>PDWI01008052.1_pt1 | contig 13893 bp, 16 predicted proteins | sample 1430891 | NCBI WGS metagenome assembly PDWI01 (sample SAMN01162508, study PRJNA174530) | Oral metagenome, whole genome shotgun sequencing project. | biome: Marine environment; feature: Marine mammal; material: Swab sample of the gingival sulcus; isolation source: swab sample of gingival sulcus...
AGCTCAGCCGCTCTAAATGCGGCCCAATACAGCTGCGGCAAACCGGCTACCCATAAACAGCCCGGCGCATTAAAATCTGCTCATGATTTTTCCCCGCGTTTTTACCCAGGCACCCGACAACAACTTTGAAGAACTGGCACCGGCAGCAGGGCGTTTGCGCGCACTTCAGCAGGCAATGGCTCAAAATACCCTTCCGACTGATTACACCCCCGCCGATATTGCCGCCTATGCCGAAAGTCTGCTTGCCTTTCAGAGAGAAGACGGCTCCTTCTCTGTATCAAAGAACCCGGATGAGCTGGAACCCGATGTTAAAACCGATTCCCTGCGTTTTGTCACATGGACGGCCGCGGCATTCCTGCACCTGCTGGAAACCCGGCTGCCGGAAACAGCCGCGCAGATCCCCGGATTGCGTACATCCATTACACGGGCATTAAACTCCCTTCCGGCCAGCCACCTGAACTTTCCCGAATCCGGCCCGGCCGCGCCGGTACAGCAGATAGAAGCCGTACTCATACTCTGCGAAGGAGAAATCCCGGGAATGCTGGAAAGAGAACCCGCCGCAGCCCCGGCTCTGAAAGCCGCTCTTCATACCGTAACAGCAGAATTCCGCCGCTGCCTTGAATCAGGTGAAACATCTCTGGCCGGAGCAATCGATTACGCACCGCTTTACAAGATGGCACTGGAAGCACTGGCTGAACATTCAGTACAAGGAACTGAAACTAATTAAACAAACCAGTTATTTATTCCAGCAAAAGTTACTATGTAATAAAAAATAATTTATTTTATTGCATAACCATTTGTTTAAAAAATTCATCAATAACATTTTTCCAGTTACCTTTACATATTATATGATGATTCCCGATTGGATTTTTCAAAAAATATTCTGTACCTTCCGGTATTCTCAAATTCATTTGAGACCGGCATAAATCACTCCTGTGTAAACTTTCTAATAATTCAGCTTTTCCGACATAATACCTTTCCAAACTGTCATCACATTTAAAAATAGTCATAGCTTGAGGTTTAATATCAGAGGTAACAGCAACTCCTATTCCAGACTCAAAATGCGTCACAAGCTTGTATTGGTCAGGCATATCAAGAGGGAGTGTGCAATGTGCAAATATAATTTCACTCTTATCCGGATTCATACAACACGGATTAGCCATAAAGGTTGATTGTCCTGTAAGTGAAGATAAGACAACCATACTTATTAAACCTTTCTGATCACCTTCACATCCAGCCGGAATACCTTCAGCATTTAAAATAGCCAAAGCAAGACAGCCGGTAGTATGAATCAATTCAAGCAAATCAAAACATTTAACAGTAACAGCCTGTAAGTCATATTTTTTTATTAACCTCTTTACTGCTCCATATACACTCAAAGCTTTCTCTACTTCTTCTGTATCATAATTTTTCTGTTTAAGCGCTTGAGTATACTCATTCTCTTCATAACCACCTTTATTATACTCATCAACAAGCTCTAACAAATCCAGCATAACCATTTTCAAACCTAAAACATTCTTGACAATTTCAGGATCGGCATTACTGGCTATCAATCCCCCGGGCTCTCCTATACACCCCAAACGGGCATTTGACAATATTTCTTTTGCATTTGCCACTCTTTCCAAAATTTTCAATCTTTCTGCAATTGTAGAAATAGAACCATGCAGTATCTCTCCCCGTAAATTTCGCTCTTGCAGAAATTCCAAAATTTCCATAGAAGCAGCTAACGAATTATATGCTGGAGTTGTAAGCAGTATATAAGGCTCCTTGAGTTGAGTATAAGTGTTTTCAAAACCTCTTTCCGACCCACCGGAACCAATAAAATAAATTGACAATGACTGTTTAGAAATTTCATCAATTTCTGCACAAACAATCTTTTCATTCATTTCTGCACTCAACTCTAAAAGGAAATTATTACAATAATCAGGAATATTCGCATCATTGCATTCAGGAGGCCCCATCAAAAATTTTACTTTTATTTCTTTCATAAAAACCCCATTTTTCTCAATATTTTTTATCAAACAGCTCCCAACATTTTAAACATATAGTTTTTATATTTTATTGAATCCAATTTACTGCAAATATAAGCATTAGGCTCTTTTCCCGAGAAGAAATATGAATCAACTAAAACCCCACCATAACCTGGACCATTAGATGTATCCACTTCACAATAATATTTTTCACATTTATCAATACATTCAGGATACAATGCTGCTGCCATTGCGGCAGGATCAGCCATATCCAAATACGCATGACCAAACCGACTCATATTCAATTCCATCAATATTTTGTTACTATCAATAACAAATTTGCCTAATTCTCCACTACTTCGGATTTTTTCAATTTCATGAGATTTCAACATGCTATCACCCAAGCAGGCATCCCACCCAACAAACATAATAGATTTCAAACCTGATTCCATAATAATTTTAGCAGCTTCCGCATCCTGCCATATATTAAACTCTGCAACAGGACTAACATTGCCAACCCCTAAACCGGAGGTACCCATAATTACAATTCTACCAGCTTTATGTAATGCTTCAGGCTCCAGCCTGAATGCAAGAGCAAGATTTGTAAGCGGACCCAAGGCTATTATATCTATTTCTCCCTTTTCGCTTTTATTGAGTGTTTCAATTATTTTTAAAACACCATTTTCTTTTTCAGCCTTTAATCTTTTAGGTTTAAAACCAAGATCCCCCATCCCGTCAAACCCATGTGTTTCATGAGCAAAAACAAGTTTATTTATAAGCATTTTTCTTGCGCCCATATATACAGGAGGTTCATATGTATTTGCATATTCAATAGTTGTCAGAGTATTATTTGTTGCCTGAACTGCTTCAACATTACCTGATACGGTGCTAATCATTAATATTTGATACCTTGAATCATTTAAGGCCATAGCAATTGCCATTGCATCATCAGAGCCACAGTCTGTATCTATAATAATTTTCTTTTGTTCCATTTTTAAATAACTTCTTAATTAATTAATATTTTCTTTGGCAGACTGTATTAAAAACTTTACTGCATCACAAGCAATTTCTATTGTATTATTTGTCATAGAACCATAAGCCAGTATTGTTCCAGCCTTTACTCCCCGTATTGAAGATACGACAAACAATGCAGAGCTCTCCATTTCTGTTGCCATCACTCCACTTTTTTCCCAGGCTTCCCAACGCTGGAGCAACCTTCCGCTATTTGGAAGACTTTGAGGATCGTGCTGACCATAAAATGCATCTTTTGTTTGAGTAATACCTTCCGCAAAAATACACCCCCGTGTCTTTGCGGCACGAGACAACGCTTCAACAACAGTTCGATCAGCAACAGCCGGATATTCAACAGGTACATAATGAAGAGTTGTCCCTTCATCTCTAACAGCAGCTGTCACAATTAAACCTTCCAAATCTTCATCATAGCTTTCTTGACACACTCTTCCGCAGGTTCCAATTCTAATAAGAACTTCTGCCCCGCAATGTATTAACTCTTCAACAGCTATTGCAGTCGATGGAGAACCCATGCCTGTACTTGTAACTGATACAAGTTCACCATTAAGAGTTCCAGTCCATGTTTTATGCTCTCTATTATGAGCCACTATTTTGGGATTTTTCAGTTTTTCCGCAATAAAATCTGTTCTAAAGGGATCTCCAGGAAGAAACACATATTTACCTATATCTCCTTTATTACAGCAAATATGATACTGTTTACCTTCTGTATTCAGCACATCTTTACTCTGAAGTGACATCTTGAAATACCTCCATCTTTTGGTCTGTTGTATAAATTTTTAGAATAACAGCTGCAATTAAACAAATAAAAATCATTATTATTGTATAGATAAATGAAAATTTTATACCTATTCTTGCAATGAGGAAACCTGTAATAATTGGTGTTAGAATATCAGAAGAACCACTTACTGTTGCCACTAATGAACCCGCGATACTAATCCTGTTATAGCCTATACGTGTCGCTACTTCAACAATTAGACTAAACAGAACACCAAGAAAAAAACCAGCAATAAAGAGCATGACAAAGAAAACTGGAATTTTGTTTACAAGCAAACCAGCAATAATTGCCATTAAAGCTATTGCATTATTCATAATTAATACATTTCTGGATGATATTTTTCTTAATATAAAAATAAATGCGAGAGCTCCCAACACACTCCCCACATTAAAAAGTGTAAGCATAAAAGCAGAAGATGATTGTGAAACGCCAAGATCCAAAGCAAATGTTGAAATATACAAACCAAGAGTATTTACAGTAGCACTGTAAGTAATACACACAAAAAATATAGCTAAATATGCAAGGAGCTTTTTACGAGTATATAACGGTTTTACACTGACAATCCTGACCTTTGCTTTAGAATTATCAATATTCGCTTTTACAAACGGTATACATACTAACATAACAAATGGAACTAACAACAAAATATAATACGAATAATAAAATGGTAAATCAGCTCTCAAAAGCAGTCCGATTAATAATGGAGTAGTAAAAGCGCCTAGTCCAAAAAGAGCTTGTCCGGCACTTAAGGCACTTGCATAATTATCACTAAAAGCTGCACTTAAAAGTACAGGGCAGACAGTATCTTGAGAAGCCATACCAACACCTCCCAGGAAAGCAAGGAATAAACCTGCATAGTAATTTTTTATAATGGGGATTCCTATAAAAAAAAATGAAATCAATACAACACCAGCAGTCAGTACTTTCTTTATACCCAGTATTTCAACTAAACGTCCAACCCTGTATGCAGCAATAACCCGTCCCATTGCATAAGCAGATCCCATAAGAACAACATGATTAAGTTTCATATTATATAAATCAACAAGATAAGGCAGACTGCTTCCTACCACAAGACATGCTGTCCCTGTTAAAAAATACATTGCAAATGATAAAAAAGCTTCAATTGCATATTCCTTTCTCAAGGTTTACTACCTTCCTGTATCGTTTTTACGGCTGTATCAATATCTATTACATTCTTATCAATACCATGAATCCGCCTACACACTCTGCTGATATACGGCTGTTTTAATCGAGCCTTTGTAAGCGTAGAAAAATCCCAAAAAATTTCTTTTGGGCTTCCACTGCGGATAACTTTTTTTTCCGCCATAACAATAATCCGATCAAAATTTGATACAACAAATTCCATATCATGAGAAATAGTAATCATTGTTTTACCTTTCTCATGCAACGCTTCCAATACTCTTGAAAGACTCTTGTTTCCTTTCATATCCTGCCCGGCTGTTGGCTCATCAAATATCAAAATTTCTGTATCCATAGCAATAACAGCGGCTATTGTAACAAGTTTCCGAATAGATAATGGTAAATTAAAAGGATTTTCTTGTCTAATTTTTCCTATTCCAACAAGTTCCAACGCTTCTGCAACTCTTTTATCTTCCAATTCCGGATCAAGTTTCATCATTTTTGGACCAAATCTAACTTCACTTTCAACTGTTGAATGAAAAATTTGATCATCGGGATTTTGAAAAACATAACCGACAATTCTTGAAATTTGAGCTGTTGTATAATCTTTGGTATTGATATCTCCAACAAAGACATTACCTTCTGTTGGACGTAAAAGGCCATTCATCATTTTTACTGTTGTTGTTTTTCCCGCTCCATTCTGTCCAACTATTGCTACTTTCTCACCTGCTTTTATCAACATGTTAATTCCATCAACTGCAAGAGTTCCACCAGGGTATGAATAACTTACATTTTCTAGAATTAGATCTCTCATTTTGCACTCATTTCCTTTAACTGATTGTTAATAAGACTGACCGCTTCCTCCTCTGTTATGGGCATTTCCGGCAAAGTGAAACCACTGTCCATTAACCGTTGCCCTAGAACGACAACCTGTGGAAGATACACCCCCCGCTCTATTAGAGAAACATCTGTTAAAATATCTTTTTTATCTCCATTTTTGATAATAGAACCATTTTGTAATACAAAAATTTCATCTGCATATTCAGCAATCAAATCAACTTTATGTTCTACCAGAATTATTGTTTTTTCTTTTTCTTTTAAAGCTTTAATTATTTTAAAAACACTTTCCGTTCCTTCTGGATCCAATTGACTTGTGGGTTCATCAATAACAAGGATATCAGGTTCAATTACTATAACAGAAGCCAAAGCTACTCGCTGCATCTGCCCGCCTGATAGCTCGAAAGGATTTTTTTCTGCCAAAGATTCAATATCTGTTATTTTCATTACGTCCACAACTCGTTTTTCTATTTCTTCTACCGGTACTCCAAAATTTTCCAGACCGTAAGCAACCTCTTCAAAAACGGTATCTTTTATTCCACTAAGTTGAGTAAAAGGATTTTGAAAAACATACCCTATTTTAGCTGATAATTCTCCACCATATTCAGTAGTTGGTTTACCATAAACCAATACCTCTCCTTTTAATTCGCCATTATAAAACTCCGGAATAAATCCCCGAAGCAATAAGCACAGTGAAGTTTTTCCTGAACCGTTTTCTCCAATTACACCATAAAATTTTCCCTGTTCTATTGATAAATTAATATTTTTTAATGCTGGAATACTAGTCAAAGGATATGAATAAGTTACATTATTGCATTCAATTACAGTAGCCATAGAATCAATCTCCCTGCAAAGACCAAAACCGTAATAACAATTGAAACAATCAACACAGGTTTCTCCCAGCCTGATTTTTCAAGTTTAAATACATGTGTCTTCTCTCCCTGAACCGAAAACCCTCTGGCATATAAAGTAAGACTTTTTTCTTCAGAACTAATTACAGCCCCCAAAATAAGTGGCACTAAAGTAGGAAGAAAGGCTTTCGTTCTTACAAACACATTACCTTCTGTTTCAACACCTCGAGCTTTTTGAGCATTCATGATAGTCTTACTGTTCTTACCTAAAACTTCTATCATCTGCAGAGTAGAAACAAATACATACGTAGCTTTATAATTCATCCCTGAAGACTCCAAAGCACTGGCTATTTCCTTGGTTTCTGTTCCCTGAAAGAACCAAACAAAAATTCCGGCAATATCCATTACCATAAAAGAAAGGTAAATTGCAGTTTGAAGTCCTTGTTCACGTATTTTAAGAAAACCAAAAGTAAAAACATCCCTTCCTCCGGGAATTAGAAAAGCCTGAACAAGAAAAATAAATGCAGCAATAAACGCCACTGACTTTAGAGCTTTCAAAGCTTTAAAAAAATAACCACTAATAAGATTAAGCAAGGGAATCAGCAAAAACCATGGAATTAATAATAAGCTTAAATCGTAATCAGTCAATTTGACCGTTCCAAAGATAAAAGCACATATTGAATACAAAATAATAATCAAGGCCTTCACAGAAGGATAAAGACCTGCCATTTTATTTAATTTATGAATTTGCACCCTTTGTATATATGATTTTTCCATAATAATCTCTTTATCTGAATATCATCAAAGAAACTATCCCTACTTGAGATATGCAGGAGGAATGTGCCGCTTAATTCTCTTCAGATTCAGTTTCTTCTTCTGGTAAATCCTGTTTCTTAATATAATTACTTCCACATCCAAATTTTATTAACGTACGGGCTGGAATAACTTTAATAACCAGCCAACCAATAAAAAATGAAATAATGCGATCCAAAACTGTAAAAATACCTTCAGTACCAAAAAAAGCAGCCCAGATATTTGCTCCCGCAGCCATAGCTGCTGCAGTAATAAGAGATGTTCCGCTTCCTGTAACCCCTCCAAACATCAGCACAACAATAGGAGCCGCAGAAATAATTGACGCAGCAGCCATAAGAATCATGGAAATAACCCATTTCCACCACACACTGAACATATTTCTTCTTGCAAGAAAACCAGTAACCAAACCCATAATAACATTAACAGGAATAAAGGCAAAATTAACAGGATTTGCAATTCCGGTAACAATATTAGTAAGCCCTCCTGCCACAGCACCAACCCATGGTCCACAAAGCATTGCCGCGAAAATAGTGCCTATTGTATCAAGATACATGGGAAGTTTTAAAATTGAAGCCAGCTGCCCCCCCACAAAATTGACAGCAACACCCACCGGAATAATCAGTATCGCAAGCATTGAAAAGTCAGTTTTAATTGAGTACTTTTTTTCCATAAATCACATCCTCCATCTTAGTATTAACCAAAAACACACTCCTCCTGTCAAACCATATAAAAAAACAGCATTTCTCTCATGCTAAGAAAGACTGTTCCTTTTTATTACTAGCGAGTTTTCCGTTGTTTCCATATTTAAATACGTTTTATTTAAATACAGCTTTTCTCCTTCTTTATTTAGAATTAACTGTTGCAATACTAAGATAGCAGAGCCCTCATCTATCTTGAGCTTTTCACTATGAAATTTTCCTGCAGATATGCTTGTTATATTACATATGGAAGCCTTTCCTCTTTTTTCATACTCCTGGATAAATTCTTCGCGGCTAAGTTGAGTCAAATCCAGATCAATATTTCCCGGAATAAAATCTTCACAATAAAAATAACAAATATCATCATCAAATTTATTCACATAAACTCTGGATACAACATACATTGAAAATACGTTATTAATATTCAGCGTTTCCGCCGTTATAGCATCAATATCCTCTAATGTAACAAGAGTTTCCTTCACAACATACTCAGAACCTGATTGCTTAAGGCTTTCTTCACTTGTCCGGTAATAACCTAACTCTGATTTACCAATATACGGAGAACCTGACACATATGTTCCGGCACCTTTTCTTTTGTAAATTAATTTATCTTCGTGCAGCATCTGGAGAGCCTGGCGTAAAGTATTTCTTGATATTTTATATTCTCTAGCCAAATTTTTTTCAGCAGGAAGCTGCTGTCCCGCTGACATACTTCTAATTTTTTCAAGTAAATGCCTATAGGCTAAGACATATTTGGGCTGGTTGTTATTTAAATGATCAGAAACGAATTCAGGTGTTCTTTTCATAATCGTTCTTTTCACGCTAACACGACTTGTTGAACCTGTCAACAGAAAAATACTAATTTGTTGAACAACCCCCTTTTTTGTGTGCGGGCGCTTCTATCTCTGCCGATTCAACTAATCCGGCGCACTTCTAACCAGAACACGTTAAACGGCGCGCTTACCCAAATTCAGCCTGTCTCCGTATTCGCCGCCTCAGCTCTTATGGCGCCTCTCTCCGCTCTCGCCGATTCAGCTCTTACGGCGCAGCCTCCGCTCCTGCCGCTTCAGCTCTTACGGCGCCGCCTCCTCTCCCGCCGGCGCGCTTCCAGCCAACGCTTTTTCTCCGGCAATTTTTAACCGGGCGCTCTTTAACCACCGCATTTTAGCCGGCGCGCTTCTATCTCCGCCGATACAACTAATCCGGCGCACTTCTCACCGGCACACGTTAAACGGCGCCCTTACCCAAATTCAGCCTGTCTCCATATTCACCGCCTCAGCTCTTATGGCGCCTCTCTCCGCTCCCACCGCCTCAGCTCTTATGGCGCCGTCTCCTCTCTTGCCGCTTCAGCTCTTACGGCGCCGCCTCCGCTCCCGCCGCTTCAACTCTTACGGCGCCTCTCTCCGCTCTCGCCGCTTCAACTCTTACGGCGCCATATCCTCTCTAATCGCCTCAGCTCTTACGCCGCCTCTCCCGCGCCCCTTTCCAACTTATCTCTGAGCCCTCATAATAAAGATATGAACGCCCCCCGGAGCTCCAAAAAGAAAAAAAGCCTTATGCCCGCTGTTTTTCTGCTCTTCTCCCTTATCTTTAGCGCCGCCGGAGGAATACTGCTGGCCCGGGGCAGCACCGGCAGAACCCGGCTGGCCATAGTGGAACAGCGCCTGCAGGATCTCAAACGCATGAGAACGGCCAGTCAAACCTACCGCTCGGTTATTTACGTCGAAGAAAAGAGTTTCTGGAAAGGCCGGAAAAACGTTCTTTTCACTGTTGAATACGAAGTAGCGGCCGGTGTGGACTTCTCAAAAGGCGTTAGTATAAGCCGGCTCTCCGGCAATACCGTACAGGTAAACATGCCGCCGGCCGAAATTTTCTCTGCCGATGCCGATGAACGAAGCATTCATCAAATGAAGATCTATGAACCGGCTTTTTTCAATCCTGTTTCCATGGGCGACTACATGCCTCAGATTATCGCGCAGGGGGTGGAAAACCGCGAAGCAGCTCTGGAAAGCGGTATTCTTCAGACAGCCGAAAAGAATGCCCGGAACGCGGTACGCCGTGTTCTGAGCATGGGAGGCATTCAGAACGTGGTTTTCTCGGGAGAAGCCAATGAACGCTAAACGCCGCATTCTTCTGCTGCCGTCCCTGCTTCTCTTCCTGATAACTCTTACCTTTCTGCTCCTGGTTCTTCTCCGCTCAAACTGGGGCGGAATGTTCGGCGGCTTTGGAAAAAAACTTTTTTCTCCGCGGCGCGTTTCGGCCTCCTGGTCTGTACTGGAGGAAATACGCAATCTGGAAGAACTGGAAACCGCCTCATACCAGATGAAAGCAGTCTTTCCCTACGACTTCACAAACGGGGAAAATGTCAACTGGAGCGCTCTGAAAGCGCAATACGACTACGCGCCCGAAACTTTTCTGCTCAAGGCCGCTCCCGAATGGCATCCTGACGGCCGGCTTCCTCCTGAATGGAAATACGCGGAACTGTACGCCATGTGCCGGCAGGCCGGAATAGATCCCGGCCGGGCCAACCCCCGCTTCATCGTCCTCAGTACCGACGTTCAGGGGGGAGTTGATCTGGAACTGTGGCAAACCCGGCTTTCGGACAATCCAGACAGCATTAGAATCTCCATTTCACAAACAGACGGCCGGAAAACCCTTATTCTGCCCGAACCGCCCATATCCGTAACCTCCTTTTCTGTTGCGGACAAAGACAGCTCCAAAGAAGGCTTTCCCGACGTTCCCCTTTCTCCCGAAGAATGGGGAAGGCTTGTCAATAATCTGGAAAACCGCTTAATTAACATGGCCCTGGAAGGAGAACTTCTGGAACGGGCCGGAGAAAACGCCAAAGAATTTCTTCGGGAAATATTTCTGGCAGCAGGATACGATGATGTTCAATTTATCAATTCATAAATTACCGGCTCTGCTTTTCGGCCTGCTCTCTTTTCTGACCGCTCTTCCTGCAGGGGCTTTGGGACCGGTTTTTCTGGAAAAGGACGAAACCGTCAGCATTTACCGCGATTTTGACAACGGACTGTACGGGCGCAGCGAATACCGGGGCGTTGTTTTTTCCGTTAAACTGAAAGCCTTGCGGCGCTACCGGAGCATGGCTCCCCCCGAAGGTTCTGAACTGACCGTCCTGCTTCTTTCGGAAAAAAGCGCCCGTCTGCTGGCAGAAAAACCGCCCAGGGGAATAAAACGGGTGCGCCCGGTACCCGGCAACCCGGAGAACTGGATCTACCGGCTCAAAAGAGACGGCATAGAAATAGAATTCTCTCTTGAAGCCGCCCCAAAAGAACTCTTTGCCGAAATACAAAGAACATACCCTCAAGACAGCGCCACAGCCGCCGCGGTTTCAGAATCCTACCGCAACGGCTCTGTTATACGAGTGTGGCTGGCCGAAAACGTCTACCGCCCCGAATTTTCATTTATCAGCTATGAAGATGTTCTGCTGTCCGCCGCTTTAATAGCCGACAGTTTCCAGCCCCTCTGGGGAATCCACGACGGCAACAACCTTATTCAGCGCATGGCCGCCGGTTCCTTGCAATTTAGTAATACCGGCTTGCCTTTCTAAGGCCACGGGGATTATTATCTACAGCAATTTCGGGAGGTAAGACATATGAAAAGTACTGATCTGGCAAGGAGAGACCGCGAAATAAAGAAAGCCCGAAAGAGGGAAATGGTTCTTGAACGAAAAACCTCCAGGGACAACAGAACTCCCGGAGATTTTATCAACGAGCTGCACGAACAGTTTTTCTTCGATGCGGAAAAAATCTACAACATAGAAATGAGCGAAGAAATACTGATGCTTCTGGAAGAAATGAAAGAAGAAATTCCTGAGAAGCAATGGCCCAACGTTATCCGCAAAGCAGTAAAGAAAACAGGTGTTAAACAAAAAGACGAAGCCGTTAAAATGCTGGCCGATCTGGCTGAAATTAACATGAACGGCTGAAAAGCCGGCACCCGAAGAGCCTGCGCCCTAAAAACCGGCACCCGAAAAATCAGCGCCCCCGGCGCACCATCCTCACATCCCGGTCAATCAGCCGGTGCACCAGTGCCGGAAAAAAGCGGTACATCATCCAGGCAAAACGGCTTTGCCCGGGCAGAATTAAAAACGGCCCACGGCCCGCGCCACTCCGGCCCGCGCCACTCCGGCCCGCTCCACGCCGCCCAGCCTCACGCTGCCCTGCTCCGCGCCGCCCAGCCCCACTCCGGTCCAGCGCCCGCAGAACAGCTGAGGCAACAGCGTCAGCAGACATAATACCCGCGTTTCCGTTAATCCGGCGGGTCTCTTCCGGCTTGGTTTCATCTTCCTGAGCCAGCTGCGGAGTATCCGTGTCCGGCGGACAGAGCACCTTCACATCAATACCTTCAGCGCTCATCTCGTTACGCAGACACTGGGAAAGCCCCATCAGCCGATGAAACATTCACAACCGTTCCCCGCCCGGCCTTCTTCATAAGGGGAATAAGCACCTGAAGAACGTTCCACGCGCCGCCCACATTAATATCCATAGTATTCCGGAACACCGCCAGAGGAATCTTTTCAAAATGATCCGGATAAGCCATTCCCGCACCGTTATAGAGCAAGTCCGGAGTACCGGCCCCCTCCAGAAAAGCCGGCAGAACACCTTCCACAGCCGCCGCGTCCGACACATCCAGAGCCAGAGTGCTCACCTGCGCCCCCGCAGCCGCCGCCTGACGCACCTCAGCAGCGGCCGTCTCCAGACGCTCCGCGTTACGCGCAGCCAGAATAACAGAAGTCCCCCGCCCCGCCAGAAGCCGGGCCAGAGCCAGCCCTATACCGCTGGAGCCGCCCGCTATCAGGGCCAGAGAAAAATCAGCCCTTCTGCCCATTCAGAAGTCCCAGCTTTTCAGCCTCTTCGGCCGCCGTCTTCAAAAAGAAATCCAGATCATCATCCGTGTGCAGACTCATGTAACTGGTACGGATCAGACAGCGGTTCGGCGGTACAGCCGGCGGAATTACCGGGTTCGTGTAAATCCCCCTGTTAAAAAGGGCATGCCAGAACCTGATAGTCTGCTCCGGAGTTCCCGTTACCAGCGGAATAATCGGCGTTTCAGTTACCCCCGTATCAAAACCCAGCGACTGAAACCCGTCAATCATCTTCCGGGCAATTTCCTGCAGCCTCAGCACCCGCTCCGGCTCAGCCTCCAGAATATCCAGAGACGCCATAACACTGGCCAGATTAGCCGGAGGCATGGAAGCACTGAAAATCAGAGGACGGGCAAAATGCTTAATATAGTCAATAACCTCCGCCGGACCGGCCACATAACCGCCGATAGAACCAAAAGTCTTACTGAACGTACACATCGTTAAATCAGGCTGAACCTTATTACCAAAATGCTCCGCCGTCCCGCGGCCGCTTTTGCCCAGCACACCCACAGAGTGAGCTTCATCCAGATACAGAGCCGCCTTATACTTATCCGCCAGAGCGCGCATCTCCAGAAGCCGGGCAACATCGCCCTCCATGGAAAACACCCCGTCAGTAACAATCAGCTTACCTTCATCTTCAGGAATTTTCTGAAGCTTAGCCTCCAGATCCTTCATATCGTTATGACGGTAGCGGTGCAGATTCACATTCCCGGCAAAGCCCTTTGACAGAAAAATACCGTCCATAATAGACGCGTGATTCAGCTTATCCGAAACAACATGATCGCCTTTTCCCGCCAGCGCGCTTATGGCCCCCAGATTCGTCTGATAACCGGTTGTAAAACAAAGCGCCGCTTCAAAACCGCTCCATTCAGCCAGACGCTTTTCAAGA
>PDWI01007015.1_pt1 | contig 13892 bp, 18 predicted proteins | sample 1430891 | NCBI WGS metagenome assembly PDWI01 (sample SAMN01162508, study PRJNA174530) | Oral metagenome, whole genome shotgun sequencing project. | biome: Marine environment; feature: Marine mammal; material: Swab sample of the gingival sulcus; isolation source: swab sample of gingival sulcus...
GTCATCGTAGTTGCAAGCATCATCAACATCTTTATGCACAGTCCTATCTTACAAATAGGCATAGCAAGTGTTGGAGCTATCCTTTTTTCTGCTTTCATACTTTACGATACACAAAACATCATCAGAGGGGCTTACGAAACACCTATAGAAGGAGCAGTGGCTCTTTATCTTGACTTTCTAAACCTCTTTGTTTCTTTACTTCAAATACTAGGCATCTTTAGTTCAGACGACTGATGCATCAAGGGAAACTATGGTTTCCCTTTGATTTTGAAACTACATTGTTTTATTTATATTTTATTAAATCACTTTAAGCTATAATCCCTTTTCATAACAAAATTTTATCTAAAAGGATAAGAAGTGAAAAAAATCTTAGTTTTAACCACAATCCTTGCAAACCTTGCCTTTGGTTTGACGGATATGGTAGGTAGAGATGTGGATGTGAGCAAGGCTGACAAGCTCGTGTTTTTAGGACCAGGTGCACTTAGGCTTGGTGTTTATATGGGCTTAGAAGATAAGGTCGTTGGCATCGAGAAGATAGAACAAAAAGCCGTAAAAGTAAGCCCTTACAGACAGGTTTTGGCTAAAAAAGGCACTCTTAAAAAACCCATCATCGGTCAAGGAGGCCCTGGGAAAATGCCCTCCATCGAAGCTCTTATCAAATCAGGCGCAAGTCTTATCATCGGTTCTTTTATCGATAAAGCTCAAGTTGAACTTATAGAGCAAAAAACAAAGATACCTGTTTTTATGCTTAGCTATGGCGATGGCTACGGTGGTGGTGGCGAAAAAAGAAAGCTTGACGCTATCAAAAAATCCCTTCAACTTTTAGGAAAAATAGCTCATAAAGAACAAAGGGCTAAAGCTTTGGTTGAGTGGATGAATAAAGAAGAAACTGCCCTAAAAGCTCTCAAACTTTCTCAAAAGAGGATCTACGTTGGCGGCATAGGCTTTAAAGGCCCGTGGGGCATCGAAAGCACTGAGGCTAACTTTTTCCCTTTTACTTTGCTCAATGTCAACCCAGCTTTAAAAACAAAAAAAGAAGGTCATGTCTTTTTAGACCTAGAAACCTTAGTTAAACTAAACCCAGATGTTATTTTTATCGATAAGCTTGGTATGAAACAGTTTAAAAAGCAAAAAGAAACAAAGATGAGCGTTTTTGCAAATATGAAAGCCTTTAAAAACAAAGAGGTTTACACCTTACCTCCTTTTAACTTCTACAACACAAATGTAGAAAACAGCTTTCTTGATGCTTGGGTTGTGGCTAGTAAACTAGGTGCAAAAGTCGACATAAAAAAGCAAAAAAAGAGAATTTTCAAGATCTTTTTTGAACAATGAGCTATCAAAAATTTACCCTGGCTAAACAAGCAAAACTAAAAAGGTGGTACTTCATCGTCTTTTTAGTTCTTGTGTTTGCCCTGCTTTTAAGCCTTTCTTGTGGGGATGGGAAGGTGGACTTTAGCATCTTGTCTTCGTTTTTAAAAAGTAGCGACGAGGACATCATCTTCTACCACATCCGTTTCCCTCGAACCTTGGCTGCTTTGTTTGGTGGGGCATTGCTTGGTGTTTCAGGGGCTTTGATGCAAGGGGTTTTAAAAAATCCCTTAGCCTCGCCTTATACCCTAGGCATCGCTCAGGCTGCTTCATTTGGGGCAAGCTTTGCCATCATCATCTTAGGTGTCCTTGATGAGCAAAATGGCTTTTATCAAAACTTTAGCATTGTAGGTTGTGCTTTTGGGGCTAGTATGCTTTGTATGGGGGCTATACTGTGGTTTGGAAAACTTACACAGATGAAACCACAAACCCTCATCTTAGCTGGTGTGGCTTTGGGAGCTTTGTTTCATTCTCTTACAATGTTGATGCAGTTTTTCGCATCAGATCTGAACGCTGCAGCTGCTCTTTTTTGGACATTTGGCGACCTTGGAAAGTCGTCTTGGAATATCATCATAGCTCTAAGCATCACACTTGTTGTAAGCGTTGGCGTGTTGTGGGTAAACTACTGGAAGATAGACGCTTTAAGCTTAGGCGATGAAGAGGCAAAAAGCAAGGGTGTAAATGTAGATCTCTTTCGTGTTTTAGTGCTTTTTGTTTCCACCTTTACAGCTGCTTTAGTGGTAGCTTACTTTGGCATCATAGGTTTTATAGGGCTTATCGCTGCTCACTTAGTTAGGCTAAGCATAGGCGTTGGCTTTGCGGTTTTGATACCCTTTTCAGCTTTATACGGAAGTGTGGTCTTGATGCTAGCAGATACTCTTTCTAAGCTCATCGTTCCACCTGTTATCGTGCCTATTGGGATCGTTACGGCTTTTATGGGCGTGCCATTACTGCTATATCTTTTAGGAAGAAAAGCCCATGGATAAACTTCACATCAACAATCTTCACGTAAGCATAGGCGGTAGAAAACTCATAAAAGGCTTAGATCTGAGCTTTTCTGGGGGCAGTTTTAACGCACTTGTTGGACCAAATGGAGCAGGGAAAAGCACGCTTTTAAAAGCTATTTGCAACACAGGTGTCGATGTGCAAGGCGAGGTTTTATTTGGCAAAAAAGATCTTCACAAACTGCACATACAAGAGCTTTCTAAAACACTTTCTTATATGGGGCAGTTTTCAAATACTCCTGAGCTTAGCGTATGGGACATACTTGCTCTTGGCAGAAGAGTGTATTCGCCCCTTAAACTAAGCAAATACGACCACGAGCTTATCGAAGAAATGGCAGAAAAAATGCAGATCATACCTTGGTTAGGACTGCCTATAAGCAGCCTTAGTGGCGGGGAAAGACAAAAGGTTTTTATACTTTCAGCTCTTTTGCAAGAGCCTAAGATCTTACTTTTAGATGAGCCCATATCGCATCTTGATCCAAAAAACCAGCACCTTATGCTAGAGCTTGTTGCAGAACAAACGAAGAAAAAAGATCTTATCACTATCATTGTTTTGCACGACATTCATCACGCTTTGCACTATGCTGATGAGATCGTGATGCTAAAAAAAGGCAATCTAATCGCTCAAAAATCAAGTGAAGAAACAAACGAACAAGACATAGAAAGGCTTTTTGATATGCCTTTGAAGATGTATGAGGTAAATGGACATAAGTTTATCTACTATAAGCATTCGCATTACTGGAAAGATTGACTTTAAAGCCACATTAAACATTTTTTCGCTAAAATACGAGGTTTATTAAACTCATAAGGAAAACCAACAATGACAAGTATCTTACTTATATTACAATTTGTAATAGCCGTTATCCTAACCATAGCTGTTTTATTGCAAAAAAGCTCTTCTATCGGATTAGGTGCGTATAGCGGGAGCAATGAGTCTTTATTTGGAGCGAAAGGTCCTGCGGGATTTTTAGCAAAATTTACCTTTTTCATGGCTCTTTTATTTGTGCTAAACACCTTAGTTCTAGGCTACTACTATAACAAGGAAACAAAAGATTCTCTAGCAGATGAGATAGTAAGTGAGCAACAAGAAAAAAAGGCAGTTCCATCAGCTCCTAAAGCTCTTGATGCAACTCCTGCAGCCCCAGCAGCTCCTACAGCACCTGCAAAATAAAAAGGAAATACCATGTTAAATGCCATCTATGACGACCAAAAACTTCATTCAGACAATGCCCTTGAGGCGTTAAAAAGAGACTTTATGACTTTAAGAAGTGGCAAGGTTTCAACATCCATACTCGATAATATCACAGTTGACTACTACGGCACTCCGACCCCACTAAACCAAGTGGGAACTGTTTTGGCAAATGATGCAACTACCATTACCATAGCTCCTTGGGAAAAACCTATGCTCAAGGAGATAGAAACAGCCATCAGCCAAGCAAATATCGGTGTCAACCCTAACAACGACGGCGAGTGCATCAAGCTTTTCTTTCCACCTATGACCACAGAGCAGAGGGAAAAAAGTGCTAAACAAGCTAAAGCCTTTGGCGAAAAAGCAAAGGTTAGCATCAGAAACGTTAGAAAAGATGCTAACGACAAGATAAAAAAGCTTGAAAAAGACAAAGAGATAACCGAAGATGAGAGCAAAAAAGCTCACGATGAGGTTCAAAAGATAACCGATGAGCATGTTGCAAGCGTGGATAAACTCGTAAAGGAAAAAGAAGCCGAACTTATGAAAGTTTAGGTTTTAAAATGAACACAAAAACAACCCATAAGGGGGCAAAAGCTCAAAGCTTAGCCTCCTTACGCTTTAAAGCCTTTGTTGTGGATATGTTTATGATCTACATCCCCATTCTCTACATCACAACCTACTTTATACTAGATGGCAAAGAGGACTTTTTATCTAACCAGTTAGCCGTTTTTTGCGATACCTTTTTACTAGGGCTTATACTTTCAGCTTTTTTTGCTAAAACAGGGCAAAGTCCAGGGTATAAAGCTTATGAGCTTAAACTCATAGACATACAAACAAAGGCTAAACCAAGCTTTGGAAGGGCTTTTTTTAGGTATTTTTGTTTTTTACTTTCAGGAGCAACGCTTTTTGGACTTTTTGTGTGCTTCATAAGAGAAGACAAAAGACATCTTCACGACTTACTCTCACAAACAAACGTACAAATAGCCAAAAATGTTTAAAAAGATAAGTGCATTTTTCTTTTTTTACTTTTCCATCATCGGTGTTTACATCGTATTTTTGCCAAAAATTTTATCTCAACTTGGCTATAGCTCTTTTGAGATAGGCGTTATTTACGCAGCCGCACCTTTGATCAGGTTTGCTTTACCCTTTGCTTTTGGAAAGTTTATCGCTTTAGATAAAAAAGCCTTTTATGCATCCTTAGCTAACCTTATCTTCACAGGATTTTTGTTTTATATAAGCATAGAAAACTTTTATGCTTTTTTACTAGCAAATATTCTTTTTGGAGCCTCCATAGGCATCATACTTCCCTTTATAGAAAGTTATAGTTTAAAACTTTTGGGCAAAAAAACCTATGGAAAGTCAAGACTTTTTGGCTCACTAGGTTTTATGATTACAGCACTTGTTTTGTCTAGGTTTTTAGAGCAAAACCTAGGGCTTCATGTGCTTTTTGTAAACATCATCCTAACAGTTTTAGTCTCTTTTATGATAGTAGCAAAGAACGAAAACTTTGCCTCAAGAGCCAAAACAAAAGATAAGATAAACCTCATCAAACATCTGCCTTACTGGCTAAGTTTGGTGTTGATGCAGGTAAGTTTTGGGGCGTTTTATAACTTTTTTACCATCTACGAAACCTCTTATGGGGTAAGCTTGGAGCAAGTGGGGTGGCTGTGGACGTTTGGGGTTTGTTGTGAGATAGTTTTGTTTTACACTCAAGCTTCTTTGCTTAAGCGTTTTTCTCTTGGTTTTCTCATCAAATCTTCCTACCTCATAACTGTGATAAGATGGCTACTTTTGTATCTTTTCCCAAGCTCTTTAGGCTTTACCTATCTTTCCCAAAGCCTTCACGCCTTTTCTTTTGCCCTTTTTCATACAGCAGCCTTTTCCTACCTTCACGCTATCTATAAAAACTCATCCCTAGCTAGTCAGTTTTACTATGGCATTTCTTACGGCTTAGGAGCTTTGCTAGGCTCACTTATAGCAGGGGCAACTTATGGGGAGTATGTGTATCTTATCTCTGCTTTTATAGCTATTTTAGCGTTTTTTGCTTACACTTTTGAAAACACAAAATCTAATCAGCCAAGACAAAATTGCTAAAATACACATCTTTTACAACGATACCAAACTGTTTTCTTATCTGGTAGCGTATGAGGTTTTTAAACTCTGCTTTTCCCTCTGGGGTTATCAAGCTTTTACCATCTTGCATCATAGATATATTTAGTATGGCTCTACGAACTTGTGGCATGTAGGACTCTAAGCTTAATCTGTTTTGCTCGTTTGGTACGTGAAGACGCACATCCATCTTAAGATAGTGATACACTCCACCTTGAACGTTTGTAGTGATGGTATCTAGCTTAACGATATTCATATCCGTTCTATCGATCTCTTCTTTTGTGAGTTCGGTTTTGAAAAAAACCTTATAAGATATAAGTAAAAAAGTAACTAGTATGCTCAAACCTAAAACAAGCTGAACGATCTGCTTTCTATTCATATTTACCTCCAAAAAGTGTGATTATAGCATATTTACCCAATAAAGCCAAAATTTTACCCCTTTTACTCTCTCTAATCCCTTTATAACCTTTGTTTAGTTATAATTTCCCAAAAATACAAAGAGGCTTTTTATGAGTTCACAACAAACAAAATACATCTTCGTAACAGGTGGAGTTTTAAGCTCCCTTGGTAAGGGCATCGCTGCTGCTAGTATAGGAACGCTTTTGAAAAAATCAGGGCTGAAAGTAAGCATCTTAAAAGCTGATCCTTACATCAACGTTGACCCTGGGACTATGAGTCCACTTGAACATGGCGAAGTGTTTGTTACTGACGATGGAGCAGAAACCGACCTTGACTTAGGGCATTATGAGAGATACCTCGATGAAAATCTAAGCCAAAATAACAACTTTACCACAGGAAAGGTGTATTCTACTGTCATCGAAAAAGAACGCCGTGGGGACTACCTAGGAAAAACCATACAAGTTATCCCTCACATTGTAGGCGAGATCGTTGAACGCATCAAGAAAGCAGGGCGAGGCTATGACGTTCTCATAGTCGAGATCGGCGGAACTGTTGGCGACATCGAAGGGCTTCCTTTTCTTGAGGCTATCCGCTCTTTACGAAGCAAAGTAGGGCGAAATAACGCCATGAACATCCACCTCACCCTCATCCCTTACATCAAGGTTGCAGGGGAGCTTAAAACCAAACCCACTCAACACTCTGTGGGCGAACTACGTCGTATCGGCATCACGCCTGATATGATCATCTGTAGAACAGAAAAACGCCTACCAAAAGAGCTACGCAACAAAATAGCCTTTTCATGTGGGGTAGAGAAAAACTGCGTTATAGAATCAGCTGATGCAAAAAGCATCTATGAAGTGCCACTAAACTTTCTAAAAGAAGGTATCTTAGAGCCTATTTCAGACTTTTTAGCCCTAGGTAAACTAAGTCCTGATATGGAAAACTGGGCAAATCTAGTAGAAAAAGTCATCAAGCCAAAACACGAAGTAAACATAGCCTTTGTAGGCAAATATCTTGACCTAAAAGAGTCTTATAAGTCCTTAACCGAATCCCTCATTCACGCTGGGGCAAATCTTGATGCAAAGGTCAATATCTCTTGGATAGATAGCGATGATCTTGAAAACGAAAAAGAACATCTTTCCAAGGTGGACGGCATCTTGGTTCCGGGAGGCTTTGGGGAGCGTGGAGTAAGCGGAAAACTAAAAGCCATACAGTACGCTCGTGAAAACAAAGTGCCGTACCTTGGCATCTGTTTTGGCATGCAACTAGCGATGATCGAGTTTGCAAGAAATGTTTTGGGCATATCTGATGCGACGAGTATGGAGTTTGATGAGAAAACCAAAAATCCCATCATCTATCTCATCGATGAGTTTATTGATGCAAATGGGCAAAAACAAGTAAGAACCTTCCAAAGTCCTCTTGGTGGCACTATGAGGCTTGGAGGATATAAATGTTCCATCAAAAAAGATACTCTTTTAAGTAAGGTTTATAAGGGCGAAAAAGAGATACGTGAGCGTCATCGCCATAGATATGAGGCTAACCCTAAGTACAAAGAGCAGTTTGAGCAAAATGGTATGATCGTTAGCGGACAAAGTAACGGACTTGTTGAGGTTGTAGAACTAAAAGACCATCCTTGGTTTTTAGGAGTGCAGTTTCATCCAGAATTTACCTCACGCTTAACAAATCCTAACCTAGCTATCTTGTCTTTTGTGAAAGCAGCCTTGAACGCTAAAAATGTCTAAAACTATCGATAAAAAAGCCATACAAGAAGCCTTATCGGAACGATTTAAAAATGACATTCATAAAAAACTCTCTTCCATTCCAAAGCCTTCAAGCTTTAAAGATATGCAAAAAGCTGCATCAAGAATAAAAAGAGCTTGGGAAGAGGGCGAAAGTGTAGTTGTTGTAGGCGATTATGATGCTGATGGGGTTATCTCAACGTGCATCATGAGTGAGTTTTTTGACCAGATAGGTTTAGAGCATGACATCTACATCCCTAACCGCTTTGAAGACGGCTACGGACTAAACCCAAACATCGTCAAGAAAGTAAATGCCGACCTTATCATCACAGTCGATAACGGCATTACAGCCTATGAGGCAGGGGATCTTTGTGAAGAGCTTGGAGTTGAGCTTATCATCACAGACCACCACACAGCACCTAAAACCTTGCCAAAAGCTTACGCTATCGTAAACCCAAAACAAGACGACTGCGACTTTGCTTTTAGCGAGATATGCGGGGCTCAAGTGGCATGGTATCTTTGTGCAGCCATCAAGGAAACCTGCTCTTTAGAATGTGATCTATCACAGTGGCTAGACCTTTTAAGCATAGCCATCATGGCTGATATGATGGAGCTAAGAGACTTAAATAGAGCCATGGTTAGACGTGGCATCAAGTACATAAACAGCTTTAAAAGACCAGCCTTTAAAGCCATCAAAGATATGTTTGGCAAGGAAAAGTTTGCTAGTGATGATATCTCTTTTCTTATAGCTCCTTTGATAAACAGCACAGGCAGAATGGATGATGCAAGGCTGTCTTATGACTTTTTACGCTCATCAAGCTACGAAGAGGCTATGTTTTTGCTAGAAAAGGTTGAACACCTAAACTCACTAAGAAAAACCCAAGAAAGTGAGCTTTACGAACAAAGCCTAGCCTCGGTGCAAGAAGATAAAAACATCATCGTCGTTTGGGGTGAAAACTGGCACGAGGGGGTCATAGGCATCGTTGCATCAAGATTATCACGACACTTTCAAAAACCAGCCATCGTTTTTTCTTGTGAGGGCGAAAGAGCAAAGGGAAGTGCAAGAAGCATAGGCGAGATCAATATACTTTCTATCATAGCCAAACAGTCTCATCTTTTGCTTGGCTTTGGAGGACATAAAGGGGCTGCTGGAGCGAGTATAGAAACGTCTAAACTAGAGCAGTTTAAAAAAGCCCTTGAGGACGAATGCGATAAACTTGATGCGAAAGTCTTTAGATCAGCAAAGGAAGTGCTAGGGGAGCTTGTACCAAGTGAGATCGATTTTGAACTACTTGAGATACTAGAAAGATATGAGCCTTATGGGGTTAAAAATCCACGCCCACACTTTACCATCAAAAATGCCCTTGTCAAATCAAGCAAAAAGATAGGCAAAAACCAAAACCACCTCAAGCTTATCCTCTCAACCCCATCAAAGGTACTTGAGTGTTTGTTTTTTAACTTTAACAAAGAGCTAAAACAAGGCGAAGATGTAAACATCGTTTTTACCGTATCAAAAAACAGCTACCGAGGGCTTGTAACGCCACAACTGCTTATAAGGGAAGTTTTTTAAGCTTATTTATCCGTTCCATCAAGAACAGGTACAAACAAGCACTCCTCAATCACTTGAGAACTTATCTGTCCTTTGGTTTTGGTAAATTTTGTGATGATTTGCTTATCGTCTTTTTGAATAGGTGCGACGAGCTTTCCATCCTCGGCAAGTTGGTCGAAGATATTTTGTGGGATGCTTTTTATGGACGCAGAAAAGAGTATCCGCTCATAAGGTGCGTAGGTTTTCCAACCCCTTTGCCCATCATCAAACCTTGCGTGGATGTTGTTTAATCCAAGCTCACTAAAAGTTTTTTTCGCTTGTTTTAAAAGCCCCTCTATGCGTTCAACCGTAAAAACTCGCCTGACTATCTTTGAAAGGATAGCCGCTTGATAGCCACTGCCACAGCCTATCTCAAGAACACTATCAACACCATTTACATCCAAAGCACTTGTCATCTTTGCTACTGTAAGCGGAGAGCTTATCCATTGATTGGCTGATATAGGAAGCGCATCAAGTTTATAAGCATGAGCAGACAAAGCACTTGGCACAAAATGCTCCCTAGGAACAGTGCTAAAAGCCTCATAAACAGCAAAGTCCATATCTACCTTATCGGCTATCTCATCAGCTAAATGCTTTAGTTTTTGCTCCAAAACACGCTTGTTTATACTATCTAGCACACAATGCCTTAAAAGTCATCAAAACTCAAACTTCCTTTAGAGTAGTTAGTTACATTGCCCTCAAAGAAATTTGTCTTTTGGTCGTTAAACTTGCTAAAGTCATCCACCCAACGGATGGGATGTTTTACATTGTAGAGTTTTTTCATTTTTACGGATGTGAGCCTATCGTCCACAAGATAGTGGATGTACTGCTCGATGATGTCGTCTGTAAAGCCCATGATCTGGTTTTGAGTGATGTATTTGCCCCATTCGATCTCAAGCTCCCCTGCTTGCCTAAACATCTCATAAACCTTATCTTGAAGCTCTTTAGTAAACAGATCAGGTCGCTCTTTTTGGACGGAGTTTATCATATTTTGGAAAAGCAATAAGTGAGTTACCTCATCTCGCTGTATAAAGCGTATCATATTTGCACTTCCTAACATCTTTCCAGCACGAGCAAGAGCATAGATAGAGGCAAATCCTGCGTAAAAGTAAATGCCCTCTAAGATCTGATTTGCAAACATAGCAAGAACAAGTTTTTCATCGGTTACATCCCCTGCAAGTTCTTCATAAACGCTAGAAATGTAGTCGTTTTTCTTTTTTAGCACCTCGTCATGCTTTTCCATCTCATAGATAAGGTCGGTATCATCACAGATAGCCTCCACCATCACCGCATAGCTTTTTGAGTGGTTAGCCTCCTCGTAGGCTTGGCGGATGAGACAAGCGTTGACTTCAGGAGCTGTGATGTAGGGGTTGATGTTATCGGCTAGATTGTTGGTTTGAAAGCTATCCATAGAGATAAGCTGGCTCCACACAAGGTCGTACATTCTTCTTTCATTTGCCGTTAGGTTATGCTTGTAGTCCACCACATCACCTGTGGTATCGACCTCTTTTGGAAACCATGTGTTTGCCTCCATCAGATCCCACAGTTTCAACGCCCACTGGTATTTGGCTTTTGTAAAGTTTAGTATGCCGTGTGGGTTTCCACAAAACATTTTTCGTTCAGTTAGGGTCTCTTCGGAGCTTGGGTTATAGATATGTTTTCGCTTTATGCCCCCCTCCCCACATGGGTTTTCTTTTTCATTTTCTGACATTGTTTTTCCTTGAGATTTTTTGCTAGATTTATTTTACAGATTTTTTGCTTATTTTTTAATATTGTGATTAAAAATGGTTTACAAAAAAATGATATAATTTTATAAATTTTTACAAAAGGAGTTGAAATGATAGCAGAAGGCTTGCTAACTCAATTTGGCTACAATGTAACCCCTGCCGCCTTAGCACAAACAAGGGCGATCATCGAAAATACAAAGGGCTTTGAGCATGTGGAAAAGCACCTTGTTTCCCTAAACGACAAACTCAAAACTTACTCTGGATTTGTAGGGCTTTCAAGCTCATCGGAGTATTTTAAGATAAAAAATAACGCCAAAGATAGTGAAACTATCGCACTTGTTGATGAGATGATCAACGAATGGGCGAAAAAGTACAAAGTACTCATAAAAAAAGTACCCAATAAAGAAACTTACTATGTTTTAGGGTACGAACACTAAAAACTACAAAAATGCTCCTCACTTTTGTGGGGAGTTAATTTCTTATTTTGATAAACCCTACTAGTCTCAAAATGGTATAAATTTTGCTTATTTTTGCAAAAAAGGCAAAAAGGAGACAAAATGACCATATCAAGTTCTATGGTAAACCATACCTATGCATCACATTCAGTAAGAGTTAAAACAAATCCTTATCAAACCCAAAACCTAGAAAGCCAAAACCCAAATAAAAGTAGATTTGAACAGATGAAAGAAAAATACAAAGACGTTTTCACTCCCCTGATACCATACTCAAAAGAAAACGAATAAAAAGGAAACGATATGATATGGGAAAAGTACCCCTTTCATCTAAGCGATAGAGAACAAGAGATGACGTGGGTGGAGTACTTAAAGCCCATAGACACTCCAAGCGATGTACATGAAAAAAGAGTTAAAGAGGTCAAAGCCAAAGTGGAGGCTTACGAAAAGCTCGATGAAAAAAGCAAACAAGAGTACATCGCCTTTGTAAAAAATGTACGAACAAATATTTATCCTTGCGGATACTATAGTGGGGACTTTAGCACCTCTGCTACTGCTGTAAAGTTTTACAACAGAGCAGTTTATGAGGCACTTGAAGACGGTATGGGCATAGAACAAGCCAAAAGACTAGCCAGATCTGCTACTAGAGAGTATATTCCCTACGAAAAACCCAAGGCAAACCCAGAAGTAGAGAAGATGTTTACCCAAGGTTTGCACCTAGAAGAAGACCGAAGACGGGCAAAGATTATGATGGAAAAAGGTTTGTTGCCAAAACCTGAAGAAAGTTCAGAAGAAACTAGCTCTTCAAATCTTGCTGATGAGATTATGAACAAATACTCTTCAGCAAGCGAGTTTTACAAGCAAAAAAATGACCTGCTTATGCTTGAGGGCATCAAGCAGCAGATAAGTATATTTCAGTCCTTACTGCTAAACCCAAGCCTAGGTGTAAGTCGCTCTGTAGGCGATAGCTTACAAGATCTACACGAAAGAGAGGCTTTAGTTGAAAAAAAGGCAAGAAGAGGCTTGCAACTAGCATCGTTAGCAAGAAATGTCTTTGACAAATACGAAATATACGGCAAAGGCATAAATATAAACGCATAAACTCACGGTTCCAATCAAGATAATTTAAGAGTTTTAGTGTTAAGATATGTTTATGAAAGCATTTTTAGAAACATTAAGGCAGATATCATTAGGTTTATTTGTCAATGGTAGCTATGGGTTTATGCAAGGTGATTATGATATAGCAAATTCGCTTATCGTTGCCTTTAGCATTTCAGCTATGTTTATCTTAAATACAAGGAGCGAAAATGGAAGGTAACACACTTTTAGCGATTGCTTCAGGAGTAGTTTTATTACTTGCAATCTACTTTAAAGCAAAAGAACAACGTCAAAGCAAACCAGCCCACTAACCCTCTTAACTCCCTTAACATATCCCAAGGGAGTTAAGAGGCGACCACAAACCAATCACCAAAAAAGTATGAAAATCTCTGTCATCATTACGACCTTTAACCGCCCAAAACTGCTACAAAGGGCTTTAAGTTCAGTTCTCAAACAAACCCTTAAGCCATTTGAAGTTATCGTTGTGGATGATGGCTCTAAAGATAGGCTCAAAACATTAGAGGGCATCAAATATATCTACAAGCAAAACGGGGGCATCAGCAGTGCTAGAAACCTTGGCATCAAGAAAGCAAAGGGCAACTGGGTGGCATTTTTAGACGATGATGACGAGTGGGATGAGACAAAGCTAGAAAAACAGGTAACTTTTCACAAAACTCATCCGAACATATTGTGCAGTTATACGGATGAAAAATGGATAAAAAACGGCATAGAAGTTAAGGTGGCAAAACGCTACCAAAAGCCCTCAAAAACTACTTTTTCATCTGCTCTTAGCCACTGTTTTATAGCCCCTTCATCTGTGATGTTAAACAAAAAAATCTTTGAAAAACTTGGGTTTTTTGATGAGGGCTTAGAGGTTTGTGAGGATTATGATATGTGGCTTAGAGTACTTGATGTTCATAAGATGGGTTTAGTGGACGAAAAACTAAGCATCAAACACGCTCATGAGGGCGAACAGCTTGGCTTTAAGCACTATGGGATGGATAGATTTAGAGTAAGATCTTTACTTAAGATCTTACCTAGCTTAAAAAAAGCTCATCAACAAGAAGCTATTAAAGCACTTCAAGAAAAACTAAACCTACTCATAAAGGGAGCTAAGAAACACGAAAAGACTAAAGATGTAAAAAAATACGAATATATTAGAAAAATTAAACTTTCCTAAGTATTTTTATAGTAAAATAGTCTAAAATTTATTTAAAGA
>PDWI01007187.1_pt1 | contig 13892 bp, 12 predicted proteins | sample 1430891 | NCBI WGS metagenome assembly PDWI01 (sample SAMN01162508, study PRJNA174530) | Oral metagenome, whole genome shotgun sequencing project. | biome: Marine environment; feature: Marine mammal; material: Swab sample of the gingival sulcus; isolation source: swab sample of gingival sulcus...
AAACTAATGTTTCCCTCCGCTCCTAGGTTAACTTATTCTGTGTTGCTACTTAAAATTTGGTAGATTTAGGGTAGCAGAATAAAGCTAACGCTTTTCGATTTTCTAATTTTTACGCATAAAAAAAGCGTGAGTAAAACTAACACTCCGCTACCCAAGGCTCTACCAAAGCCCCACAACACAGAATATAGTAATAACCCACGCCATATAGCGCGAGCATTAACTTTTTGTATCTGTGTTGTTATTTAAAATTTGGTAGATTTTGAATAACAGACCAAAAGCCAACACTTTCTTTTTCGTAAATATCGAGTACCGACTTTGACTAACCCGCAAAATCAGTATTCGACAGCAAATATACAATCGCAGTTGTTATTGTACAAAAAAATGGGGATATTATGGTAAAGGATATTATTTCATATAGAGAATATTATGAAAGCAAATAAAGATTATTACGATGTAAGCGCAGACCTCGAAAAAGCTTTTGGTAAACCGGGGTCAAAAACATATAAAAAGGCATTGGAAGAGGCTTGGGAAGAGTACAACGCTCAAGTATTGCACGATGCTCGCAAAAGCGCGAAGATGACTCAAAAGGAATTGGCAAAACGTATGGGCGTCGATAAATCGTATATCTCAAAAATAGAGAGAGGGCTTATCGTACCAAGCGTTGCTACTTTTTATGAATTTATAGCTGCTATCGGCAAAACAGTGGCAATAGTCAATCCTCCGAAAATAATTTATGGCAATGAAGCGTGATTTATAATGTTACTATCTAAAAATATTTTTTGAAAGATTTATCACAAGGTAAAGTAAGTACGCAGATTATATTATTTGCTCTTCCGATGTTGTTTGGCAATATCTTCCAGCAATTGTACAATATTGTTGATAGTGCTATTGTTGGCAATTTTCTTGGCGATAATGCCTTGGCAGCAGTTGGTGCATCATTTCCGGTTACATTTTTATTACTCTCATTGGGCTTCGGAGTGATGATGGGAGGCACAATATCAATATCTCACTTCTTTGGAGCAAAACAGTTAGATAAAGTTCGAAAGACTGTTGACACTATGAATATTTTTATAATATTCGCCTCTATAATACTTGCTGCGATAGGCATTTATTACAGTGATGATATTTTTAGGCTTATGAAATTGCCGGAAGATATAGTTCCCATAGCATCTTCCTATCTAAATGTTTATCTTTTAGGCTTGCCTTTTGTTTTTGGTTTTTCCAATATAAGTGCGACGCTCAGAGGTGTAGGAGACTCCAAGACACCTTTATACTTGCTTATTTTTGCCACGATAATAAATATGACTTTGGACTACATTTTTGTAGCCATATTGGATTTTGGCATAGAGTCAGTAGCTTGGGCTACGGTATTCTCACAATTTTTTGCATTTATTGCGGCTATTATCCTTCTTAGAAAAAATGAACTTTTGAGATTCCACATCAAAAATATTGTATTCGATTGGGAAATATTCAAAAAGGCGATAGGCATCGGCGTACCTTCCGGCATGCAGCAAGTGCTGTTTTCTTTGGGCATGATGGCACTATTTAGTATCGTCAATGAATTCGGCGTCAAGGTAATTGCTGCATATTCCGCAGCTTTGAGATTGGACTCTTTGGCAATAATGCCTGCCATAAATTTATCCAGTGCGTTATCTACTTTTGTAGGGCAAAACCTCGGAGCAGGAAAGACTTATCGGGTAAAAAAAGGCTTAACGACCACAATTATAATATCGGCTTCAATATCCGTTACGATAACTATTTTGTTCCACCTGTTCGGGGAAAATATGATGAAGCTATTCACGCAAGACCCCGATGTAATTTCTTATGGCGTGGATTACCTTGTGATTACAAGTACGTTTTATGTGCTATTCTCAATATTGTTCTCTATAAACTCAGTAATGAGAGGTGCCGGAGATGTTTTGATTCCTATGTTTGTATCTCTTGTTGCTCTTTGGGTTATCAGGGTACCATTCGCCTATTACTTTTCGGATACATTGGGAGAAAAAGCCGTATGGTGGTCTGCCCCTGCAGGCTGGGCAGTGGGCGTAATCGTATCATTTGCTTATTACAAAACCAATAGGTGGAAGAAAAAATTCAAGGTATAAACATTATTCTTCTTCGTCTGATATCGTGTTCATATTCATCAATCGCAAATAGATATTAGCTACTGTTTTTACGTCTTTTTCGCAGTAAGTCTTGATTCTTTCGAGGTTATTTTCCTCCCAAAACACTCTACTCACTTCGCTACCATCAATATCGTCTTTTGGCGATTTTATACCTAATACATGTGCCAATAATTCAAGGGAAGTATAATTTTTAAAGTCGCCGAATTTCCACATTTGCATAGTATCCAAAAGATGTGCACTTTCCCAAGGCTTTTTGCCCATCAAATCCAGTAATTTTGGAATTTCCAAACCGTTTATAATAATTCTTCGTGCTAAAAACGGAACATCAAATTCTTTTATATTATGACCACAAAGAGAATGTTTATTCGGATTATTGTAATGAGCATTCAAAAGGTCTATAAATTCTGTCAAAACTTCTTTTTCATCCTCCGAATAAAATGACTTCAATCTCAATCTGTATTTGCCTTCATCCGGAAATAAAAAGCCAACGGATATACAAACGACTTTTGCAAATTCGGAATAAATACCGGCTTTTTCAGCGTATAAACCGGAAAAAACCTCTTCGGTTTCCTCCTTATCATCTAACCAATATCTACTTTTTTTATTCCAAAGTTTTTGAAGTTCGGGGGGGAGACTTTGGTAATCCTTCTCGGTAGAGACAGTCTCTATATCTATAAAAAGAATATTGCTTATTTTGTCTTTCACAGCTATTGGTAATGGTTTTTGCCAAAGTTAAGTAAAACACCCTAACAATCTATAATAATTACTTCAAAATACAAAAAAAAGAGGCTAATCAAACTTAGACTAGCCTCTTTTAAGTAAAATTTTATACCAAATTAATTTTAAAATACCATATAACTAATTTGGTATTTTATGCTATCTTATTTCAAAACTTTAAACTCTGTTCTTCTGTTTGCTCTATGCTCTGCATCAGAACAATTAACACCATTAGAACATCTGTTTGTCAATCTTGTCTCACCGTATCCTTTTGCTATCATTTGATCTGCCGGTATACCTTTTGAAATCAAGTATTTCTTTACAGCCTTAGCTCTTCTTTCAGAAAGTTGTAAATTGAACGCGTCAGAACCTCTTGAATCGGTATGAGAAGCCAATTCCACGGTAAATCCTTGCTTCAAAACAGGATACAATCTATTGTCAATTATTTTCTTAGCAGAAGCCGTCAATGTAGCGCTACCCAAATTCCAATTTATTGGAAGAGGGCTATACTTAACCAATTCGCAACTTACTTCTTTCCATTCTGCGAAACCACCTTCACTAACCATCTTTGTTGTATTTACATTGATTACTTTTTCTGCAACAGGGGTATCGGAAACACTAGCGTCAGCTGCCAATGATTTGAATTTTCTTGTAACATACTTTTCAGGAACAGCACTTTCAGTAGCTCCCGCCTGAACAGTCATCTTTTGGTATGCATAATCTTTGTATACAGGTGCTATTTTTTGTTCCTCTACCCTAGCAGGAGTAGCCACTTTCTGATAAGTTCTTGTCTTATACTGTGCAGGTACCTCTGTGTATTCTACTCTGGCAGGGGTGTCTATAACTTTCTTAGTATATGTTTTGTAAACAGGATCTACATTAGTTGCCTTCACACAGTCATCACCTCTCATAGTCCAACCGTCGTCACAACCTACTTTAACTTGCTTCTGAACGGTTTTGTAAGTTGCAGGTACTTCTACCAAACACCATATCATACAATCATCGGGATCAGCAGATAAACAGTTGTCTCCGGATCGCTTCTTTACCCATTTTGTACTTGCAGGAGAAGTCTCTATAGTTTCTGTTTCTGTCTTGTACTTGGCAGGCTTCTTTGCATAAGTAGTATAACCGGGCTTAACCATTTTTTGGAAAGTTTCCGTCTTGTAAGTAGCAGGAATAATCTTTGTTACTTTATAAGCTTCTTTTACCAATACTTTCTCTGTAACGGTTTCAAAAGTTGCAGGTATAATTTTATATACGGTATAACCTTCTTTTGCTAATAAATTGTTGTTAGCCTTTTCAAATTTTGCAGCAGTAGCTGTGAATACTTTTCTACCCTCTTGCGACAAAATCTGCTCTGACTCGTCTTTGAAAGTTGCAGGAGTAATGGTAACATTTGAGGACGCTTCCCTGGTTACCACCGGTACTGATACTGTTTCATATTTAGCAGGTGTCAAGCATTTAGCATAACATTTTCCCGGCTCCGCCTTAAAATTAGATCCCGGCTGCGCATAAGATGCTACTGAAATAGAAATAGTAAAAAGGAAAAATAAGATAATTTTTTTCATTAGAATTATTTTAAAATAGTCGTTCTTAATTTGTATTATCGTAAATTGCTACAAAAGAAAAATTAAAAACTTTTTGTTAAAAATATTTTATATTCGATTGGTGGGATTATAAAAAAATAAAATCACAGCACTTTATCTAGTCTGAATTAAACTAAACTTAATAAAATACTGTGATTTTAAATACGGAGTTTTATATTACTGCTTTACTCCTAATGCTTTCAAAGTCTCGAAATCCAAATTACCAACCGGCAATCCGTTAGCTTTTTGGAACTTGTAAAGAGCTTCTTTTGTAGCTCTACCCATTACGTTGTCTGCTCCTGCAGCTCCAACATTATATCCTCTTGAGATAAGGGCTTTTTGTACTTGATAAATCAATCTAGGTGTAACGTCAGCATCACATACTACTTCTCTCCACTCCTCAGTGAAACCACCTGAACTAACTAAGCGCTTCTTAGTAATAGTTGTTTTCTTCTCAGGAATATTGTTGTCACTTACACTTGCATCAGCTGCCAATGATTTGAATTTTCTTGTAGCATACTTTTCAGGCACAGTACTTTCTGTAGCTCCCGCCTGAACAGTCAATTTTTGGTAAGCATAATCTTTGTATACAGGTGCTATTTTTTGCTCCTCTACTCTAGCAGGAGTAGCCACTTTTTGATAAGTTCTTGTCTTATACTGTGCAGGTACCTCTGTATATTCTACTCTGGCAGGAGTGTCTATAACTTTCTTAGTATATGTTTTGTAAACAGGATCTACATTAGTTGCTTTCACACAGTCATCACCTCTCATAGTCCAACCGTCCTCACAACCTACTTTAACTTGCTTTTGTACTGTTTTGTAAGTAGCAGGTACTTCTACCAAACACCATATCATACAATCGTTAGGATCTGCAGACAAACAGTTGTCCCCCGATCTTTTCTTCACCCACTTTGTACTTGCAGGAGAAGTCTCAATAGTTTCCGTTTCTGTCTTATACTTAGCAGGTCTTTTTGCGTAAGTAGTATAACCGGGCTTAACCATTTTTTGGAAAGTTTCCGTCTTATAAGTAGCAGGAATAATCTTTGTTACTTTATAAGCTTCTTTTACCAATATCTTTTCTGTAACTGTTTCAAAAGTTGCAGGTACAATCTTATATACGGTATACCCTTCTTTCGCTAACAAATTGTTATTAGCTTTTTCGAATTTTGCAGAAGTTGCTGTAAATACTTTTCTGCTTTCCTGAGACAAAATTTGCTCTGACTCATCTTTAAATGTTGCCGGTGTAATGGTAACATTAGATGAAGCTTGTCTTGTAACTACAGGAACAGTAACAGTCTCATACTTAGCAGGTATCAAACATTTAGCATAACATTTACCTGCTTCGGCTTTCAAATCTGCTCCGGGCTGCGCATAAGACACTGCCGACATAGCAACAAATAATAACAAAAATAATAATTTAATTTTTTTCATTTCAAGTTGATTTAGTGATTAAAAATAATTCTGCAAAGGTACTAATAATACGGATATAAAACAAAATATTTAACACTTTTAGTGCCAAAACGTAAAGAATCAAGCAAATTTCCAACAGATTCTACGCCTCCATCGTTCAATAGTATCCTAATATCGCCCTGGACACTCTCGAATACCGAATTACTAACCTCCCCCGTTAAAACGCACCAATCAGTAATTTTGCTACCGATACCGTACTTCTGCTGCACATTGCGACGCAGCGATTTTAGATAGTCACTATTTATTCTGTCATTAGTCAACTTTATTTTCAATAAATTTCTATTTAATATACCGTTTGACAACAGAGAAATGACTTCATCGTCAGAGTCTACTAACTGTTTTATCGCAAAAATTATATCCGAATCATCTATCTCTATGAAATTCTCTAACTTTCTATTGATATCGACGCTACCCTCTATCAATAATTGTAGATTTTCGGGCAACTTTTGTATTTCTTTTTCATCGGCTTCTTCAATGATATATTTGAATAGTATATGAAGCATTTCATCCGCCACAATAGATGTCTTGTGAAGATAAACTTGCCAATACATCATTTTTCTTGCCATAAAAAATCTTTCCACAGAGTATATGGCTTTTTCTTCAATCACCAACTCATCATCTACGACATTCAGCATTTTTATCAATCTGTCATAACCGACTTTTCCCTCTATAACTCCGGTGTAATAACTATCCCTATTGAGGTAATCCAACCTATCAACGTCAAGTTGCCCTGCTATCAGCTGACTAAAGAACTTTCTTTTATAATTGCCTTGGTATATGTCTATTGCCAAATCAAGTCTACCGCTCATCTCACGATTTAGAATATGCATCATTTTTAGAGATATTTCCTCATGGCTAAAAGGGATTAAAACCCTTTCCAAACTGTGAGAAAAAGGTCCGTGCCCCAAATCGTGTAGTAAAACAGCGATACTAACAGCTTCGTATTCTTCATTACTGATTTTAACGCCTTTCCATTTCAGGGAATTGATGGCTTCTCTGACCAAGTACAAAGCCCCCAAACTATGCTGAAAACGGGTGTGAACGGCTCCCGGATAAACGTAATCGGAAAAGCCCATTTGTTTGATCCTTCTTAGCCTTTGAAAGTAGGGATGATCTATTAGTTGGTAAATTATATCGTGGTCAAATTCGACTATACCGTATATGGTATCGTTAAAAATTTTCTTTTTATTCATCTACAAAAAAATATAAACAGCTATATTGTCGTTAAGGATTTTGAACTTTCGGAGGCAATATTAGCAATAATTTTTCACCTTCGGAAAAATATGAGTTTTTCAGTTGTGTAATTAACATAAATTTTACTTTTGATATGGTTTATTAGGGCTGTTTGTTTTGAAGCGAAAAAATAGTTTTCAACCTATCATATGGTAAAATGCAATTTAAAAAATTAAACTTTATTAAAATATATTTGAATGGATAATGTAAAAATTTTGTGGGTAGATGATGAAATAGACACTTTAAAACCCCAGCTTTTCTTTTTAAACAAAAAGGGTTATGATGTTATTACTATAAGTAATGGATATGATGGAATAGAGAGATTGAAAAAAGACCCCAAAATAGACATCGTATTCTTAGATGAATCTATGCCCGGACTATCAGGTTTGGAAACTCTTGAGAAAATAAAGGAAATACGCCCCTTTATACCTATTGTAATGATTACCAAAAATGAAACGGAAAACATTATGGAGGAGGCGATAGGTTCGCAAATAGACGACTATTTGATAAAGCCTGTAAATCCGAATCAGATATTATTGAGTTTAAAAAAGATAATCGATAACAATAGATTGGTAAGAGAGAAAACATCATCGGAATACCGCGAACAATTCAGAGAAATAATATCGGACATTGGGGGAAATATAGATTACTCAAAATGGGTGGATATCTATATGAAAATAATAAAATGGGAATTGAAACTTAACCAAAATGAGGTGAGCGAAATGACCGATATTCTGTCGATGCAAAAAAATGAAGCCAATTCAGCATTTTTTAAGTTTATCTCCAATAATTACCACAAATGGTTGATGGAAGAAGAGGTAGAAAAGCCTGTTTTATCTCATCAATTGATGAAAAAATTGGTATTTCCTAAGATGGAAGACGGCGTACCAACAGTTATGATATTGCTGGATAATCTGAGATTTGACCAATGGAAGACCTTTGAACCAATAGTATTAAAAAATTTCAGAATAGAACACGCAGATTCTTTCTATAGTATTTTGCCTACGACAACGCAGTATAGTAGGAATGCGATATTTGCCGGTATGCTTCCAAACGACATTTCAAAAAAATATCCCGAGTGGTGGCTAAATGATTTTGAAGAAGGGGGAAAAAACAATCACGAAGAAGATTTACTGAGAGAACAAATCAATCGTGTATTCCGCAAAGACATAAAATTCAGATATGCTAAAGTCGTTGATACCAAAACTGCGAGAAACATATATGAAAACGTAAGCGATATCTTGAATTATGATTTTACGGTTTTGGTCTACAATTTTATAGATATGCTTTCTCACGCACGTACCGAGTTAAACGTACTAAAAGCTTTGGCAAGCGACGAAAAAGCGTATAGATCAATAACACTATCTTGGTTCAAAAACTCTCCTCTGTATGAGACTTTAGAATATCTAAGTACAAAAAATGTGAGAATTGTAATAACAACAGATCACGGGACAATAAGAGTAAAAAATCCTTCTAAGGTGGTTGGTGATAAAGATACGACCAATAATCTTAGGTATAAAATGGGGAAAAACCTTCAATTCAATAAAAACGATGTCTTCTCCATAGATAATCCGGAAGAAACAGGATTACCTGCACCAAATGTTAGTAGTAAGTTTATTTTTGCAAAAGAAGATAAATATTTTCTTTATCCTAACAACTACAATTACTACAGCAGGTTTTACAATGACACATTTCAACACGGAGGTATATCAATGGAGGAAGTTATCTGTCCGTGCATAACATTGAGACCTAGAAAAATGTAAGAGACCTTTGAATAACAGATTATATCATTACACTACGTGCCCTATACTCTCTTCCAAATAAGGATCATTTTTGGGAATCAGGTTCGCTTTGGATAGAGAGCTTAGGGTTACGTATAAAAACAAGCATAAAAAACCTATCATAACGCCAACTTCCAAAAGACCGGAATGAGGGAATCTAATCGCTTGTAAGTCCATGTTATTTGCTTTGTAAAGTTGCTTTACTGCTTTGATTGTAAAAGGTTTTATGTTTAGCCACAAATCCAACCAATGCCCTATAAAGGTTAAAATGGAAACCGTTATCAATATCCAATTGGTTCTTTTTGCAGTATTAACCATCAAACCGAGTAGAGGAATTACAAAATTTAGTATCAAAATCAAATAGAATAACACTGAGTAATGCTCTTGTTGCAACTTAAAATGTGTTGTTTCTTCACCTAAATTACCAAACCATATCAACATATATTGGTCGTAGTACAGATAAGCCCAAAATATACTAAATGCAAATAAGAATTTTCCTAAATCGTGAATGTGCTCTTTTGACACCAATTCAAAATAGCCCTTGCGTTTCAAAAACATCAACACAATTATGAGCAATGATATCATACCTACAAACCAACTCGAAGCAATATACCAGGCAAACATAGTACTATACCAATGCACTTCTATCGACATAATCCATAACCAAATAACAATGGCACTTGTAACACCGGCAACAGGGAGAAACGTTGCCGACCAAATCCTTGATTTTTTGTGTGTAGAATAGTTACTTTTTATTTCCATATCTTCACGCAAAGACAATCTCCTGAGCATAATTCTCCAAAATATCCAAATTAAGGTAGTAAAGATAGTTGCAAATAGGAATATATTTTTATTCAGAAATGAGACTTTACTTTGTATCAAAGAATCATTTGCCACTATTTGCTCATCAGTCCACAAGTACAAATGATGCCAACCAAAGTAATTGCCAAGTGCTATCACAGACATAATTATAGCGCCGGCAAACAAAAACATACTAAAAGCCTCTAGCAATCTTTTAAATACGACATACCAACCCGCCCAAGACGTTATAAATGCAGATAAGGCAAATAATGCCATCAGAGATATGCCTATAAAATAAGTAGCATTGAGAAGAACATCGCTCCAAAATTGAGTACGATACTTATCTCCAAAAGAAAAATACTCAATAAACAAACTCATAATACCGACAATAATACCGGCAGATAATCCTACTTTGAGTCTCTTTGAAAATTCAAATCTATTCATTTCAAGTCAGTATTTTTCTGCAACGCTCTGATATATTGGATAACTTGCCACCTTTCGACATAGCTCAGTTTATCATTGAACGGCTCCATCATATTTCGACCTTTCATTATCGAGTAATAATATCTTCCGTCACCGGATTTTATCATTTCTTCCGATAATAAATTCGTAGGCATCGCAGGATAAGTGCCACCATTTTCCCTCACCAAAAAGCCTTCGCCATTTCCCTTGTCGCCATGGCATATAGCACAATATATCCTGTACAATTCCTTCCCTTTATTCAATGATTTAGCGGTAGGCTCTATTGGTGATTTTGTTATTTCTTTCATAGCCCTTTGCCTTTCCGCCTCTGTATCTCCATAATCAAACTCACGACTTTCCACAGCACTATTATCTCTTGGTATCGTTCCTTTTACCGGCATTCTTGGCGTTGCATAAAATTGATATTCTTCCCTACTCGCCCATTGATTTCTATCATAATAAGTATTGTAATTCGACTCATAGGCAATGGAATGATACATACCGGGCATATATTCACTACCGGCACTATTGACACCAGCCTTTTTACAAGAGCTTATACTAAAACTGACGCCAAAAAGGATTATGAAAAATATATTTTTTAATTCTTCCATATACCGTAATATTCAGGCAAAGTTAAGAATTAAGAATTAATACTACTAAAAGTTCTGAAAATATCGTGCTTCCAAATATCGCAATAGTTTATACATAATCATTCCGATAAAAACACCTAATATCATTCCGGCAGTAACATCAAGCGGATAATGAACACCAACATAAACTTGAGCAAAAGATATAATCATAGCCCACAATACAAAAGCATATGAAACCAGCCTGTTAATCCCTAGAAATACCAGAAAAAAATATATCCCCAAAGCAAAATGATTAGTAGCATGACTCGACGGAAAACTATATCCTCCACCACAATTGACTCTGGCAATAGAGTCTATATTTTTATCATTGCAGGGTCTCAACCTTTGTACACTTGGTTTGATGATAGAAGAACTGGTATAATCAGCAATTCCGGCTGTTGTACCGGCAATGGCAATAATCAATATCCCTTTCTTTTTAAAATTTAAAACAAAGAATAAAATCAAAAACAGATACAAAGGAATCCAAACATACATGTTTCGCATAAATACCAAAAACACATCAAAAAAAGGATTTCCAATATCTTGATTGATAAACTCAAAAATCGAATAATCTATTTGAAATAAGAAATCCATATATTGACGATGTTAGATTACTATATGATCTGTCTGTATTTTACTTTGATGTACCCAAACTTTTCAAGACCAAAGGCTGCGAATCAGAAGGAACTTGGCTCATTTCGTTAATAATAGTCATGATACTATCCCTGACCACATAATAATCCGTAAGCAATGAATCCGGCAAAGGCTCGGGAGAGGGAAAATTTTCACGTCTATGATCAATAGGGCGACCATTTTTTTTCATTCTAAAACATACATGAGGTCCAGTAGCTAAGCCTGTGGATCCTACATAGCCTATAACATCTCCTTGATTTACGTGCATACCTTTCTTGAACTTGCCAAATTTCTGCATGTGCAAATATGTAGTCGTGTATGTTTTATCGTGTTTTATGGTAACGTATCTACCATTGTTTACACCGTAGCCCCTTCTAACAATAGTACCCGCAGCAACTGCCTGTATAGGAGTACCGTAAGGGGCAGCATAATCCGTACCGTAATGCGCCTTTATTCTATGTTGTATCGGGTGGTATCGTCTATAAGAAAACCCTGAGGATATTCTGGAAAATCTTACCGGAGCTTTCAAAAATGCTTTTTTAGTAGCAGCGCCTTCATAATTGTAATATCCTTTGTACAAATCCGACTCATAATGAATAGCATAATGAGGCTGTCCGTTATCGTAATAGGCTCCTATCAGCTTACCGATGGCGACAGGCTTGCCGTCTATGTATTTTCTCTCGAAAAGAAGTTTGTATTTATCTCCCTTTTGTGCACTGTAGAAATCTACTTCCGAAGACAAAGCATCTTCCATTTTGTCTATCAAAGATATATTCAAATTATTACCTCTCATAGAATTCCACAATGATGAAGCAACAGTACCGTAAGCATATTCTATCTTTGTTTCTATAGGTCTTATGACTTCCTCTACATAAATTGAATCAGATAAATTGAAGACGATGTACTTCATATTATTGGGTTCATAGATAAAACTTTGAAGAGGTCCACAAGAATCACGATGAACAAATGCGATATTTTTACCCGGACGAATCATCCTAACGTCAAAGACATCTTTGGAAGCTTTCACTAGTTTGTCAATAGTAGAAAAAGAAACACCCTCCCAGTACAATATTGAACCTAAAAACTGGTTGCTTTTAACCTTATCATACTCAAAGTAAAAATCGGAAACATCATATCCATACTTACTATTCGAAATATAAGGCTCCGATAAAACAAAAGAATTATCATCGCGTCTAGTGTCCTTATCAAAAAATGAAAAGGCATAATCAGAGTAGTAAAACACTCCCAGAAACAAAACACCAAGCACAATTCCTACTAAAATATCAACTAATACAGTCCTTCCTATCTTCATTTTACATCTTTGCTATACATAAAAACAAACTTCCAACCATTGGAAATGAGGGGCAAAAATAAATAATCAATTGCAACCACTATATAAAAATAGACCAAAATTTACATATTAACCCCTATAAAAACATTTTGGAGCTTCTTTAATAGTGAATTGAAAACGAACTCGTTCGCATTAATTTTCATTTTACTTATGAATTCACCCCTTCAAATCCGAAAAGTCAAACGACTTTTCAGGATACTTACCAACCGAATTGCCATAAAATTCTTTCATCATATTCAATTCATCTTGGAGTGTAGGTAAAGGTTCGTGAGAATTATCCCACCTAATCGTTTTGCTAGGGTAATCAAAATCTACCAATAGAATATTGGCACCGGTGGCTTTTGCAATTGTATAAAAGCCCGATTTTAGTTTTTTTACCTTACTCCTAGTACCTTCCGGTGCTATATTGAACATAAATTTTTCTCTGCTGTTCAACTCGTCGATAATCTGTTTTGAAAATCCTACTCGCTGTTTTGCCGTCCCTCTATAAACAGGAAATCCTCCAAGATATTTAAAAAGATAATTAAAGGGAAATACAAACACACTGGATTTTATAGCAAAATCAACGTCAATTCCCCATTTCCATCGGTTTAGTAATCCTAGCGGAAAATCCCAGTTCGATGTGTGGTGCATGGCCACTATTATCAGCCTGTCATCAGTAGGTTTATTACCTTTTATCTTCCAACCTGTCAACCAAAGTATAAAACTCGCTAATAATCTTTTCATCTGTTTACTTTTTTAGTTTTTGGCTTTTAGCCGTTAGCCTTTTGCTTGCGCAGGTATTAGTTTTTGGGTGTTAGGTGTTAGCTTCATTTTATTTTGCTTCCGTCTTCCGACTTCGGTTTTCCCTCCCCAAAAAACTTCCAACTTCCCGCTTTTTAACCACTCATTCTAATTGTATTGGTTTTATACCTATAAAATTTCCTAGATTAAAACCAAGAGCCTTTCCTTCGTCTTCTTGACGTTGACCTAATTCCAAGTACCCCGAGTAATCCTCTAGTTAATTCTCGTGCGACTGTTCTTCCTATTTGCCTTGCAGCGGTGCTTGACATAACTTGTTCGAGAGTACTCTTTTCTTTTTTTCTAGTTTTTTTCAATTCTTT
>PDWI01007017.1_pt1 | contig 13890 bp, 10 predicted proteins | sample 1430891 | NCBI WGS metagenome assembly PDWI01 (sample SAMN01162508, study PRJNA174530) | Oral metagenome, whole genome shotgun sequencing project. | biome: Marine environment; feature: Marine mammal; material: Swab sample of the gingival sulcus; isolation source: swab sample of gingival sulcus...
CCATAATAACTGAAATTTTAGTAAATTTACTACCGCAAAGATAGCTATTTTTTTTGAGAAGAGAATTTTCCCTGATAGTTTTTTTATTTTTCGCACAACAACAGCAATTATAATACTGACTATCAGGGAGCTGCGCTTTACAAACACGCTAAAACGCTGACTATCAGACTATTACACACAACACTGATAATTTCGCAAAAAAAAACATTGCGACCTTTGCGATTAGAAATAAAAATGAGGCTCTTAACGGTTTTATTTTTTTAATGAAAAAGCCCTAACGCAAAATATGTTTTCGCAAAAAATTATTATCTTTGTAAAATGTATTAATTTTTTAAACTTTTTTTTACAAAATACCAATATGAAATTAAAAAAAAACATAATAATAGCAATAGACGGACACGCCTCATGTGGCAAAAGTACTTTGGCAAAAAACATAGCTAACGAACTAAATTACAAATACATAGACACCGGAGCAATGTACCGTGCAACAACTTTGTACGCACTTCAAAACAATATCATAAAAAACAATAAGGTCGATAAGGAAAAACTTATTGAAAACTTGCCAAATATCGACATCAATTTTATCTACAACTCAGAAAAAAATATAAATCAGACGCTTTTAAATAATAAAAATGTAGAAGACGAAATACGCAAAATTGGAGTTTCGGAATATGCAAGTCAGGTTGCCACAATAAAAGAAGTTCGCGAAAAATTGGTTCTATTGCAACAAAAAATGGGCGAAGAAAAATGCGTAATTATGGACGGGCGAGACATTGGAACGGCTGTTTTTCCGAACGCAGAGCTAAAATTATTTTTGACCGCAAACGCCGAAACAAGAGCCAGAAGACGTTACAACGAAGATGCCGAAAAAGGCAGTAATCCAAAATATGAGGAAATTTTGGAAAACGTAAAAAAACGTGATAAAATCGACAGCACACGAGAAATTAACCCGTTGAGATTGGCCGAAGACGCTATTCTGATTGACAACTCAAATTTGACTATCGAAGAAACTTTGGCTGTCGTAATGAGCATCATTAAAATTAGATTTCAATAAATCCCTTAAATCCGAAGGTCTATATTTATTGCAAAGCCCGTCGGATTTAAGAAAATTAGATTTTTCGGTTTGTCGTTTTTAGAAATAAAAAATTTGAGTTTTGGATACAACAGCCCCCTGTACAAAAACGTTAATTTGTGTGCCGACAAGGGAGAAATTGTGGCTGTTATAGGCTTGAACGGTGTAGGAAAATCTACATTACTAAAAACTTTAAGTAACATCACTAAACCCGTTGAAGGTCAGATTATTATAAATAATAAAAATAAAGATAATTATTCAAAAGTAGAGCTATCGAAACTTGTAGGATTTTCGGCTATTCACAACATAACAACTCCGCATTTGAGCGTTGGAGAGCTGGTTGAAATGGGACGAGTTCGCTACACGTCGTTATTGGGCGATTTAGACGCAGACAGCAAACTCATTGTAAACAAAGCACTTACAAGCACAGGATTAACAAATATAAAAGATAAAGAAATCGGCAAAATCAGCGACGGCGAAAAACAACGCGCCAACATTGCTCGTTTGGTAGCTCAACAAACCAAAATTTTGTTGTTGGACGAACCAACCGCATTCCTTGACGTAAGCGGAAAATATCAGATAGTTTCGATGTTGAAAAAAATTGTTCGCGACACACAAAAAATCGTTATTTTTTCGACTCACGACCTAAAAATTGCACTCCAAAACGTTGATAAAATATGGTTTTTTGATAAATCTAAAATTATAGAGGGGCTTCCCGAAGATTTGATATTGGACAAAACTTTTGACAAACTTTTTTCCGATTCTAATCTATTTTTCGATAATTTAACCGCCGATTTTTACGTTAAGAATAAAACAACAAACAGTGTTGCCGTCGTAAATACAACCAAAGATAAAAGCAAATATATTTGGACAATAAACGCTTTAAGTAAAATAGGATATAAAACTGATAATCAGTCGGTAAGGAAAATAATAATTTTAGAAAACTTATGGGTTTTAGACGACAAAACAACCAAAATAGAATTTGAAAATTTACAAAAATTATTAAAATATTTAAAAAATGCTTAAAAAAATCAGTCTATTAGCATTAGCTATAACACTAAGTATCAATATCTTAGCTCAACAAAAAGAGTTCAATAAAATTAAGGCATTGTACGAAGCCTCAAATTATGAAAAATGTATAGAAAAATCTCAAAAAGTATCAAAAAAATATAAAAAAGAAGCAACACCTTATTATTATATAGCAATGTGTAGTTTTCAACAGTACAAAACAGAAAAAGGTTTGAAGAAAAACCACCATTTGAAAAATACAATTTCAAATTTGAATTTCGGCTTAAAAAAGGACAAAACACAAACAACGTTCAAAAGTTTTTCGCCCACAATGCAAGAAATTCACGATTCTATTTTGAGTTACGCCGACAAATTGTGGATTGAAGACAAGGGAAAATCTGAATATTATTACGAAAATTTGGTGAAAATTTATCAAGATACCACAAAACAATATCTCGAAATTTTCACAAAACCAACACAAGTAATTACACAAAATTTGGCGTTTGCATCAAACAGAGGTCCTATAAATCAGAAAGATATGACCGGCAACAAACAAGGTTTGTGGATTCAAAAATACGAAAACGGATTGGTTAAATCGGAAATAAACTTCAAAGACAATCACCCCGCCGGAATTTTTAGGAAATACTACCCAAACGGCAACCTAAAAGCAAATATGTTTTTCGACAAAACCGGTACCAAAGCGGCAAGTATTCTGTACAACGAAGATGGCTCAAAAAAAGCCTGCGGATACTACATAAACAAGCAAAAAGACAGCTTGTGGCAATACTTCATCAACGATTCGATTGTTTTGGCAGAAGAAAACTACAAAAATGGGTTGAAACACGGCAAACAAAGAATTTTCAATCTTTATGCTTATCCGAATTTGTTGAACGAAAATTTTTGGAAAAACGGCAAAGAAGACAGCACTTGGACGGAATTTCACGTAAACGGAAAGGTTAAATCGACAACAATTTACAAAAACGGAAAACGCAACGGACGCTTTACGGCATACAACGAAAATGGTAAAATTTTGGTTAGCGGAGTTTACGTAAACGGCAGAAAAAACGGGACTTGGAAAGATTGGAATCCCGAAGACAAAAAATACATAAAAACAGAGTTCGTGAATGGTGTTGCTAAAAATCACAAAGAATTATTAGAAAAAGAACAAATTGAGCATAAAAAAATGCAAGACAATAAAGGAAAAATTCCGGAACCCAAAATAGAAACGTTAAATTTAGATTATTAGGTTATCTCTATTTTTTTTGGGGGGTGATGGGAGGTTTAGTAATAGGAATTCTTTTTCAGCAATTTATAAGAGTACTAAAAATCTTCGGTTTGCTAAATATTTATAAAAGGTTAGCTAATCAATTGTTTGTATAGTAAACAAATTACCACGAGATTAGCTGACCTTTTCTTAGGCGCATTCATAAAATGTTAATATCCAAATTATCAACAACTTACAATTTGTTTTTAACTTAGAAAGCCTTGTTTTTTGCAAAAAAAAACATTAAAAAATGAGGTTTGCTGTGTTTTATAGAACATTTTAGTTTTATCATAAAAAAATACGCCAATAAAAATTAAAGTAAAATTTGCTTTACTAATAGTTTTTTTGTATCTTTGTCTCGTCTAAAGAATTACATTTAAACCTATTTTTTCAGCCACTTTTGATTAGTTGGAAGAAAAATAAAATTATTTTTAAGTAAATTAACAAAAACGGCATTTTTATTGCTAATAAGAAATAAACAATAAATTACCAAAATCAAATTGCAGTATAATGTTTGGAAACAATCTATTTGATAAAGCCTTTAATCTCTTTTCGAGAGTCGAAGAACACGACTTTGAGTACGTTTACAGAGGTTATTTTACGCACAATATAACTAAAAAAATATTAATCTTGGCGGATTTGAACATACAAAAATCCGTTCCGGTTTCGGTTATTCAGAGGCGTATTTATCACATTATGGTAGAAGGTTTGCAAAACATTACACGCCATCAAGACCAATCCGAAGACGCCAACGAAAAATATCCGGGCATCTTTGCAATTCAACAGCAAGAAGGCAGATATTACATAACAACCGGCAACCTCGTTTTTAACGAAAAAATTAAATATTTAAAAGAAAAAATACAGGAAATAAACAGTTTGGACAATTCTGAACTGCGAAAAATTCACAAAGAAATCCTCCGAAGCGGAGCAATAAGCGACAAAGGCGGAGCCGGCTTAGGGTTGATAGAGATGGCACGAAAATCGTCAAACAAACTAATATCAAGTTTTGAGCTAATAAACGAAAAATATTCATATTTTTATTTACAAGCCCAAATACCTGCAACTGAGCGAGATAACACCGAACAAAGAGAAGAAATTCATAGAAAATTTTTAATTTCAATAAAAAAATTACATATCAGTTTGGTTTTTGAAAATATATTGTTGTATTTCAACGGTTTTTTCAATCAAAACAACCTATTGAGCCTAATTTCAATAATAAAAGGCCGCCTGGATATGTCTTTGACAAGTATCAGATTGACCAATATGATGGTGGAAATGATACAAAACATTATAAAACACGGAGTTAGGACTAAACAAGATTTAGGAAATCCCGGAATATTTTTCATTCAACAAAGAGAAGACAACATTTTTGTTTTGACTTCCGGAAATTATATCCGCGAAAAAGATGCAATGGAATTGAAAGAAAAAATTAAAACCATAAACGAGCTGTCGTTGCAAGAAGTAAACGAATATTACAACGACAAACTACTTGATTTGGCATCAGTTACACCAAAAAAATCCGGTTTGGGATTACCCGATATGCGATTAAAATCAGGACAAAAACTCGTTAGCCGTTTTCACAAAGTTAAAGAAGATTTATATTTTTACATTTTACAAATTACTCTAAATAATCAAAATTAATAAATATGGAACCTTATATTCAAACACCCGATAGCGATACACCCGAAATAATTTTTGACCCGCAACAAAATATTTTCAAAATTTCTAATATTTCGGTACCGGAAGATGCTTACGAATTTTATCGCCCTGTGATTGAATGGATTAATGAATATGCTAAAAATCCACTGCCCGAAACGGTTATTGATATGAATTTGGAGTATGTAAATAGTGCTTCGTCTAAACAAATTATCCAAGTTTTGCTGGCTTTGGAGGCTTTTAGAGACAAATCGAAAATTACCATAAATTGGTACTACGAAGCCATCGACGAAGATATGCAAACCTTAGGCGAAAGGTTCGCAAGTCTTGCCGAAATAAACTTTAATTTTATTGAAGTCTAAGCAGATCCAAAACCTACATATCCGACTGATTTACAGAGAGTAACAGCAAACCGACGAAAGTAATTGCCCCGTTTATAATCAGCAATTCAAAGCCTACTTTGTAATTTGCAAAGGTGTTTTCTATTAATATTGCCGAAAAATAAGCAATTATCGGCGACAAAATTGCAACTATCGGAATTAATTTGTCCCGAACTTTTCGTTTTGTCAAAATTCCGAACAAAAACAAACCCAACAACGGACCGTAAGTATAACCCGCCACTTTAAAAATCTGAGCAATCACGCTATCGTCGTTGATTGCTTTGAAAATCAAAATTACAGCAACAATAACCGTCGAAACGCCTACGTGTACATAATTTTTTATTCGCTTAGTTTCTCCGGTTTCTTGATTTATATCTAAATTCAAAAAGTCCACCGAAAAGGCTGTTGTTAAGGCAGTTAGAGCCGAATCGGCACTCGAAAAAGCGGCAGCTATTATGCCAATCAAAAAAGTAATTCCGGCAAAAGTTCCAAAGTGATTTATTGCCAACATAGGAAACAAATCGTCGGCAGATTTGGGCAACGGAATATTATTTTTGGCAGCAAAAACATACAACAAAACTCCCAACGACAAAAAAAGTAAATTCACAGGAATCAAGCTAACACTAAGCATCAAAACGTTTTTTTGCGATTCTTTCAACGTTTTGCAAGTTAAATTTTTCTGCATCATATCTTGGTCTAAACCGGTCATTACAAAAGCAATAAACGCTCCCGCCAAAAAATCTTTTACAAAAAAATGTTGATTATTTACGTCCCAAAAGAAAATCTGCGAATAATGTTTGTTCGACTTTATGGTGCTTACAATTCCGTGAAAATCCAATTGCAAATTTTTGGAAATAAAAATAAGGCTAACGACCACCGCCAAAAGCATAAAAGTTGTTTGCAAAGTGTCTGTCCAAACTATGGTTTTTATGCCGGATTTGTTGGTATATAGCCAAATCAAAATTATAGTTACAACCACCGTAACGACAAACGGGATTTTGAAGGCGTCGAAAAAAGCAAACTGCAACACTCCGGCAACTAAAAATAATCTGAACGAAGCCCCGATTATTCGCGAAATCAGAAAAAACGCGGAGCCTGTTTTGTGGGCAAATTTTCCAAATCTGATGTCAAGATATTTGTAAATACTGACCAAATTATGTTTGTAGTACAGGGGCAAAAGTACAAACGCAATTGCCACATAACCAAGCAGATAGCCCAAAATCATCTGAAAATACGAAAACGCCGAATTGCCAACCCAACCCGGCACCGAAATGAACGTTACCCCCGACAACGAAGCCCCTATCATTCCAAAAGCGACCAAATACCACGGCGATTTGCGATTGGCTGTAAAAAACGAAGCGGTGTTTGAGCTTCGTGAAGTAAAATACGATATGATAATCAGTAAAATGAAGTAGCTTGCAACTACCGAAAATACTAAAAAAACGTTCATTTGTGATAATTAGATTTATGTTTAAATTTGTTTACATTTTTTGACCATTTCGGCCGAAAATTCCTTTAACGACGGGTCGCGCGCGCCCATCATCAGCACAACGTCATTTGGTTGTAATTTTTCTGAAATTTCCGTTGCAAAATTATTTCTTTCTTTTAAAAAATGTGCAGAAATATTATTATTTTGCATTTCGGCAACAACATCTACGGAAGTGATTGTTTTTGAGACAGTTCCGCCGGCATAAAAAACATCTGCCAAATAAAATTCATCATCTTTTCGCATAATTTGTTTCAAATTTTCAATCAATTCATCTTTCATAAATTTCAACGGCGTAAATCCGTGGGGTTGAAAAAACGCAAAAACTCTGTTTCCGAGAACTTGTGCCGATTTTATGGCACTTTTTATTTTTGTCGGATTGTGTGCGTAATCGTCAATAAAAATCGTATCATTCTGAATATCAACAATTTGCATTCTGCGTTCTATGCCTTTGTATTTTTTTAGAGCTTTGGCAATATTTTCCAAATCAATGCCCAAATAATTGGCAACAGCAATCGCACAAGTTGCATTTTCTACGTTGTGCAAACCAATTGCCGGAATAAAAAACTGCACGTTATTAATAGAAAAATATAAACCATTTCTTTGTTGAATTACATTTTTTGCACAAAAATTTGTTTTATCTGTACCAAAGTCAAATTTCGAGTTGTTTGACAATTCAGCAGAACGCCTATTAGACTGATTTACAATAAGTTGTTCGGTTGTTTGAGAACCAAATTGAGCAAATATTTTTTTCAGTTCGTCATATTCTTTGTGGTCGCGGTCTATGTTTAGAATTACGCCAATTTCGGGCGTGTAATTTATCAAACTGCCGTCGCTTTCGTCGGCTTCTATAACCAGCCAGTCGCCTTGCCCAACCGCCGAATTGCCGATTTTTTGTTTTTCTTGCAAACTCACAAGTCCCGAACCGTTCAGCATAGACGGCGAAAAATTATTTTCGTCAAGAATGGTGTAGAGCATCGCCGTAGTGCTTGATTTTCCTGATGTTCCGGCAATAGCGATTGTTTTTTTGCTTTGTGTAATTTTTTTCAACATCTCCGAACGGTGAATAATCGGAATATTCAAATCGATTGCCATTTGATATTCCGGCACACTTTTTTCGATAGCAGTCGAAACGACCACAAAATCAGTATCTTTGTCGAGGACAGCCTCGCCCTGTTTGTAAGTTTTTATGTTTTCGGCTTCTAATTTTTGCCTTATTACGTGATTTGGATTTTTCACAAAAAGCCTGTCCGAACCGTAAATATAATCGCCGGTATCGTTCAGATATTGAGCTATTGCACTCATTCCAACTCCGGCAATTCCTATAAAAAAATATTTTGACATTTTGTTTACTTTTTAATTTTTAATTTAACAAAGCGTTATTTATTTCATTTCCAATAATTTTGGTTATCTCCCGCCCACTTTCGATGTTCAGATGCACGCCGTCAGTGTATTTCATTTGAGCGTTATATTTGGTCAAATCCAGATACATCTCCGATTTTTCGACGGCAGGACTAATTTTTTCGTCGAAATTGCTCATCAAATTTTGCTCAATTTGCATCAATTCTGCCGAAACAGGCAAGCGAACAAGATAAATTTTTCCATATTGTTGCAAAAAATCAATAGTTTCTAATAAATAATTAAAACGTTTTTCTGAAAATTTATATTTTTTTGCCTTTTCGCTGTATGACTTCATCGTAAATTGTTGCCTGCGTGCCGTAGCATCTTCATTTTCAGCCAATTGAACCTCCAACCAACCGTTTTTGTGCAAAAATGCCGATGATTTTTTTATTAAAATTTTATAATATTTACCATCAAAATATTTAATTAAATATTGGAAATTCGGATTTTGAGTAACACTGTTGAGTTTGGCAAGAAATGATTTTTTTTCTCTAAAACAGGTCGAATTTTCGGAGCATAAACTCCAAGCATCAACGGTTATAACGAAAATATTGTCCTTTTGGGTAGTGTCGAGTTTGGCTTTTATGCTTTTCAGATATGTTTCTCCAAACGGACTTATATTTATTGAAAACGAATAATTGAAAAAATCTTTGTGCAAAATATCTTGCAAAACTTGCGGCTGAACTCCTTGTGCCGATTTCGACGTTCCGATTATTAAATTTGATTTTCGCGGCGAACTTATGCGCATATAATATGGGTCTGAATAGCCGTTAGTTTGCATAAAAACCAAAACATAACTACTTAGTAATAAGACAGATACAATAATTATATGTTTAATAAATTTATTCATTTGTTTTAACCACTTCGAGACTTTAAATATGCTGTTGCCCTAATGCGCAAGCAATGATAAAACACCGTAAGGCAGTATTAGAATTGAAAATATATAAATTCTTGTTGTTTTTCGCCGAATAAAAAAATCATCATTGCAATAATAAAAATTATACTCCAATTTATCCAATTTTTTTTCGTCAGAAAATAAACAGGAACGTCCTTTGCGCGATTTAGCCATTCGATTACGAACATTGTTGCAATAAAAAGCAATGTCAAAAAAATACGTTCAATCCCAATTCCGAATACGTATGGCTTTTGGATTAACGATTTTGAAAAAATTATTGAAAAATAATCAAAAGCCTCGTGAATATTGTCGGCTCGGAAAAATATCCAACCCAAAACAACCAACAAAAATGTAGCTCCAATTTGCAAAATTTCTTTTAAAGACGGTAAAATTTTACCCTGTGCCGGCAAGTCCAAATTTCGTCTGTTTTTATTCGTAAACATCAGTGGCACAAAGAGTAAGGCATTGTACGCTCCCCACATTACGAAGGTCCAATTGGCGCCGTGCCAAAATCCGCTTATGAGAAAAATCACAAATACGTTTCGTGTTTTTTTCAATGTTGAGCCTCTGCTTCCGCCCAGCGGAATGTAAACGTAATCCCGAAACCAAGTTGTCAGCGAAATATGCCAACGTCGCCAAAATTCGGCAATATCGCGGGCAAAATATGGATAAGAAAAGTTCCGTTTCAGTTCAAAACCAAAGAGTTTGGACGTGCCGATGGTAATGTCGGAATATCCCGAAAAATCACCGTAAATCTGAAAAGCAAACAAAATTGCCCCCAAAAGCAACGTGCTGCCCGAATAATTGCCGTAATCCTCAAAAATCCGATTGACCACAAAAGCACAACTGTCGGCAATCACAATTTTTTTGAACAAACCCCAAACTATCTGACTAACTCCTTTCAGTGCGTTGTCGTAAGAGAAGTTTCGTTTTTTGTAAAACTGTGGTAATAAGTTAGTTGCACGTTCGATAGGTCCGGCTACGAGCTGCGGAAAAAAACTTACGAACGCAAAAAACGACAAAGCATCGGTGGTTGGTTCTAATTTTCGCCGATAAACATCTATCGAATAACTCAATGTTTGAAAAGTATAAAAACTAATCCCAACAGGTAAAATAATGTTCAATCGACTTATTTCGGGCGATTTGCCAAAGAAAGAAAAAGCGTAAGCAAAATTTTCAACAAAAAAATTAAAATACTTAAAAACACCCAAAAATCCGAGATTTACAAAAACGCTCAAAAATAAAAGTAACCGTCTCTTTTTTAGGTCGTTAGAACGTCCCAATCCAATGCCGACAAAATAATCTACGCCCGAACTAAAAACAATTAAAGACAAAAAACGCAAATCCCACCAACCGTAAAATACATAGCTTGCCAAAATAAGCAAGCTATTTTGTATTTTGAGATTTTTGTTGGTAACAAACCAATAGAGAACAAAAACTATCGGCAGAAATATTAAAAATTCGATTGAGTTGAATAACATTTATTTGTCATTATTTTATAAAAATGACAGCCTGCAAACACACATAACAACCTAATAACCAGAAAGTTAGCCATCATTTATCAACTTTTAATTTTCAATTTAACAAAGCGTTGCAAAATCAATTTCTGTTAGTTTAACCCCTTCATTGACAGATTTATACGTTTTCTATCGAAATCGATATTCAAGATTTTAACTTTTACAGCTTGATGCACTTTTACAATATCAGTCGGATTTTTCACAAATTTGTCGGCTATTTCCGAAATATGCACTAACCCATTGGTTTTTATGCCAATATCCACAAAACACCCAAAGTTTGTAACATTTTTCACAATTCCGTTCAATTCCATTCCAACTTTCAAATCGTCGATAGTTCGGATATTTTCGTCAAATTGAATTTCCTCAAATTGCTGACGCGGGTCTCTGCCGGGCTTCGCCAATTCGACCATTATATCTTGCAAGGTTTCTTTTCCGATTTTTTTGTCGGTGTAGTCCTTGATGTTTATCTGCGATTGAATAGCTTTGTTTGTTATCAATGTTTTTACATCAACATTGAGGTCGGCTGCCATTTTTTCCACAACGCCGTACGATTCGGGGTGTACAGCCGACGCATCAAGCGGATTATCGCCGTCCAAAACTCTCAAAAAACCGGCAGACTGTTCAAACGCTTTTGGTCCCATCAGTTTAACTTTTTTGAGTTCTTTCCGATTGTTTATTCTACCGTTTTCTTTTCGGTAAGCTAAAATATTTTCCGCCAATTTAGGACCAAGCCCCGAAATATAAGTCAATAAATATTTTGAAGCCGTATTTACATCAACCCCCACCAAGTTTACGCAGTTTTCGACGGTGCGGTCTAAGCTGGTTTTGAGTTGATTTTGGTTTACATCGTGTTGATACTGCCCCACCCCGATAGATTTCGGGTCAATTTTGACCAACTCCGACAACGGGTCAATCAGTCGGCGACCGATAGAAACCGCCCCGCGCACAGTTACGTCATAATTTGGAAATTCCTCGCGCGCTGTTTTCGATGCCGAATAAATAGATGCGCCACTTTCATCAACAATATAAACTTTGATTTTTCGATTAAAACGGATTTTTTTGATAAATTTTTCAGTTTCAAAACTCGCTGTTCCGTTTCCGATTGCTATCACGTCAATTTTGTACTGTTCCACCAAATTGCTAACCGTTCTGATAGCTTTTAGCAGCTCGTCTTTTTCTTTTGAAAACGGATAAATTGTTACGTTGAACAACAAATTCGCCTGTTCGTCGAGCGTAACCACCTTGCAACCGGTACGAAAACCCGGGTCTATCGCCAAAACACGTTTTTTTCCAAGAGGTGGCGTCAGTAACAAATTGCGTAAATTTTCCACAAAAACTTTTATTGCCTCTTCGTCGGCTTTTTCTTTGGCCAAATTTTTAAATTCGTTTTCGATAGACGGCTTCAACAAACGGCTGTACCCGTCTTCGATAGCCATTTCGACCTGTTCGGCACATTCATTTTTGCTTTTCACAAACATTTTATTCAATTTTTGGCAAGCAATATCCTTATCAATCGAAACATCAATTTTAATAAAATTTTCTTTTTCGGCTCTCAACACAGCCAGCAATCGGTGCGACGGCATTTTTCGCAAATCCTCTGCCCAGTTGAAATAATCTTTGTATTTTGCGCCCTCTTCCTCCTTGTCTTTGACGACTTTCGTAGCCAAAACCGCCTGTTTTTGAAATTCTTTTCTTATTGTATTTCGAGCAAAAATATCTTCGTTCACATTTTCGGCAATAATGTCCCTCGCTCCTTGCAGCGCCGCCTCGACCGTCTCGACTTGGTCTGTCAAAAATTTTTCGGCAAACAGCTCAACATCCAGATTTTGCTGCTTCATAATTTGGTCGGCCAAAGGCTCCAAACCGGCTTCTCGCGCTTTGGTTGCACGCGTTTTCTTTTTCTCTTTGTATGGCAAATAAATATCTTCCAGTTCGAGCATTGTTTCCGCATTTTCTATTCTTTTTTGCAATTCGGGAGTCAATTTTTCCTTTTCGGCAAGTGTTTTTAAAATATATTTGCGACGTTGTTCCAACTCTACATATTTATTCATTTCTGTCTGAATATCAGCTATTTGAACCTCGTCCAAACTGCCGGTCATTTCCTTTCGGTAACGACTAATAAACGGAATAGTAGCCCCATATTCGAGCAATCCGACAGTATTTTTCACTTGATATTCTTGTAATCCCAAAGTTTGGGCTATTTTTTTATAATATTTTTCGTTCATAAAATTATTTATTTAATGTTTGTTGAAAAACATATTTTTCTATACAATATCAACAATTCGTTATTCATATAAACACCTGATTATCAGAATATTACGAATATAAAATTTATTAATAACTCGTTGATTATCAGCATTATAGTTTTTAATTTTCCGAAATATTGTACAGTATTATTTTGCATCAAAAGTAAAAATTTTAGTCTTTTTGCAAAAGAAAAAAATAGTTCAGTAAATTGTATATATTAATTAATGTGTGTCTTAAAATTCAATAGTTCGGTGTTTTTTTTAACATAATAAAAAAATCAATACTTTACACACTCTAAAAGCCGACCGAACTTACTGATAATTAACACCATAACCTTTAATTTTTAAAATAATCCTTTGTTAAATTGAGAACGGCGTAAATCCACACATTACGTACGACTATAAAAATAAAAAAGTTGCTTTTAATTAAGAAAATGATGTACTTTTGCAAAAAACAATAAAATGCAAACAGATAGTATTATTATCAATAATATAATAAAAAAGCAGACTAAGTCAGAAAAAAAAATATCTGATTTTGCAAGAAAACAAAATGGAACTTTTTTTACAAATCAAGTTGCTGTTGTTGAAAATATTATTGGGATAATTGATTTTGAAGATGATATTTTAAACAAAAAAATACTTGAACCTTCGGTTGGACACGGTATATTTATTATTTCAATTTTAGAAAAATTAATTCAATATTATAATGATAAAAATATAGTAGAGCAATTTATTCAGAATAATTTATTTATTATAGATATTGATAAATCAATGCTTGAGAACACCGAACAAAATATAAGAGATTGGTTTTTTTTTACTTTTAATACCAATTACAACGGATTTTTTAATTCGTTCTGCTATGATTTTACAAAAAAAGAAATAAAACCGGATTTATTTACCCAAAGTCGATATCCTTTTTCAAATTTACTTTCAACTTTCGATTATGTTATAGGTAATCCGCCATA
>PDWI01007019.1_pt1 | contig 13890 bp, 10 predicted proteins | sample 1430891 | NCBI WGS metagenome assembly PDWI01 (sample SAMN01162508, study PRJNA174530) | Oral metagenome, whole genome shotgun sequencing project. | biome: Marine environment; feature: Marine mammal; material: Swab sample of the gingival sulcus; isolation source: swab sample of gingival sulcus...
ATATAAACGTTCTTCTTTTAACAATATATCATCTAAATAATGAAATGTAGAAACTAAAAAGTCAGAAAAAAATATTCTATCCTCTTCGAGATGAATGGTATCAAAGAAATCAGATAATAGCGTTTTTTCTTTTTCTGAAAGATGAGTATTTAGTATTCAGAAATACTTCTTAAAAAAATTCTTACTAAATACTTCTCAACTGAGATTATCTTCAGTTGTAAAAAAATCAATAAGAAATATCTTCAGATATTTAGTATCTAAAAGAGTATTTGTCTGTTCCAAGATGCTAATCTCATGCTCAATCTTTTCTATTTTTTTTGAAGTAGTAATTTTTAAGGCTCTTTTGTTTTTCGCAGTTCTTTTGTGTTTATGAAGTTCTTTTTTTGCTTGTTTAATTAATGCATTATTAATTATATTAGAATTACTACTAGAATAATACTCTGTAAGGGTATCAAAAACATTCATTGTATTTTTTTATTACATAAGATAGTAAAAAAATATGTAAATAGTTATAACTATATATATCAATGTCAATAGAAGATTTACAATATAATCCATACGCCCTTGAAAAAAAATATCAACTTCATATAGTACTATCTTGTAGATAGCGTAATACGTGTTGTATTCTATTTTATTTTAATATATTATATCAAGAAATGACAAAAACAATCAACAATCTCCATGCGAGACAAGTAATCGATTCCAGAGGAAATCCTACTGTAGAAGTAGAAATTACCTTAGAAGACGGAAGTTTTGGAAGAGCTATCGTGCCTTCTGGTGCAAGTACTGGTGTACACGAAGCTTTGGAAATGAGAGATGGCGATAAAAGCAGATTTATGGGAAAAGGTGTGATGAATGCCGTAAATAATGTAAACACGATTATCAAAGATGCCCTTGTAGGAAAAAGTTTTGAAAACTACGAAGAAGTTGATGCCTTGATGCTAGAACTTGATGGGACAGAAAATAAATCAAAATTAGGAGCAAATGCGATTTTAGGAGTGAGTATGGCGTTTGTTGTTGCAAGTGCAAAATCTGAAAACAAATGGATCTACGAATACCTTAACGACGGAAAAGGAAACACCTTACCAAGACCGATGATGAATATCTTAAACGGAGGATCACACGCAGATAATACCGTTGATATCCAAGAATTTATGATCATCCCTTGGGAAGCAGAAAATTTTGCAGAAGGATTGAGATGGGGAACAGAAATCTTCCATCATTTGAAAAAAATCTTGAAAGACAAAGGGCTTGCTACTGGGGTAGGGGATGAAGGAGGATACGCTCCAAACCTTAGCTCAAACGAAGAAGCTTTACAAGTGATTATGCAGGCAATTGATAATGCAGGGTATACTGGAAAAATCAGATTAGCGCTCGATGTTGCTGCAAGTGAATTCTACAACAAAGCAGAAAACAACTACAACCTCGCAGGAGAAGGAAAAATCTTGGACGCAGAACAGATGATCAAATTGTATACTACTTGGATCGAGAAATACCCAATCGTTTCTATCGAGGATGGACTTGATGAAGATGATTTCGCTGGATGGGCATTACTTAACACAAAAATTGGAGACAAAATCATGACCGTTGGAGATGATCTTTTCGTGACCAATATCAAGAGACTAGAAATGGGAATCGAACAAAACATGGCGAATGCAATCTTGATCAAACTTAATCAAATTGGGACCGTGAGTGAAACTATCAAAGCAGTAAATATGGCTCATGAAAATGGAATGAATGCGGTAATTTCTCACAGATCTGGGGAAACAGAAGATACTTTCATCGCTGATCTTGCTGTTGCACTCAATACTGGATTTATCAAAACAGGATCTGCTAGTAGAACTGACAGAATTGCAAAATATAATCAATTATTGAGAATTAACGAAAAACTTGGAGAAAGTGCTAAGTATGGGAAATAAAAACTCAGAGCCTGCATCTTTGTCATGCTGAGATTGTATCAAGCCAGGAATAACAGAAACCGTGTCATCCTGAGTGAAACGAAGGATCTAGTAAGCGAGCATAGATTCTTCGGCGTTGCCTCAGAATGACCTTGACCAGGAATCTATATCCGCTAAATGGATCCCTGCCCCTGACTGCCGTCAGGCAAGTTTCGTTCATCCCGTAGTACTACGGGGCAGGTGGATGACAAAGAGGGAAGTCAAGGGAGAGTAATTACACAGAGGTAATAAACTCTTGAAATATACACGTATTTCATTAAACAGAGAGGGAGAAATCCCTCTTTTTATTGTTTTCTGTGAAATAAAAATGTTAAACATATACACAAGAAATAAAAATTCAGGATTTACACTCATAGAGATGTTGATAGTAATAGCAGTAATAGGGATATTAGCATCAACATTATTTCCTAAGATAGTATGAATGTTAGCAAGAGCAAGAGATACTCAGAGAGTAGCAGATCTAAGAAATCTTGCAACTGCGATAGAAGTGTATCAAATGGATACAGGAAAATATCCTAGACTTTCAAAGAAAATAAATGGACATGAAGTATATATATGATCTAATCCCTGATTTGCATGAAGTGTAAGTAATTTAAAAACTGATATTGAAGACTATATAAGTATGATCCCTAAGGATCCTGATAAAAATAATTATGTTGATATTATTACAAGATCATCTAATCATAATATCAGTATGAGAATAAGAAGATATTTTGAGGAATGAGAATATTTGTATCAATTAGGAGTAGGAAAGGGGTTACCTGCATGTAAAATAAAAAAACCCAATTTTTGATTACTTATTGCAAAGGTTGAAACTTCAAGTGTTGCAAATTATGTATTATTAAATCATCGTAATTGATTTTGAGAATCAGGAGGAACACGATATTTTGCAAATCATTGTGGGTGAGTATTCCCCTCACAGTTTGTAAAATGAGCTCCTTTTCTTTGTTCATCAGTAGAAAAAGTAGAGACATGAAAAGAGGTTGCTGCAAGTGAGCAGAATTCAAAATGTAAATATTCATCAAAAGAGCAACTCTATTATATCGTAAAGATTGAATAATTTTTGGAAATGATAATGCTTCTTTAATTATTTTGCTATTTATTTTATCATTTGTATCTCTAAACAAAATATGAAAATAATAAAAAAAATATCGTTATTAGCCTTATCCGTGTTATGTGTATTGCTTGGTATGTTGTTTTTCCAAAATTCAGTTTTAGCATACAATACTAATCATAACACTAATTTCCAAGAATATATCAAACAAAATCTAAGTTATATTATTGTAGATAAAAACACTATTGCAAATAAACTCTATCCAATTAATAATAATGCAAAGGTGTATTTTTTCTGAAATTATAGTTTTTTTACGATTACAACTACACAGGAATTACAGCAGGTGAAGAAACAACTCAAGAGAGATAATCTCCTGGCTATATTCAAAGATAATAAAACACTCATTGTCTCAGAATATCTTGATCCTACGATTTCTTGTCTTCCTCTCAATGCACAAGAAAAAAAACTTTTTGATGCCTATCCAGAAAAGATCCAAACAACAAAAAATAACCTATTTCTCATAGGAAATGCATGAACGCAATGATGAGCATGTTATATTGCAGGGGAAAATGTTTATTTACCTAGCGATGATATTTCAAAAGTAGACTTACAATATTTGAAAACATATGCAAAAAATCTAACAACAATAATAGAAAATATTATCCAAGGAAAAGATCTGAAACAAATATATACCTATATCATGAGGACAACAAGCTATGATTATGATGCTCTGGAAACTACAGTAGAGTCAGATTATAGTCCTTATCTTGCTTCAAGTTTTTTTCAAGGAAAGAAAATAGTGTGTGATGGATATTCTAAAGTGTTTGCTCTGTTAAAAAATTTTTCTTCGATACCTTTATGAGCGCAAAGAGTGACAGGAAGCCGTCAAAATATTGATAAAAAAGATGAAAAGTCATTTTTACATGCGTGGGTAAAAATTTGAGACAAGTATTATGATCCAACTTTTGATGATACAGGAGATGAAAATAAATATCATTATTATGCTAAGCCTTTGGTATGTTTCAATCTCGATCATTATACAGCAACAATTCCTTGATGGAGGATGTTCCTCAATACGCAGGAAAGATTTGATTTTATTACTGATCATCTTGATACGCTTTTGGCATCATGTTCGAATATCCTTAGTCAGACCTTGATGAATGATAAAAAGGTAGAAGATTTTATTATCTATCTCATAAACAATAGAACCGCAAAAGAAATAAAAAAATATTTTTGTGATGCGTTTTCTATCTGTGCAGTGAGTTGAAATACAATATCAAAAGTTAAAAAAGAATTAGGACAATATACCGTACATTATGCAGACAAAAAATTAATACTCAGTGAAGTTTTCAAGACTATAGAATCTCAAGATACTAAAAAAGATGATGTAAATGCATCATGAGATCTTTCTAGAGAAATTAAAGATGCATTGGATAAATGAATAAAAAAATTGCTAGCAAAAGGTCTGTTCTACTCGAAAACAGAGAGAGAAGTGTATATTAGAAATATAAAAAAAAGAATAGTAATCTTGTTATCAACTGATAATCTCTCTCCTCAATCTAAAAAAATCCTTCTTTATATATCTAGAAATCTGAAATATTAGAGAGGATAAATTTACTTTAGTATATTACTTATGTTTTGTAAGTTTTGAAAAAAGTCACTGTATTTTTGCATATACATATATTTTCAGTATACTATGAATATATACTGTGAGTATATAATTTTGTAGAATGAGAATAGTTTTTATATATTAAAAGATACCTATGAGGAGATTTACATTTAGATTTTTGAAATTAAACAAGATCGGGGTTGCTAGAAAACAAGGATTTACGTTAATAGAGATGCTGATCGTGATAGTAATGATAGGGATATTAGCATCGACGTTACTTCCAAAATTACTATGAACGGTAGGAAGAGCGAGGGATACGCAGAGATTAGCAGATTTGAGAAACATTACTTCAGCGATAGAGATGTATAAGAATGATCATGGGAAATATCCAGAAGTATGAGCAGGACAAGAAAATAGTGTAAGTAGTATAAAAGATGATCTAGCACCATATCTGTCTACGATACCAGAAGATCCGACAGGAAATGGAGTGGTAATAACAAGTGATGGAACATGTGGTAAGGTATGAAAATCGTATGGATATTTTCGTAAGAGTAAAGACTCGTATATTGTGACAGCGAGATTAGAAGGAGAGAAGAGAGGAGATGCGAATAGCTGTGAAGGAACCGTGACAGGGAAAGGAGCCTATAAGGTCATGTGAGCAGGGTTGAAATATGTTAGTGGAAGTGCAGAGAATGGAGGGGAAAATGGAGGAAGTAGTTATCCTAGTCAGTCAGAATGGACTGATGCAAGTTGTTTTACTTTTAGTAATGGAGAGATTAGGAAATATAAAGATGATTGTCCAAAGGATGTAATTATACCACAGAACATCAATGGAGAGAAAGTCAAAATTATTAGAGGATATGCATTTTATAATAAACAGATCAAATCAGTAACAATTCCTGATTCAGTAAAAAGTATTGGAAATATAGCATTTACGAACAATGAACTCAAATCGGTAACAATTCCTAATTCAGTAAAAAGTATTGGGAACGCTGCATTTAATAAAAATCAACTTGAATCAGTAATAATTCCTAATTCAGTAAGAAGTATGGGAAATAGTGCATTTTCTAGCAATCAACTCAAATCAGTAGTAATTTCTGATTCAGTAACAAGTATTGAGGGCGCTGCATTTTATGAAAATCAACTTGAATCAGTAACAATACCTAATTCAGTAAAAAGTATTGGGAGTGCTGCATTTTATAATAATGAACTCAAATCGGTAACAATTCCTAATTCAGTAAAAAGTATTGGATATAATGCATTCACGTACAATCAGCTAGAATCAGTAACAATTCCTGATTCAGTAAAAAGTATTGGATATAATGCATTTAATGAAAACCCACTTAAATCGATAATAATTCCTGAATCGGTAACAAGTATTGAAAGATATGCCTTTTGAAAAGATGGACCAACTAGTCCTTGAGTATGGGAAAAAGTTAATGGAGCATGGAAGAAAAAGTAAGAGGGAATATAAGAATTTTCTTGGAGTATAAAAGTTAGTATGTTTATACTATATACAGTATTGTTTGTATAAAGAGTGATCATCCTTTAGTATATTTTTTCTCATCTGTAAATTTAATTGCTGCAATTCTAATATAAAGAATAAATAATAAAAGATTGACTTTTTATAAGAAAAGATTATATTTTTGAAAAAATAAATTTGTTTATATTATTAATATAATAAAGATGAAGAATATTCTTTGAGGAAATAATGTTTTTCAAAAGGGGAAAACATTGCTACTCGCGACAACGATGTTGCTTAGTATATTGTGAACTTCTTCTTGTGATAATAAAAAAAAAGCAGAAGAAGATACTACAGGAAATATATACAGTATACTTAATTCTGATACAATAAGTTTAGAAGAAAAAGCTTTACATTTAGGAAAATCTTTAGCAAAAAATGGGAAAAATCTACCAGAAGAAGAAAAAGCTCCTTTAAGAAAAAGAATAAAAAATATACAGTATGCGAAAGAAAGGTATGAAGAATTAAGAAAACACATAGGGAAAGAAATTTATATAATTGAAATTAATTGACGTCCCTTTCATCCTGTACACTATTATTTTTCAGCAGAAGAATATAAAAATGCTTTAGAAAATCTATGAAATACATGAATAGAAAATATAAAAAAAATGATTCTAAATGAAAAAATTTTTAAAGAGATTATTTTAAAATTAGCAACAAATCCAGCAATATCTAATTTTGATGAGCGTTGCTTCTTTTCAGGAAAGGCTAAAAAACTTTGAATTGATTTAAAACATATGTCTATAACAAGTGATTTAAATGATTGAGAATCTTAAATATAATAATAAGCTATTTTTTTATCCCGATAACAAACTCTCCTTTGATGGGGAGTTTTTTTTCTTGAATCAGTTGTTTCAGGTCAGCAAGGCTCCCTGTAAATAGCTGTTCATAGAGTTTAGAAAGCTCTCTTGCGACAGAAATTTCTCCTTGAAAATTAAGGGCTTCCAATTCTTTGACTAATTTCTCTATTCTATGTACGGACTCATAACAAAACACTGGAATATTTTCTTTTTGTCATTTTGCTACAGTTTTTGCCTGTCATCCTGAGCTTGACGAAGGATTTCCCTCCACAATACTTTTTAATATTGTTTGTCTGCCTTTCTTTTGTGGTAGAAATCATACATAGGTAAATTTACTGGTATCAAAAGCACTACCAACAATTGCAGGAATTAATGCATTTGCTCATGGTAAGATAGAGTAGGGGAGATTATGTTCTTGACAGAGTTTGATCAAAATTTTACCAGGATCAGACAATCATGGGGTTCCGGCTTCTGAAACCATTCCCACATCTTCATGTTTCAATATCTCCACATATCTTTGCAAATCAGTAGCTCTTGTAAACGAAGTGAGTGAATACAATGCCTTGTCTTGATAGTCAATCTCATACATCGCAAGTAGTTTTTTAAACGTTCTCGTATCTTCACAGATAAAAGTCTTAATTTCTTTGAATAATCTCAAGGCTCTCAAAGTGATATCTTCTCTATTTCAGATAGGAGTAGGAATAAGATAAAGCATAGTATATATAGTTTTATGGATAAATTGTCTCTAATAATATATGTATATTGTGTTATATCATATTATATTATATCATATCATGTATAGATAGAATAAAAATATTGATTAGTAAAGAAAAAACAACTATAACTTTATTTTTATTTAGGTGAAAAATTCTTCTTTATAAAAAAATAATCCCTGCTATACATATTAAACAGGAATTATCTTTATATATATTTCTTTTATATGACTATAGTACTAAAGTGAACATATTTCTACTTTTCCATTTTCTCTACTTACACATGTCCAGTGATCTTCCCGCTCTATATCACGGTTCGAATTATTTATACATTTACCTAATTTTCAACATAATGATTTTTCTGGAACACATTCAAATGTTTTATTATCCCACATCCAGCCTTTTTCACATTTTTGACATTCATGATAGTAACCATGTTTTTTATCTATACAATTCCATGCCATTCCATACTTAATCTTTTTAAATCCACCAAGTTCAAAGGGAGTGATACATGTTTTTGATTTTTTTCCACATACTTGATATGCACAAGATGGCTTTTCACATACATTACATACTTGTGTTTTATATTCTTTAGTATTGATACATCACCATGATACTGTACCATTATCTCATCGTACTGTTTTTGTACTTTCTCGTCATTCTTTACATTCTTGGGGTTTATTTCAGCAAAATCATATTTCTATACATTTGTTTTCTGCTCTACTCCATACTTGTGTTCAAGGACAATTCTCTGTACATGGTTGTTCCAAGAAAAATTTTTCTCATGTTTTTTCATTCCTATATTCACAATTTCGATCAACTTGGCTTTTTCAGTCAACTCTATTATCATTGATAATGTAAGAATTTTTCAGAGTACATGGATTTGATGCTGTTCAACAAGCCAATGGATTACAATGATTATTGCTTGCTGGTATCTCTATCGAAGAAAGGGTATCTCAAGGATAATATTGTGTGGTACCATTTCCATATGATTTTTCTGTGTTTTTCTGTAGCGTTTCTGATGTATCACTGAGTATAGCTAACGATACTGGTGTAGTCTCTATCGTATCTTTTAGGCGTATCTGTTGTTGTAATTCTTCTTTATCTCGTAGAAAAAAAGCAAAAGCCCAAGATAATAAGATCAAGATGAGTATTCCTATTAGGATATACATAGTTTTGATTTTTTTTGTTATTTTTCTTATTTTTCTTATTTTCATGTCTCTATATATATTATGATAAATAAATATGATAAACAAAATGGTAGAGAACAACAATTACTACTATACCAATAGATAACTCTGATATATGGACTTGTATATGAAATGCAAGAGATTTTTAGCGATTTATTTGATATTAAGTAGACAAATTCTAAATAGTAATTTTTATTTTTATATATTTTTTTTCTAGTTTATTTTCTTTCTAGTTTATCAATAAACATAATTCCATCAAGATGATCCATCTCATGTTGTATAATTCTTGCGTTAAATCATTTTACTTTTTTTGTTTTCTTTTTTCCATTGAGTGTAGTATACTTGACAACAATCCAATCATACCTCATCACTTCTCCCTCCATATTTGGTAGAGAAAGACATGCTTCAAGATCTTTATTCATCGTTTCTGAATGATCGATTATTTCAGGGTTTATGAGAATTTCTTCTCATGTATTTTCTTTCCCTTTTTTTGTAGTTTTCCAAGAAGTAATGGCACACATTCTAATGTTTTGTCCTAGTTGAGGAGCAGCTAAACCAACTCCATCATATTCCCACATAAGATCAAGAAGATTATATCAAAATTCTTCAATTTCAGGAGTAATATCTGTGATGGCAGTAGATATTTTTCTCAAAATTGGGTTATTTTCTCCTGTGATTACGGGATATATTGCTTTTAATTTTTTTATAGTATGCATTATGACAAAGAAAAGAGATAAAAAAATAGTATAAAACCAAAGTATGTATAAATACACAATAAAATATATAACTATATAATATGTAAAAATAGTATAATATCAAGAAGATTTTTTTTAAGAAAATCATTTTCTTTTGATTTTTTGTAGCAAAATAGTAGGCTATATACATCATATAGTATGATAGTACATTGTGTGATGTTTTTCTTTATATATTTATGTATATAGTAATGATACCAATGAAAAAATATAGTCTCAAGAAATTGTTTTTCATAAGTTTATTATGTATTTTTTGTAGTATATCTATAGGGTATGCACAAGATGCAAGTCAGAATATACAAAAAAATACTTGACAAGATAATAATAAAAATATTCATCAAAATGTCAATTTATGAGGAAGTAATGACTTTACAGCAATACGTCTCAGATATTGTAATGATTCGAGTATTACTTGAGGAACGAAGACTTTGTTGTTAGATACAGAACCAATGAAAGAAACTCCAATCTGTGTATATCTGATAAATAGAGCAAATAAACCACTCAAAGTAAAGATAAATTTTGTAGATGGAACAATAACCCAAGATAGTTATAGATATAAGGCATGTAAGCAAGAACATGAAAAAGAAATGTTCTGACAATATGTTTCATATGCTCAAGAAAATAAAAATAGCAAAAAGGATATTGAAAAAGAGAGTAAAAAAGACAGTAAAAATGATGATAAAAACGATACTACTAAAGATAAAGATGTAAAGAAACCTCAAGAAAATATAAGAAAAGAAGGAGCGAGTAGTACTATAAAGAATGAAAAAATATATACCCTTGATCCACAGAGTATCCAAAAAGAGATATTTAATGTAATATTCCCTGATGGATATGCAGGAAAGATTTATTGATGTGCAACACTCTCTCTTGTCGAAGAGAATAAAGAAAATGATGCTATGTTTTCTGTATTTAATCGTATATGATATCCTATTGAAGCTGTAGTAAAATGAGATATTATATTGGATTTACATTATAAAAAAGAAACTGATATTTGAAAATATTGAATTTTTTTGAAAGATATCCAACAAGAATATTTTCATATACAAAGGGAAAATGATGAATGAATCTTTTCTTTTGCTGTAATAAATAGTTGAAATATTAGACAAGAAGCTAAATATACGCTGAATATTGATTCTTTTTTTCATAAAAATACAATCATTACAGGTGATGTTACAATTCTTCCATGAGATTTAGCATCTGTCAATATTCCATTTGATCTTCCATGGTGGGATATCCCTCTTACAATAAATCTTGAAACAACATATCAACCTGTTTTTGATTTTGAGTCTGATGCAATAAAAGATGAAATGAAAACAGAAAAAAAATTGAAAAGTATTGTAACAAAGATGCCAATTTTTAGTCTTTCTCAGACATTAATTTATACTGTTGTGATTAGTGTAGGTTTCCTTGTTATAGGTAGTATTATCCTTATTGTATATAGTAAAAGAAAGAGAAGAAGTACAAAATAATGAAAGCATAAAGAAAAAGTATGAGAAAAAATAAGTAAAAGAAAAGAAGGGAGAAAAAAGAAAAACTCTCCTTTTTTTTGTAATATTTATAAATTTGAGTATACTAGAGTAGATATTTTGTAGTATAGTAATTTATCTAAACAGTATATAGTATGATTAAACAGAAAAAAACAAATAAAAAACTAAATAAAAGAAAACATATAAAATGTTGAAATAAGAGGAGTAAGAGATTATTGATATTTATGGGGTATGTAATATCAATGGTATCTTTTATATTTTTGTCCCTATCTGTGATACAACATGTGAATGCTTATTCACACAATATAGAAATAGGTTTGCAAATTGTTCCTTCTTTTACATGAGAAATTATTTTAGATACTACTGATCTTGTAAAAAGAGATAAACGATATACACAGTCTGATACGCTTTCTTTTTTTATTACGGCAACAACAGGATCAAGCTATATTCTTACGTGATGATATGATGGTATTTTGTGAACAGGAATTTCAGGTACTTGAACAGGGGCATACACGGTATATAATACCTTACAACTTGATCCAGAGTATTATTGAGAAATTTCCTTTTTTGTTCAATTTGAAAATATACATCATGAAGTACTGATAAGTAATCGTATTACTGTTATTAGAGAAAAGAAAAAGAATAATATCTTGAGTATCCAGTGATGAGGTGGTGGTGTATGAATTGCTAAAGATTTTTGTCCATGATGAGATCATAGTTTGAGTTATTATGACGGAATATGTTGATATCATCATAGTTTTGAAGATCTTAAAGATAGTAATCTTAATAAGATAAAAAAGATTAATAAGGATAATGAGAAGGATAAAAATAATCAAAATAAAAACTTAGATTTTGCAATAACAAATTCATGTATTAAATATTTTAAGGGACAAACTCCTTGAATAAATAAAGAGATTCTTCATGCTTATAAATTTGCAAAAGATAAAGAATATATACATGAAAAGATTTGTACTATTGTACATGAGCCATTGACAAGAATTAGAATGGCAGAGATTATTTCACTATTTGCTATCCATGTCCGTAATGAGAAAAAAAAGATTTTTGACTCAAGATGTGGAGACTTTTCAGATATTGATACTTTAAATGAACAACAACAATGATATACAAAATTAGCATGTGAACTTGGTCTTATGGGGGTGCAATCTAATGGGAAGATTCCTAAGAAAAATTTTGAACCCTATAAATTTGTTTCTAGAGCAGAATTTGGAACAGTGTTAAGTAGGCTATTATTTAAAGATCTTTTTGCTCCTAAAGTAGGACAGCAACGATATGAATCACATCTAGATATCTTATATAAAAATAAAATTTTAACAAATATAAATCCTATCATTAGAGAAAAGACGCCGTGGGTATTATTAATGCTTTATAGAGTTCATAATCAGAAAGAATATATCAAAAAAATCATACAAGAAAAAAGACAGAAAACAAAAAAGATAGGAATAATAAAGGAAAAAAAGAATCTATGAAATCATACGAAATTAGAACATTTCAAAAAAATAGAACACTTTAAAAAAATAAAAAGTCTATTAAAGAATATTATTACATTTTTCAATCTATAAAATAGTTTATATCTTTTTCCCCATTAACTTAAATACCACCCCTTTGGTGACCTCTACTGGCACAAAATCTCATAATCTAATTTCATCATCAGAGAAAACAGTAATTTGTTTCATATTATCGGTATATCCCGCATATTTATACACCCCATCTCTCGCAACACCTAAAAATTCATTAATCAATACTTTCCTGATGTTCCCAATTTCCGCAAGATTGTTTTGCTTTGAGCATTGATTTAAGAGGGTATTTAGCCTGTCCCATCTGTCATGCTTTTCTTCACGAGAAACATTATCAACTAATTTCCTATCCGCATAAGTTCCCGGACGAGGAGAGTAGACCCCAATATAAATCATATCAAAACTTCCATACTTCACGATATCAAGCGTTTTCTGAAAATCTTCCTCCGTCTCATCAGTAAACCCAACAATAATATCGGTCGTGATACTAATTTCTCTATTCAATCCTTTAATCTTGTCTAAAAAATCATAAGCCTGCTGGGCAGTATATCATCTAAACATCTTTCTCAAAACAGGATCAGATCCCGACTGCAAGGGAATATGAATATGCGGACATAACTTTTCTTCTTGCTCGTGCAACGCCAACAACTCATCAGAATAATAAGTAGGGTAGGGGGAAGTATACCTCAACCGTTCCAACCCATCAAGTTGCAAAATTGCTTGCAATATCTCAACAAATTTCGGATGCTTATTCACGATTTGTCCAAGCAACACGATTTCTTTCACCCCATTTTTCAAATGCATCTTTGCCTCATTCACGATATGCTCCACTTCAAAATTCCTTTCTAAGCCCCTTGCATACGGCACAATACAATAACTACAAAACTGATTACAGCCCGTAGAAATCGGAATATAGGCCGTCCTGTTATGTTTGTTCATCGAAGTATTGATATTTTCAGGAAGTATCTTTTCATACTCATTCCATAATTGCTCCGTATCAGCTATTGCATACCCTAACTGTGGCAAAATAAACGGCAACAATCCCACATCATCAATTCTGAAAAATAATTCAATATTAGGAAATGTCTCAACCAAATTTCCAAACATAGGATTAAACGCATAATTAATAGGGATGATATTTTCTTGTCAGCTTATTTTTTTTTGTCATACTGAATGTACATGCTCGTCATTCTGAGGCTTTGCCGAAGAATCCAGTTTCTGCATACTGGATCCTTCATTTCATTCAGGATGACCCATCTCGTCATTC
>PDWI01008887.1_pt1 | contig 13890 bp, 9 predicted proteins | sample 1430891 | NCBI WGS metagenome assembly PDWI01 (sample SAMN01162508, study PRJNA174530) | Oral metagenome, whole genome shotgun sequencing project. | biome: Marine environment; feature: Marine mammal; material: Swab sample of the gingival sulcus; isolation source: swab sample of gingival sulcus...
TTCATCACCAGTTAAATTAGATGGCCAACCTGGTTCATTTTGAATATCTTGTCTAGCTCCAAACATCTCTCTTCTAACATCTTTTGGATTAACCTTTAAGTCTGCAAGAGCTTTAGCACAGAAATCTGTCATCACTGGAGGACCACACATATAGAATGTAGAGTTATGAATATCATCTCCAACAATATCTTTAATACAATCAGCACTAATGAAACCCTTTCTGTAACTTGAATTTTCATCTTTTGGCTCAGAAAGAACTAATTCATATTTAAAATTTTTGTGCATCTTAGCCATATTTTCCAACTCTTTGTGGTAAATAGCTAAATCAGCATTTCTAACACCATAAATAAGAGTAATCTCTCTATCAGCTCCACTATCCAAAGCTTCTCTAGACATACTCATAAAAGGAGTAATACCACTACCACCAGCTAAAAATACAGACTTTTTAGAGTGGAAAATAGGGTTAAATCTAAAAACACCTTGAGGTCCATTAGCTTCAAATTTATCTCCAGCCTTAACTTCATCAACAAAATAGTTAGAAACAAAACCACCCTTTGGAAGCTTTGCTACACAAATTTCATAATAACCTCTTTGCTTTGGAGAAGAAGCAATACTATAAGGTCTAGAAGTTCTAACACCATCAATATTAACAAACAAATTAATATATTGACCTGCTTCAAAAACTGGCAAATGACCATCTTCTGAAACAAATCTAATAATCTTTGTCTCTTCTGTAGAGTCAATAACTTCAGAAACAACTAATTTAAGAGACTCCTTATGAATACTCTTTAAAACAGAATCTGTTTGACCCTTTTGCAAAATAAAATCATCACCAATTTTTTTTGCATATTTAATCTCTTCCATTGTTTCAGGACCTTTTTCTAACTGTCCTACAATAATTTCCTTCATTGATTTCATTCTATTTCACCTCGCTTAAAATCTTTTTAGCAACTTGGTTTCCAAACATATAATTTGGTCCGAAACCACAAACATTAACCCAACCACCTGCAAAAGTTAAATTCTTAATAAACTCTTCTCTTGGAAAGAAAACACCTGTAGATTTAACATCTTGCTCATAGCCATAAATAGCTCCACCTGGGTGGTTCAAATATCTCATATGAGTCAAAGGAGTTGCAACTTCAATCTCTTCAATATGGCTTCTAAGACCTGGAAATCTCTTTTCAAGTCTATCAATAATAATATCTGCAGCTTTGTATTTTGTTTCATAATACTCTTCTGGAGACAATTTTTCCCAAGCTTCACCATACTTCAAAGTTCCAGCAGTAACAATACTTGTTCCCTCTGGAGAAACAGTAGGATCATCAACAGTATAACAAGTTGTAACAATTGGATCTCTATGAGGCATCAACTTATAAGCATCCTTAAAAGCTTCATTTGCATCTAAATCATCATAGCTCAAGTTAAAAGAGTCTGTAAAATTAACCTCTTCTGGTGTGCAGTCCAAACCAATAAAACAAGTAAGAGCAGAAATACCAACCTTGTAGCTCTTCAAATACTCTCTAACAGCCATTGGAATCTTACTCTTTTCAATAAGGTTCGCATAAGTATGAATAGGAGAAATATTAGAAAGAACAACATCACATCTATACTCTTCACCATTAGCATCAATAACACCAACAGCAGTATCATTTTCAACAATAATCTCTTTAACACCACAATTAAATTTAACTTCACTACCAGCTTCTCTAATAGCCTCAGTCAAAGCTTGTGAAATCATTTGAGAACCACCCTTCAAATAAAAAGGCTTATCTTCAATATAAATAGCAGTACACTTAGCCAAAATATAGAAAGGAAATCTTTCTGGTGGCATACCCATAAAACACCAATAAGCACTTAAACTAAGTTGAAGCTCAACATCTTCAAAAAACTCATTTAAAACATCATCAGTAGTCTTCATCAAATATTTAGCCAAATGAGGATATTTCTTCTTAAAAGCAACTTGAGTAAGAAGCTTCTTCATAGAAGAAGGCTCACCAGTTGATTTTGCACTTTTTCCAATAAAGTCATCTAACTCATCACAAAAATTGTAAACAGCCTCAAAATAAGCTTCAATATTTTTCTTTTCCTTTGGAAAAGTCTCACTTAAAACCTTAATTGCTCCCTCTCTTGAAGTAGGAAGAGCAACACCCTTAGAAGGCAAATTCACCTTGTACAAAGAATCAATTTGAATCCAATCAATCTTATTTAAAATACCATAATCATCAAACAACTTTCTCAAGTCGCCAGGTTTTTCATCAGTTCCCATAGAGCTTAATTGGTGCAAAGCAACTTCATTCAAATCGGCCTCGTCTAAAGCTAGTCCCAGCCCCACCTGGAATGTTATGCTTCTCAAAAACTACAACCTTCTTTCCAGCTTGTGCCAGCGTTGTTGCAGCAGACAAACCCGCATTACCAGCGCCAATGACAACTATGTCACATTCTTTCATAATAATACTCCTTTTATTCCTAGAATAGTAGTTAAATATACATCTAAAAAAAAAATAAATCAATAAATTTTTATCTAATAACATAAAATTCACCAAAATTAGAAAGAAATTTTTATAAAATTCACAATATTTTTGGGCATATCAGGACGAGAGTCCTCGTCCTGACCACGCTTTCCCCTAAATCTTTGCTAGCTCTCTTCTATAATTAAAATTGTGGCTATCGCCACAATAAATCTTAATAAAAAGCTAGCAAAGGATATCGGTCCAATCGTTTATGCAAAAAAAATAAAAAAAACAGTAGCTGTTTAAAAAAAATTTAGTTATATTAAAAAAATAAATCTACTGGAGTTTAAAAAGAAGAAAAATGAAAAAAGAGAGAGTTAAAAAAGAAAAAAACAAAAAAACAAAAAAGGAGACTAACACAAAAGAAAAAATAAACAAAAGCCTAGTAACAAATCTAGTAGCACTTGCATTAATAACAATAGGTTACTTTTCTCCTTGGGGAAGAGAGCAAATTCTAAATGTAGGCTTTTTTGCACTATCAGGAGCAATAACAAACTGGCTAGCAATCTTTATGCTATTTGAGAAAGTTCCATTTATCTACGGCTCTGGAGTTGTTCCTGTCCACTTTGAAGAATTTAAAAAAGGAATAAAAAATTTAATATCAGAGCAATTTCTAGAAAATGAGAAATTCCAAAACTTTACAGATTCAACAGCACAATACTTCTCAAACAGCATAAATTCTGAAAAGTTAAATAACCTAATAGACTATGACTCAATATTTGACTCAATAAAAGATAGCATCTTAAAATCAAAAATAGGCTCTATGTTAAGTATGTTCGGAGGAGAAGCTGTTGTAGAAAATTTTAGAGAACCATCTATAGCAAAAATGAGTGTAGCCGTAACAAATATACTAGAAGACCCAAAAACTCCTGAAAAAATATTAGAAGCAACTCTAACACCAGAAACAACAGAGGAGATAAAAAACAAACTAATAGATATGGTTGATGACAGACTAAACGAACTAACACCACAAATGGTAAAAGAGATTGTTCAAGCTATGATAAAAAAACATTTAAGCTGGCTTGTAGTCTGGGGTGGTGTATTTGGTGGAATAATAGGACTTGTAATGAGTTTTATACCTACTATTTAGAAACAACAAGCCTAATATTATTAAAAAATTTTATAGCATTTTCAAAATCAAAAAATCTCTCTTTTAAAATTATAACTTGATAATCTTTTGGAAGATATTTACCCCATTTTGTAAATTCTATCAATACCTTATTTCTATCTATCTCTCTTATTAAATAAGAATCTATACTCGTATAAATTCTATTAACCTCTTCTACAAGTTTTTTAAAATCTTCTATTTTTATACCAATCTCCAAAGAGCTATCATAATCATTTAAAGAAGTTTTTACGCCTGTCAAAGATACAAGAAAATTGAGACTCTTATTTATTTTTGAACCAGTAAAAGTATAAATCAACAAACTATTATTTTTTTCTACAACAGGTCTATCATAATCAAAATTACTAATTTTAAAATTTTTAAACTCTTCCCTAAAACTACTAAGAATTTCACTACTGGCAATATCTAACTCACTATAACTATTAACTTGTTTTATAATCTTAAACATCTCTTCTCTTATATTTTGATGAATATCTACAGAGCTTCCAAAAAATTTAGGTTTCCTTCCATCGACCGCAGGAGTTACAAATATTTTATAAGACTTTAAATCAACATCTTCTATCTTCCATATTTTTGCTGCAAGAATAATATTTTCACCATTTTTCACTTGAGAAGAAAAAGGTATTTCACCTATTTTTTTGCCTAGATATAGAACCTTATAGTTAACATCATTTTTAAACATACTGTAAAAATATCTAGAATTTACAATAGCCTCACCTTCTAAACCAATTATTAAATCCTTATCAAAACTCTCAAGATAATCCAACTCTACCATTTTAAAAATTAAATCATCTATCTCCTCATCTACAATATTATCAAAAGTTGAATTAAACCTAACTCTTCTAAACAACTCTTTTTTAGAGCAAGCAGAAATTTGCTTAACAATTGAAAGTATTTGATGAAAAAGAATATCAAAAGGTTTTCTTGCAATTTTTACAGGCTCTAAAAAATCCGATTTATACAAATTCCAAGACGCTAAAGATTGTAACAAACTCCATTTATCAGTCGAATATACAACAACAGAACTTTTATCTTCATCTCGCCTCCCACTTCTACCAATTCTCTGAACTAAAGATGCTACAGAGTATGTAGAATCAATTTGAACTATCTTATCAACACTACCAATATCAATTCCAAGCTCTAAAGTAGATGTGCAAGCAATACAAAAATTATACTTACTATTATTTTTTGCAAAAAACTCTATACTTTCACGAATTTCTTTATCAACAGAAGAGTGATGAGAATAGTAAAAACTATGCCCATTAACTCTATCAGAAATCTTTTTTAATTTTACAGCAACCTCTTCTACACGCCCCCTGTTATTAGGAAAAACAAGAACTTTATTATTAGCCGTCTCTTTATACAAATCTTTTAGCAAATCTAAAGACAACTCTGTATCAGAGCTATCAAAATATTTAAACTTAATCTCCGTCTCTTTTTTTATTCCATCTAATAAGACCCTAGTCTTTTCTTCTTTTCCAATTAAACTTTTTGCTACACTATAATTATCAGAGCCAATAGTTGCAGATAATCCAATTGTTACTACCCTATTTTTATTAATTTGACGGATTCTAGAAAGAATAGACATCAACTGCAAACCTCTATCAACACCTAAAAAAGAGTGTAGCTCATCAATAACAATATAGCTCAAATTTCCAAAAAGTGTTGAAACATAAGAAGGTTTGTTTACAAACATTGCTTCCAAAGATTCTGGCGTAATCAAGACAATCCCATTAGGATTTTTTACCAATTTATCTTTTAAAGATTTTTTTGCTTCACTATGCCATTTTGTAACCGATATTTCTAAATACTTACAAAGCTCTTCTACTCTATAAAACTGATCATTTATCAATGCTATCATTGGAGAAATATATAGAACCTGAACACCCTGTTTATAAAAATCTACTTTTGACAAAATTGGTAAAAAAGCCGCCTCTGTCTTCCCTGAAGCTGTCCTTGAAGAGAGAATATAATTATTATCTGATGACATTATTTTTATAATCGAAGCTTCTTGAATTTGCCTCAATTCACTCCAGCCCTTTTTCCAAATATACTTTTTTATGGGCTCTGATAATAAGTCAAATGCTTTCATATCTCTTCTATACTATCTATCTCTGCAATACAATCTATCCCAACATCTGCTCTCTCATCTCTAATCTCAACATCAGAAATTAAAACTTTTTTATCTACATTAGGATTTTGTATTAAAATATTTAAAATTCCAATAAAATCTCTAATAACCTCTCTAGGCATTAAAAATTCACCTGCACCTGGTTTATTAAACATCTTTTCCATAAAAATATGAATATCTTTATCATCAATATCTACATTTACACCAAAATTCATATCAAATATCTCTTTAAGCTTTTTTAGAAGAACAAAAATTTCATTTTGGCTTAAAGGCACTAATTTTATAACTGGTTGTGATAAATCTCTATACTCTAAAGTTTCAAACCTATTTGTTTTCAAACGAGTTTTAAGGGCATCATAACTAAAAAGCCCCCTTCTTTCACTCTCTAAAAACTCCTTTGTCCCTGCAAAATTTATAAACATATTAGAAACTCTTCCCTGAAAACAATCATTAAAAATAGTTAAAATCTTTTCGTAGTTTTTAGCTCTAACAACAGGATTTGATATTTTATAAAGATTAACAGCCTCATCTAAATTTATCATAAACCCACTATAACCAATATGAACAAAAAACCGACAAAAATTTTTAAGCATATCATAATAGTTAGAATCATTAACAATCTCTCTAACACCTAAATCATTTCTAGCTTCAGTTTTAATTCTATACTCCCCTTTCAACCACTTCAAAGCACTTCGTCTAAGAAAATCATCTCTTTTAATATAACCTTCATAATACTTTATAATAACAAGCCCAAAATCAAAACCTCCGATTTCTGTAACTTCATTAACCGTTGCCATTATATTTTCTTGAATTAAATTAAAATATTTTTCAGAAATTATATCTGACATAGGAATATTATGCTCTCTAGCTGTGCTAAAAACAACTTTTTCTATCCACTCATCTAAAAGTGACGGCAACGCCCCACCTTCTGTTTTCTTTTTAATTGAAATATTGTCCATTATTGAACTATACAAAAGAAGAGATTTACCATCATCTGCATAAAGCCTATTATTTGGTGCAAAATCCACATTGGAAACAACAAACTTTTGTTTGATAGCAATAGTATTAAGTAAATGAAACATAAAAGATTTCCCAGACCCAAAATCTCCAATCCAAAATTTAACTAAACTATGTCCATTTTTTACCTCATCCAAAGCTTGAGTAAAAGCTTTAATCTCCAACTCTCTACCAACAGCAATATGTCGAACCCCAATATTAGGAACAACTCCTGCAGAAAGAGAATTAATTATTGAAGTCAACTCTTTTTCCTTCATTTTAATACCCATAATCCCTCCATTCGAATTTCATATTTAACACTTCTTTAAAAGCTCTTTATAGAGAATACAGAAAAAAATAAAAATAAGTTGAGTTAGAAAAAATATTTTAATGCCACATCTTGCGATAAATCGCAAGACCGAACTATCCGCTAAATCTATTGCTTATAAAACAAAAAAAAGCTAGGGCTATCGCCCTAGCTTCTTCCGCCTTAAAACCAGCAATAGGATACCGCTCCTATTTCTTGTGGAGGCAATCCACTATAAAGATTTAGCTACACGAATACTATGATAGTATTCCGAATTAGTATAATTGGTCTTTTGTCTCCAACCTACAGTGCAATACTTACCATGCTCAGACTTCCAACACCCCCCTCGGAAAACACGAGTATTAGAAACAATTCCTTGAGGATCTGTCACTGAACCTGTAGATAAATACTCTTGATATCCATCAAAACACCAATCATAAGCATTACCACTCATATCATAGAGACCTAAAGCATTTGGAAGCTTGCTCTTTACTACTGCTGTATTACTATTCACATTATTTTTATCTAATTTATAAACAGCAACTTCATTACAAGCATCTACATCATTTAAATTTCCAGTTGCTCCACTAAAACTATCTAATTTAGTTAAATAAATATCTCCATATTGAACTCCATTAACGGGATTACCCCCTTGATATCTTGCAGCATACTCCCACTCTGCCTCTGTTGGTAATCTAAATCCTTTTTTACTCATATCTGCTACAACTTTTTCTATTTTAACTGAATCTGTAGCATCTTTTAAAACTTCAAAAACTTCATTACCTTCTGAGTTTTGGTATTTATTATAAACACACTCGTCTTCACTTCCATTTATCATCTCAGTATAGGCATTACACCAAACAATACAATCCGCCCAACTTATACTAGTTACTGGCATATTTTTATTTTCAGTAGGCTCTGCACCTATTACACCTCTAGCTCCTTCTCTACCTGCGTTGCTAAAAGTATATCCATTAGCTGGATCTATTGCCCACTTATAAACCTTAGACCAAAGCTCATAAGTTACTTCACTATCTGCAAGGATATATGGACTAAGAGTTACTGTCCTTCCCTCAACAAAAACTCCTTTATACTCTGGACCATCTACTGCAACAGGGTTTTCCCCATCTGTTCCTGTAGTTGCTATTCCAGTGGCTGTAAAAGGCTCCTCAACCACCTCTACAAAATCTGGGGCTAGCCAATGAGCATATACTGTAATATCTGCTGAAACTGTAGTGTCTGCTAAAAACTCCTCTCCAGCTCCATTCTCTTCTGTAAACCAACCTTGAAAAAATGAATTTTCTTTTGTTGGCTCTTCAGGAAGTGTTACAACTGTTGTAGCTGGTTCAACAACATTAATAGAATTAACATCACTTCCTCCTTGGCTATCAAATGTAACCATATAAATAAATTTCCAATAAGCATATACTGTAATACTTGCTGAAACTGCAGTATCTGCTAAAAAAGCCTCTCCAGCTCCATTCTCCTCTGTAAACCAACCTTGAAAAACAGATCCAGCTTTTGTTGGCTCTTCAGGAAGTGTTCCAACTGTTGTAGCTGGTTCAACAACATTAATAGAATTAACATCACTTCCACCTTTACTATCAAATGTAACCAAATAATATGATTTCCAATAAGCATATACTGTAATATTTGCTGAAACTGTAGTGTCTGCTAAAAACTCCTCTCCAGCACCATTCTCCTCTGTAAACCAACCTTGGAAAATAAATCCATCCTTTTTAGGATTAGCTGGCAAATCTCCCAAACTGCTACCTGATTGGATTTCTGAAATTTTTTCATATTCAGAACCATCAACACTAAATACAACTTCAAAAGTTTGATCTGTTTTACATCCTGTCAAACTTAACAATAAAACAAAAACTATAAGAGTAAATCCCCTTAAAACATTTTTTTTCATAATAAAATCCTCCAGTTATTATGTTAATTTATTTTAAAAAAAACAAACATTAATATATTAAAGAATTTATATAAGTTTGTCAAACTTTTTTTACTGTTTTATTATAAATTTTTAAATCATTGAAAATTAAAATTTTAAGCAATTAAATCATTAATATAGTCAAAAAAATATATATATTAAGTAATAAAAAACTACTATTAATTTTTAATTATCTAAAACCGATAAGCTACTAGAAGAATAGTTTTATGTTGTAGGTGGTTTATGAAAAAAAAAGTTTTTATTATTTTATTATTATCATTTTTTACTACACTGGCATTTAGTAGCAATAAAATATCAAATTCTCAATGGGAAGAACTTAAAATGGGAAATTTAGAAATAATTATAGATCCAGCTTTTAATACATATCTCAATTTATTTTCTAAAGAAAATACAAAAACTAGCATAAAAAAAGATTTTGAAACATCTTATGTTTCTGAATTTTTAATTAAACTAACTCTTATATCTGAAATGGCATTCTACCAATACAATAGCAAAAATTTAGACACAAAGAAAATTGACTATAAATATATTAGCAAAGATATTGAAAAAATGGATAAAAAATCTTTTTTTAAAATAATTAAGGTTCTAACTTTTGAGGAAGAACCCGATTTAAAAAATCTAGTCATTAATAAATTTACGATAGAACAGTATTTATATATTCTAAGTGTAATAAAGGTGTGTGCCTATATTGATACTGAAGATTTACTTAAATATCTTCTACTTCACTATGTATAAAAAAAGGGCGATTTATCGCTCTTTTTTTTTGCACAAGTGGGCGTAACGGCATCCTTTTGCCTCTTTTAAAACTGATAAGTTAGAGTGATAACTCGAACTTTAATATGGAAGAGAGAGGCAAAAGATACGAGTGAAGCACGCGGTTTTGCAACTTGTTGCAAAATGTGCCTATTTGATTTTTACTAAAAAATATTGTAGTATAAATCAATGAGAGATTATTTGTGTAGGCAGTTAGAATTAATAAATATCGATGCCTCTGAAAAGCAGATTACAAGTCTTATGACTTTTTTTAACGAGATTGAAGCTTGGAATAAAAAAATTAATTTGGTTCGTGCCGAGAGATTTGAAATTGTTGATAAGCATTTTGTTGATACTTTGTTGGCTTTGAATGAATTTAGGTCTTACTGCAAGGGTTACAAGAATTGCAGGATTGCTGATGTTGGGGCTGGGGCTGGATTTCCTAGTATTCCTTTGGCTATTTTTATGGAAGATTGTAGTTTTTATTTAATTGAAAGGTCTGGGAAAAGGGCTGCTTTTTTAAGTTATGTTGTAGGAATTTTAGGCTTGAAAAATCGAGTCTTTGTTTTAAATTCTGAGCTTAAAGATGTTTCTGAAACTTTTGATATTGTTACTTTTAGGGCTTTTAGACAACTTGATGAATTTATTTCAGAAATTTTTAGTATTACAGATGAAAATGGAGTTATTATTGCATATAAGGCTCGTAGAAAAGTTATTGAAGATGATTTAAAAAATACTAAAAAAAATTGTTCTTTTAACTTTTCTCATAAGATAATTGATATAGGAAATCGGCAAAAAACAGAAAATAAAAATTATGATGAGAGAAATCTTCTAATATTAAAAAAAACTAATTAGATATTTTCTTTAATATTTTTTCTAAAGCATCTTTTTCTATTAAGTCTATCAATCTAGCTTCAACAAAAGTTTTAGCCTCTTGTGTAAAGTGTCCTGCTGTTATACAGAAGCCTCTTCCTGCTTTCTCCTCTTTTGCTTTGTCATATAACTCTTTTACTGCTAAATCGCTAACTTTATTTGTCGTTCTTATAAATCTATAAATTACATGGTCTTCCCATCTAGGAGTGCTTATGTTTGCAATTATATCTATGTATTCTTGTTTTGTTACTCCAATATCAAGAATTTTAACTCTCGCCTTTGGAAAAAATGCAGTAGCTATTTTTCTGCATAGTGTAGCAACTTCAGAATTTCCTGAAAGCAAAAATGTACTAAGGTTTTTATTTGTAACTAAATCAGAATATTTTTTTATTTGCTGACTTACATCTTTATAATCTGGACTAACCTTTATTATTTCATCATAAAGTTTTGTTGCTTCAAGTAATTTTTGTGATAACACATATGCCGTTGCTAACTTATATTTAAGCTCAAGCATCACATCTATAGAAATATTTTGAAAAGACAAGCCTGTTTTAAAATGTTCTATAGCTTTTTCAATTTGTTGATTAGATATTGAAATATTACCTGCATATAAACAAGCTTTTGCTCCAACTTTTGGATTTGCTCTAAGATGTGTAAAAATCTTTAGTGATTTATCTTTTTGACCTATACTAAAATAAGATTGTCCTAATGCATACATTATTTCATTATCATCTGGATTATACTCTAAAGATTTTTTCAATAATGGAATTGCTTCAGTATATTTATGTAACTTAAAAAATGATAACCCTAAATATTTTTTTGTTAATCTGTGATTTGAATTTATCTCTCTTGCAACAGCTAATCTTGTTATTGCTTTATCAAAAGTTCCTCTTAAATACTCTAAATAACCTAATTCATAATTTACATCAAAATTTGTCCTATCTATAGCCAATGCTTCTGATAAATAATCATAAGCTTGATCTAAATGCTCTGTATATAGTAAAGATACTCCATATTTTAAATATATCTCAAATTTATCTATACTCTTATTTGTTTCAGCACTAGATGCTAATATTCCAAATGGTCTAACAGCCTTATCGTATTCACCATTTTCATAATGTATATTTGCCACATTTTGTAACGACTTAATATCTTTTGGATTTTGAACTAATTTCTTTTGACTATTCTTTAAAACTAAAGATGCATCTTTTTTATTATCAACCTTATAGGTTTTTTTTGTTGAAGATTTTGATGTCGTTGATATTAAATAATTTATGGCAAGAATAAGAGTTCCTAATACCAAAACCAATCCTGAAATTAACAAAATAATATCTAAACTACCCATAACAAGTTATTATACATTAATATATAATATTCCTCCACAATATTTTATAAGGTTTATACACTTGACAATTTTTAATTGTAATTACATACTGTAGATATATGAGCCTTTACTCAATACATTTAATTCAAGCAAATAAATCTCTATATAAATTAATCGACATAAAAGACAATAATGTTAATAAAATAGAAATTTTTCCTGCAAATAAAAATACAAACAAAATTATAATTGATTTATGTTTAGTAAAAGATGAAATTGTATTAGAAGAGTTTAATAATATTATAGAATTTAATTTAAAAAATATTCCAGACAAAATTTTTATCGAAGCAAAAGTCTTAACTGAATCATCAACAGAAATACTTTGTTATGAAGAAGGGAAAAAAGAAAACGGCAAAAAAACAATAATAGAATTTCAAATAGAAAAATATTCCGAAGAGCCAGAAATTGAAGAGCCAACAATCGACGAGCCAAAAGTCGATGAAGCAAAAATTGAAGATGTCATCGATGATATAGACATAGAATTTAAAGATGAAAAATTTGATGTGGTTGAAAATATAGACGCCCCTGATTTATCATTTTTAGATAAAAATATATCAGAAAATGGTGAAGCTGAAAATATAATAGAAGAGCCAACAATCGACGAGCCAAAAGTCGATGAAGCAATAGTTGAAGACACCATTGATGATATAGACATAGAATTTGAAGATGAAAAATTTGACGATGTTGAAAATATAAACGCCCCTGATTTATCATTTTTAGAAGACAATATGCCAGAAAATGGTGAAGCTAAAAATATATTAGAAGAGCCAGAAATTGAAGAACCATCAATAGACGAGCATAAAGTCGATGAAGCAACAATTGAAGACAACATCGATGATATAGACATAGAATTTGAAGATGAAAAATTTGACGAGGTTGAAAATACAGCCAAACCTGATTTGTCATTTTTAGATGATGATATGCCAGAAAATGGTAAAGCTAAAAATATATTAGAAGAGCCAGAAATTGAAGAACCAACAATCGACGAAGCAACAATTGAAGATGACATTGATGATATAGACATAGAATTTGAAGATGAAAAATTTGATGAGGTTGAAAATAAAGACGAGCCTGATTTATCATTTTTAGATGATGATATGCCAGAAAATAGTGAAGCTGAAAATCTTTTAGAAAAATCAACTATTGAAGAACCTACAATTGATGAAGCAACAATTGAAGATGACATTGATGATATAGACATAGAATTTGAAGATGAAAAATTTGACAAGGTTGAAAATACAGACGAACCTGATTTGTCATTTTTAGAAGATAATATGACAGAAAATGGTGAAGCTGAAAATATAATAGAAGAGCCAGCAATCGAAGAGCCTAAAGTCGATGAAGCAACAATTGAAGATAACATCGATGATATAGACCTAAATTTTGACGAAGAAAAATTTGATGAAGTTGAAAATATAGACGAACCTGATTTATCATTTTTAGAAGAAGATATACCAGAAAATGGGGAAGCTGAAAATCTAATAGAAGAGCCAACAATCAACGAGCCTAAAATCGATGAAGCAACAATTGAAGACAACATAGATGATATAAACATAGGATTTGAAGATGAAAAATTTGATGAGGTTGAAAATATAGACGAACCTGATTTATCATTTTTAGAAGACGATATATCAAAAAACAGTGAAGCTGAAAATATAATAGAAGAGCCAGCAATCGGAGAACCTAAAGTCGAAGAAGCAACAATTGAAGACAACATAGATGACATAGACCTAGAATTTGAAGATGAAAAAATTGACGAGGTTGAAAATATAGACGACCCTGATTTGTCATTTTTAGATGATAATATGACAGAAAATGGTGAAGCTGAAAATATAATAGAAGAGCCAGCAATCGAA
>PDWI01007020.1_pt1 | contig 13889 bp, 5 predicted proteins | sample 1430891 | NCBI WGS metagenome assembly PDWI01 (sample SAMN01162508, study PRJNA174530) | Oral metagenome, whole genome shotgun sequencing project. | biome: Marine environment; feature: Marine mammal; material: Swab sample of the gingival sulcus; isolation source: swab sample of gingival sulcus...
TCCACTTTTTCATCAAGTTGTACTTTAAAAGCATACCCTTGCTTAATTTCTGCTACTGATGTTTTAAATGGTCTATCAAGTGTAATAACAGCATCCTTATCTGTTAAAATTCTACTTGCAGAAGTAGATACAATTCTTACAGGAATTGCATATTTAATAGATACCGGATATTTTTCTCCATCCAAACTTTTCAACCTAATCCCTACTCGTGCTGAGTGCTCTCCTTTCTTTACTCGTACAGTTATCCTTCCATTAGTAGATTTATTAGTAGGATTATTTGCTTCAAAAAGTTCATATTCTGAGACAGGAAGCATTTTATACTTTGTATTATTTACTTCATTGTACTTTTTAAAGAAATCTGTAATTGAAACTGTAATTGAAACGTCTTGCTTTACTACATGAGAAAGTCTTGGTTCTACAAAGACAGTTGCCCCATCTTTAGTTACCTCAGCAACCCCACTCAACTTAGTGAAGTAAACTGCGGTATTCGCTTTACCGGTTGCTACCGGATTGATGTCCCCATCAACTACGTCTAATTTTTCGGTAAATGCATCCGGACTGTTAACACAACTAACAAGAAACGCAAGAAATACTACCGCTGTTATTTTTAAAATTCTATTTTTCATAATATTATTTTTAAGGCGTTATTATAATTTTAATATTCTCATTACCTGCCGGATACACAGGTCTTGGGTCAGCTATTCTCATAGCCTCTCTAAACCATGGATAGTAATTATATTTTCTTGTAATTCCATTGTTTTTTAGATACTGTTGAAATCTTCCATTACTACTATTAATTCCAAAACCTACTTCTCCGTGATAAGCTCCTATCCCCCAAACTTCTCCTGCTGCTACTGCTCTTGCTTTAGTAATCATATTGTATTCTGTTCCCATTTCATAACTTACACTTGTAGAGTTATAGTTAGCTCCTCCTAATTGGTGAATACCTCCTACTCCAACTGATCTATAATCTTGCATAAAATGCTTATCAAAATACACTTTAAAATGATCTCTTAATAAGTCCGGAATTCCACAAGGAATATCTGCACATAAGTAATATCTTTTAGTCATATAGTCCGCAGGCAAATAAGGTTTAAAGTCATCTATAAACTCTTTTTCATTTGGATTAAACCCTTCAGTATCTGCCTCAAATAATTTCTTGATATTTGTTTCTCTTTCTTCTTGCGTTTTAGTTGCAAATTCCTCTCCAACAGGTCCAAAATACTTTGCTATTTCTTTTACAAAAGCATTAAAGTCTTCTCTATCACTTACCATAAATCGGTGTCCACAATCAGTTACTTGACCATGATCTCCACAAGTTTCCCAATCCACATCATATCCATCAAATCCACAAGCAATGATATATCGAGCTAATTCACGAGCATAAATCTCTCCCCATTTATCATTTCCTTTATCACAAGGATATTTTGCTCTAAAATGCTCCCAACCATTTACTTCTCCATCTTTACTTCCCGGTATTCCAAGCCCCGGAGCTGATGTTTGCCAACACAAAAGAACAGCACTTCCTTTTTTATGGAAAATCTCAAGGTCTTTCTTTTGGTTCTCAGTCATTTCACTAGGACGTTTTCCAAATCCTCCCCAAAGAGAAATACATGTTAATGAATCAGGGATAGATTGCAACCATGTTTTAGGCACTCCCTTTTCTGCTTTCCAAGCATCTCCCGCATGCCAAGAATAGAAAAATGGCTTTTGTCCTCCCTCTTTTCCTGTATTTAACCAAGATCTACGCTTGTACTCTCTCAAAGATGCCCAGTAAACCTCTAAAGCTTCCTTACTAGATTTTATTACCTCTGCTTCTGCTTCCCACTTAAATTTATCTCTCTTCTCTATTAAATCTTTAATAGCTAATTCTTCAAATTCTTCAGCCTTTGATTTTGTTTCTGTCCATTCCTTATTACAAGAAATCAACAAGGCAAATAATGCTGTAATTGCTAATACTCTTTTCATGTCTTAATTAATTTTTATTTTTTTTATCCCACCAAACATTTGTTGCTGCATTATCAGGACCTTGCAACAATCCTTTTGCATTATTTACATTCTCAGTATTTAAACGATATTCTTTATCTGAAAATGGTAATCTTCTCATACCTCCTTCTGTTCCTGAAGGTGATATGTCTTGAGTTCCTATATTTGTTTTATTTGCAATAATTGGGAAAACTCTTGGGTAGCCTGTTCTTCTCCACTCACTCCATGCTTCTAAACCATCAGGGAATATTGCAATATATTTTTGAGTGATAATTTGTTCTAAATGCTCTTCTTCACTTGTAACATTATCCCATTTCTTGTCTAATGTTGATAATGCTGCTGAGTTATTCTCTGCATTTTTAGGGTCTGTATAGTCACTTGGTGTACCGGAAGTTGTTGCGTAATCTCCCACATTTAAACCATTCTCATCAAAAGAAAGTGCAATCCCTTTTTCATAATAATCTTTAGCATCTCCTCCAATAATACCATAAAGTGCTGCTTCTGCTAATAAAAATTGAACTTCTGATGCTTTCATCCAATAAGTAGGAGCACTATCCGGTATATCCGGTTTTGAGAAATTATCGTACAAACTTCTATCTGTTATTTTATTTATTCCTGAACGAACTGCGAAATAATCTTCTGTATCATCTACATTTCCTTTTGAGAAGTATTTTCCTATTCTAGCATCTGAATATCCTTTTAAATAAGAATATAAAGTAGCTCCCATTTTCACCTCTCCATAAGTACTCCACAATACAAATAATGAATTTTTAAAGATGAAACGTCCATTTGTTTCTAACTTAGCAATATCATCTTTACTTTCTAATAATCCTCCAGGATTTGTAGTAGCTTTTCTAACGTATTCCTCACAAAGTGCTCTATCAGCATAATAAACACGCATTGCTAAACGAAGCATTAATGAGTTTCCTAATTTAATCCAATTAAGAGTATTTCCTTGATAAACTGCATCATACTCCTCAATAATTTTAGAACCTCCTCCGGCTAAATATTTATTAAGTGTTTCTACAGCTTCCTGTAATTCTGCTAAGAAAGAGCTATATACTTCTTGTTGAGAATCATAAGGCACAGTCAATTTTCCTGCTCCTATTTTACTATAAGGTACAGGTCCAAACATATCCGTTGTTTTGTGATATCCCATTATTTTAACAATCTGAGCTACTGAGAATACACTTTGTGAAGCAAGGTCTTTTTTCTTATAAATAAGATTTCCGTTACCATCATTTTCCACATCATGCATTGCTGCCTTTATCTCCATAAAAGGATTAACAATTCTACTTATCATTACAGAATGAATTCCATCTAAACGACCTCTTCCTGCATAATAGTTTGGTAAACTTACACCTCCATCCCAAGGGTAATCACCAGGAGAAAAATAACCCATCCAGTTATCTCCTGTCATATTTATCGTAACTTGATAATTATTAGCTTGTCCTGTTCCTGAACTACCTGTTGGAATTACATTCTCAATAAATGGAGGGAAAAGTCCTCCTGCTGCCAATCCATCTAATGTCTTTTGCTCTTCATCCGGATATAGCTTATTTTTATTAACCTCTTCAAAATCAGATATACAAGAAGACATCATGATTAATAAAGACATTATAAAAGCGTGATATATTTTAAATCTTTTCATTTTTTTTTAGATTTTAATTAAAATTGTAATTTAATATTTACTCCATAAGTTTTCATACTTGGCATTTGGAAATACTCAAAAGAAGCATCATAAGTTCCTGTTCCTGCCGTAACTTGAGGGTCAAATGGAGCTTTATTATATATCATCCAAAGATTTGTACCTGTAAGAGAAGCTGTTATTTTATCAATTCCTTTTATAATTTGCTTATCTATTGTATAACTCAATGAAACTTCTTGTAATCTTACATTCGTAGCATCGTAAGTATAATACCCTCCTAGCTCTGCTGAACCAACAGTATCATAATATTTTTCAGCAGGATATAACTTTCCGTTTACCATTACACCTCCGGCATCTCTTGCATCTGCTGAAGCCTTAGATACACCAAAAGCATCTAATATCGCTTGTGTTCTAGATACTACAACTCCTCCAAAACTTCCATTAAACAATAAGTTTACATTAAAGTTTTTATAAGAGAATGAATTACTCCAACCCATTGTAAAATCAGGTGTTGCACGACCTACCTTTATAATTTGAGTTTTGTCAATTACATATTTTCCTGAAGTATCTTCGATTAAATCGCCATTTTTATCTCTAAGAAGTACTCCTGAAGTAGTGATATCTGCAACACTTCCTCCTTCTCTCAATAGATTTCCTCCTCTATTTGTCTCTGAGAAATTCATCATTTCTCCTGTAAATGGATTCTTATAATCTCTTACTAACTCTTTAATTTCATTAATGTTTCGTGTATAAGTAAATGCTGTTGCCCACTCAAAGTCTCCAAACATTTTTTGATGGAAATTAACTCCTAATTCTATACCTTTATTTTCAACATCACCTGCTTGTAAGAAAAACTTAGTATATCCTGCTGAACTTGGTAATTCTTGCTCAAAGAATTGATTATAAGTATTTGACTTATACAAAGTTAAATCTACACCTAAAGCACTGCTAAATAATTTAGTATTAAGACCTGCTTCCCAAGAAGCTGTTCTTTCAGCCTTAAAATCAGGATATGGATAGGTTGAATTAGAACTCAATCCTGACGCATTCAATCCGTAAGTAATTGTTCCCGGAGTAAGACCTGTCTTATTAATAGGTGAACCTACCTCTGTATAAGAAGCTCTTAGCTTTAAATAACTAATAAACTCAGGTAATTCCACCATTTGAGAAATAACTCCCGAAAGACCTACAGATGGGTAAAAGAATGAAGGTTCTAGTGAATTCACCAAAGCAGAAGACCAGTCATTACGACCTGTAAGAGTAAGATATAACATTTTCTTATATCCTAATTCAGCATTGGCAAATACTGCTACATTTTTATTTCGATTATAAATTTGTCCTGTTCCTGATTTCTTAGGATCTAAGTTTGGTGCAGAGAATAAGTTTGGCACAGTAAGTAATGCCCCTCCTATTGAAATACCATGATTATATCTATCATTATAACTTGTTCCTAAATTGGCAGTAAGATTAAAATCTTCTCCAAAATCTTTATTTATATTTACAATGAAATCTGCATATGTCTGATCATACTTTGGCGATTTGTTAACATACCTACCCTTATTAGATTCTGTAAGCAATTCTGTTGTACTAGCATAAAATTTTTCTTCTAATGTAGCGTCCGTATTATCTATACGAACACGTCCTGTAGCACTTAACCAATCAAAGAAATCATACTTCAAACTTGCTGAAAATGCATATCTTTTCTTATTAGATAAGAATATCTCTCTATTCACTACCCAGTATGGGTTTTCTGAATATGCAACGCCAATACCCGGTCTTTCCGGATAAGGTTGATATTTTTCATAGATTCCTCTTGAAGGATTATATCTTTCGTATACTTCAACATCTCTATAATCCATACTTCTAGGCATTAAATACAAGCCTACCAATGGGTTAAAGTATCCTCCTCCTGTAATCATATTTCTATCTCCTTGACGGATATAGCTTGCACTAATATCTAAATGCATTTTATCATCTAAAAACTGAGAAGTATTTCGTACACCAAAGTTATATCTATAATAAGCATTATTAGGAACTACTCCTGCTGCATCTGACTGAGAAACAGATACAAAAGTTTGATTTTTTTGACTTCCTGTAGAAAGAGTAAATGAGTTATTAATATTTATTCCTGTATTGAAGAAATCTCTTGGGTTATAATCACTAGGTCTATCTAATTTTTCTCCCCAACTTCTAAATTCTCCCAATCTACTACCATAAGTAGTTTGGAACTCAGGCATAACATTTGTGTTCAAAAATTCAACACCACTTGACACTGTTAACTTCATCTTACCTTCTTTTCCTTTTTTAGTGTTGATAAGGATTACACCATTCGCTGCTTCACTACCATATAAAGCTGCTGCTGAAGGACCGGTCATCACATTTATACTCTCAATATCATCAGGGTTGATATCTGAAATACTTTCACCACTTACAGGCCTTGTGATAATACCACCTCCACCACCTCTCGTCTGGAAGTTAAACATCGGCACACCATCAATTACATAAAGTACACCATTGTTTCCATCAAGAGATTTAAGTCCTCTCATTACCACTTTAGTTGCACCACCAACTCCGGCAGCACTTCTTTGGATAGTAACACCCGCTACTTTACCATTCAAACCGTTTACAAAGTTTGCATCCTTTGTTCTTGTAAGGTCTTCTGATTTTACCTTTTGAAGATTGTAACTAAGAGCTTTTTCTTGTCTTTTAATACCTAAAGCTGTTACTACAACCTCCTCAAGAGCCTCAGCACTTTCCTTAAGTACTACGTTAATTTTACTTTGCCCTGTTACCTTTATTTCCTTAGCAGTAAAACCTACATAAGAAAATTGTAATACGGCTCCTTCTTTAACTTTAATGGAATAATTTCCATCAAAATCAGTAGAAGTACCTTGTGTTGTACCTTTTACAAGCACACTCACTCCCGGTAACGGCATTCCATCACCTGAACTTGTTACAGTACCCGTAACCAGTTTGTTTTGCCCCCACAAAAGTATAGGAACAAATGCTAAAATCATTGTTAATCTTTTAAGCATAATTACTTGAGTTTAAAGTTAATATTAATTTTTGTTATTATTCATTATAATTACGATACAAATTTAAGCTTTTTGACTCTTTTTTCAGCATTCGAAAACGATTTTTTAGACTAACAGCATTTATAATAGGATTAACAACACAGTTTACTATACAAACAAAAAAAATCCCTCATTAAACGCAAATCAAAAATATTAAACAGACAAAATAAAAATAAAAAATAAGGAGTTAAATAAAGAATCCTCAAATAACACACTTATATATTAAAAATTACTTAAAAAAAACCACCATTAACTATTCATCTCTTTTTAATAATTACCAGCTATTTTTTGAGATAATAAAATATAAATTACTGATTAATATATTAGTTATTAATACGTATTAGTTAACCTGTTTTTAAAGATCTTAAAAAGATAACTCACCTCGTATTAAATCTATAAATATCTAAAAAAAAAGACTGCCTTTTCAGGCAGTCTTTTTAACTCATAAAATAACTATTAATTTATTTCTGTGCCCACCAAAGAGGAGTATTTAATTCATCTGCTCCTTGAATTCCTAAAGCATTGTTTAAATTATCCCCATTAGTATTATAAGCACCATTTCCATAACGCATTCTTGTTGGGTATTCCCCATTAATATCTCCTGCTGCAAAAATATCAAAATTAGACACTCCCTCAGCCAATGATTTAGGAACTCCATAATCTCTTACAATTGCCCAAGCTTCAAATCCATCTGTATAAGATGCAATCCATCTTTGCATTGCTATTTTATCTACCTTTTCTTCCAAAGTACCTGATAAAGTTGCTATATCTAAATTTAAATAACCACCTGCTTCAACTTCCCATAATTTCATTGCTTGCTCAATACCTTTTGTATACATCTCTTGAGCATTCTCATCACTTAATCCTCTAACAGCCGCCTCTGCTCTTAAAAAGTAAGCTTCTGCTGTTGTCATCACAATTTCAGGTCTTATTTTTCCTTTTCCTCTTTCTTGAATAACTTCCTCACTAGGAGTAGAAAAGAATTCATAAGCGACATAAGACTTTACGTCTCCATTTAAACGAACAGGTTGTCCTATATATTTTCCACCAGGAACAGTAAGAGTTGTATCATCTCCTTCTACCGTTTCAGTAAAGGTAACCCCTGCCTCTGTTAAAGTAGATTTTATAAAATCTACAAACATTTGGTGTTTTCCTACTAAATTACCTTCTTCAGGCTTCTCAAACGTAACAGAACCTCCTTTGGCAGGCTGAGCATACTTCGAAAGACGAGGATCATTATTATCTCTTAAAACATCTATTAGCTCTTTACTAATAGTCCAATCAGATCCTGCGCCAAAGTTATGCCATATATCTGCATACATAGCACTTCCCCATTGATTACTTTTATCATATTTCTTTAATAGACAATTATCTCCTTCAGTCTCTAACAATGGACTTTTTACAGCTTCACGAATTGCAGCTTCTGCAAAGTCAGCTCCATCTGCTCCTAAAGCTCTCATAGCTATACGCAATTTCAAAGTATTTGCTAGCTTTTTCCATTTTTGCAAATCTCCTTGATAAAAAACATCATTATCTGCCAAATCATTGGCTCCAACACCTGTTTTAGCAGCATCTCCAATGGTCATCATTGCTTGATTTAATTCAGCAATAATTCCCTCATAAATTTCCTTTTGAGTATCAAACTTTGGTAGTACAATATCCGGATTTCCTGCTTCACTATAAGGAACCATCCCAAAAGTATCTGTAAACATTTGAAAATAAAAGCCTTTCATTATTTGACCAACTGCATACATATATTCATTCTCATAATCTCCACCTTTCTTTACTAACTTCATAAATTCATTCAATCCTCCAAGATATCCTGCCATCCAACCCCAAGTAGCATCTGTATATCCACTACTATACTTATAACCTAACACATCAGACCACCAACTTTTACTATGCCCAAAACATACTTGTCCTGAAAATCTATCAGCATGTATTAAATGAGCTCTCCAATAAGGGTATCTATTAGGAGCTACCAAATTTACTTGAGGTCCCGTTATAAAATAGGTTGCACTTACTTCTTCCTTCAAAAAACCATCTGGTTTTGTATTTATCTCATCAAAATCTGATGTACATCCGGTAAATACAAACACCGAAACAAACACCATATATATTAATTTTTTCATCTTTATCATATTATTAAAATTGTACATTAAAACTAAATCCTATACTCCTTGATGTAGGAAGACTATTAATCATAATACCTTGTGATTTATTATTTGTTCCCAAGCTTCCTTCAGGGTCAAAGTGCTTCATTTTCTTATATAAGAAAAATAGATTTCTTCCTACAACTCCTATTGATGCTCCTTTTACAAAATTATTCTTAAAAATTGATTTTGGCAATGTATAAGATATAGCTAATTCTCTTAATCTAACATTTGTTTGATCAAACACATACTCCGAAGCAATACCTGAAACATTGCTCCAATATTTTTCTGCAGGAATTGTCTTATCATTAGGTATATATGTTATATTACCATCTGCATCTTTTTGCTCAACAACTGCGTCCACAAGGATTCCTCCATCTCTGTATTTTAAACTCTCTTTAGAAACTCCTGAGCCATCTAAACCTGCAATAGTCGCTCCATAAACTTCTCCTCCAATACGAGCATCAATTAAAAATCTTGCTGAAAAGCCTTTGTATCTAAAAGTATTGGTCAATCCACCTACCCAATCCGGTTGTGCATTCCCTAACAATTTTTTTTCAGAAGAAGCCATTGGATACCCTTTGTCATTTACAACAATTTGACCTTCTTCATTCTTTTTCCAAGTAGTACCATAGATATCTCCATAGCCACCTCCAACAGTAGCTTTTATAAATACATTACCAGAGTTTATTTCATTCATAGGGTGACTATCCAAATCTTCTGTCAATTCATTCAATGTATTTTTATTCTTTGAGAAATTAGCTATAATCTCCCACTCAAAATCATCTGTTTTTACAGGAACACCTCCTAATAAAAATTCAAATCCTTTGTTTTGCATTTCACCAACATTCTCTCTAAACTTATTGTAACCTGTAGATTGAGGAACATCTACATCAAAAATCAAATTATTGATTTTAATATTATAATAAGAGAAATCAGCAAATAATCTATTTCCAAACAATCTAAATTCAACTCCTGTTTCTAAAGAATTTGTTTTTTCAGGTTTTAAGTCTGATTTAAACTTAACTCCCCCTCCTCCTTTTGACACTTGAGTCGCATCTAGATATCCATTTCCTGAAACATTATAATATTGATAAATTTGATATGGCTCTGTATCAGAACCTACTTGCGCCCAAGAACCTCTTACTTTCAATAAATTTACCCATTCCGGCATATCTAATGCTTGTGATAAAATAACACTCGAACTTACAGAAGGATAGAAATAAGAACGGTTGTGACTAGGTAATGTAGAAGACCAGTCGTTACGACCTGTAACATCTAAAAATAAAAACTTTCTAAATGATAAAGAAGCTGACCCATATAATGAATTTACCTTCTTTTCTTTTAAAGGTGTGTAAGAAGGTGGGTTTACTTTCTTTAAATTGGCAATTGTAGCTCTTGAAGGAATTCTAAATTCTTCACCACTAATACCAGAACCTCTATATGTACGATATGATAAATTCCCACCTACATTAGCCGTCAAGTTAATATCTTCTGTTAAATTTTTATCAAACATTACCAAGAAATCCATATTGGTTTCTGCAACCTTAGAGTTACTAACTCCCATTGCTCCCTTGTGCTTATAGTGATGTCCGTATTGATTTACCCACTCACTATAATTAGTAGAAACATCTGTTCCAACTCTTACAAAAGCAGATAACCAATCAGTAAAATTATAAGTAGCTTTTGCAAAACCTATCATTCTTTGTTTTTTACTTTCAGCTCTATCATTATACAAAATCCAATAAGGATTTGCTCCCAAACTTGAATAAGAAATCGTATTATATGATTCTTCTAAATTTTGATATTTCTTTAAGTCAGAAATAGCAACGTTTCGTGGCATACTCAATAAAAACGACATAATACCTTGGCTACCAACACTTGGTTGATTATTAATTTTTCTTGTCAAATAAGAAACTTTAGCATCAACACTAAATTTATCATTCACATTAGAAAAACCTCTTAAACTAAAATTATCACTTGACAAATCTGAATTAGGAATAATTGATTCCGTTTTATTATTAGTGTAAGAGAATCTTAAACTTGATCTCTCATTACCTCCCTCTAATGAAAGTGTATTTACAAATTTATAACCCGTTCTAAAGAAATCCCTTACATTATTCTTTTGAGCTACATAAGGTCTATTTTCACCTGTATAGTAAAGTCTATCACTTCCATCGAATTTAGGCCCCCATGATCCGGAAGCTCCTTTTAAATCATCAACTTTAGAAGGAACATTTCCATTTGAACCTTGCCCATATTCATTTTGATAATCAGGCAAAATCATTGGACTATCAAAATAAGTATTTGAATTTAATGTGATTCCTAAACCTTTTCCTACTTCACCTTTTTTGGTAGTAATCAAAACAACACCATTACTTGCACGAGAACCATATAATGCAGCTGCATTTGGACCTTTTAATACAGAAACACTTTCTATATCATCTTGATTGATATCTGATAAAGCTCCACTTGATATAGTTGACTGGTATACATTACCTCCACTATTAGCTCCTCCATTGTCTATAGGAATTCCATCAACAACAATCAAAGGTTGGTTGTCTCCAGAAATAGAATTGTTACCTCTAATTGTAATACGAGAACCACTACCAACACCGGCTCCCGGTTGATTAATAACCACACCGGCTACTTTTCCTGAAAGGGAATTAGCAATATCATTACTTTTCACTGCTGCCACCTCATCAGACTTTAATTCTGAAACCGAGTATCCTAACGCTTTCTTCTCACGAGATATTCCCAAAGCAGTAACTACTACTTCTCCAAGAGCCTCTGCACTCTCCTGTAGCACTACATTAAGTTTACTTTTTCCTATTATTTTTATTTCTTTTGTAGTAAAGCCTACATAAGAAAATCGTAAAACAGCTCCCTCTCTTACTTTAATGGTATAATTACCATCAAAATCAGTAGAAGTACCCTGTGACGTACCTTTTACAATCACATCTACTCCCGGTAATGGCATTCCATCACCCGAACCGGTTACAGTTCCTGTAACCACCTTACTTTGTCCCCATAAAAGAATAGGAACAAATGCTAAAATTACTGTTAATTTTCTAAGCATAATTACTTGAATTTTTAAGTTAGTATTAAATTTCACTTGTACAATGATAATATAAATTTATCTCTTATAAAATTCGAAAACGTTTTTTTAGACGAACGTCATCTTTACACATATCAATAACGTTAATTACCCTGTAAATCTATCTTAATTTTGGATATTTTTGAGGGTTTACTTCATTCATCACCTCATAAATCGCTTCAAATACATCATTGGTATTTGGCTTTGAAAAATAATCCCCATCAGAGGCATAAGCACATCTATGCTCTTTTGCCGTTAAGGTCTTAGGCTGACTATCTAAATAAAAATATGCTCCTTGTTTTTCTATCAATTCTTGCAACAAATAAGCAGAAGCTCCTCCCGGAACATCTTCATCTACAATGATTAAACGATTGGTTTTCTTTATACTTTCTAACACATCATGTTTTATATCAAATGGCAATAAACTTTGCACATCTATCAATTCAACATCAATTCCCACTTGCTGTAAATCAGCTAAAGTATCTTGAACTATTTTCAAAGTAGAACCATAAGATAACACCGTAATATCTTTTCCTTCTTTTAACACTTCTACTTCACCTATCGGAGTGGTAAACAATCCTAAATTAGAAGGCATTTTTTCTTTTAATCGATAACCGTTTAAGTTCTCAATTACTAATGCCGGCTCATCAGAGTCTAATAAGGTATTATAAAAACCTGCTGCCTTAGTCATATTTCGAGGAACTAAAATATTAATACCCCTTAACAAATGTATCAATGCGCCCATTGGCGAACCGGAATGCCAAATCCCTTCTAAACGGTGTCCACGAGTTCTAACGATAAGTGGTGCTTTTTGTTTTCCGTAAGTTCTATAGTGTAATGTTGCTAAATCATCACTCATTATTTGCAACGCATACATCAAGTAGTCTAAATATTGTATTTCTGCAATAGGTCTCAAACCTCTCATCGCTAAACCAATACCCTGACCTAAAATAGTCGCCTCTCTAATTCCCGCATCTGCCACTCGATGCTCTCCATATTTTTCCTGTAAGCCTGCTAATCCCTGATTTACTCCTCCAATTTTACCTGAATCTTCACCGAAAATCAGCACATTTTTATATTTATCAAAAAGAACATCAAAATTATCTCTAAGAACCAAACGAGCATCTACGACCTTAGCATCTGTATCATATTTAGGTTCTATTCTCTTTACATGCGCTACTTTCTTGTCACTATCACTATAAAGAAGTGAACTATATTTAGGCTGTTCTTCTTCTAAATAATGATTAATCCATTGTTGTAAGGCTTTCTTTTCAGAACTTTCCTCCGTCGCTACTTGAACTAAAGCCTTTCTCGCATAAGTCAATACATCCCTCCTCAACGGATTGGTAACATGTTTTAAATCTTCTTTTAACTTTACAATAAAAGGTTTATTACTACTCGTTTCAGCTAATTTATCCAATAGAGTAATAACCTCTCGTTTTGCTTCCTTAATAGGGTTTAAGAAGTCATCCCAAGCTCTCCTTTTAGCTAAATTCACTTCTTTTTTAACCTGCTTTTCTATGTCTATTAAAGCCGCTTCATCTTCAATGAATTTTAATTTATTTCCATCGGCATCTTCCAGCTCAAATTCCAAAATCCAATCTCTCATTTTAGCGATACAATCATGTTGTCGCTCCCAAGTTAATCGCTCTTTAGACTTGTAACGTTCATGTGAACCTGATGTGGAATGTCCTTGTGGCTGTGTTACTTCTGTTACATGTATCAATACCGGAACGTGCTGTTCTCTTGCTATTTGTGCTGCTTTGTAATAAACCTCTATCAGCTTGACATAATCCCAACCTTTTACCTTAAACATTTCATAACCTTCTCCATTTTCATCTCGTTGGAATCCTTTTAGAATTTCAGAAATACTTTCTTTGGTTGTTTGATATTTAGCATGCACAGAAATACCATATTCATCGTCCCACACA
>PDWI01007021.1_pt1 | contig 13888 bp, 14 predicted proteins | sample 1430891 | NCBI WGS metagenome assembly PDWI01 (sample SAMN01162508, study PRJNA174530) | Oral metagenome, whole genome shotgun sequencing project. | biome: Marine environment; feature: Marine mammal; material: Swab sample of the gingival sulcus; isolation source: swab sample of gingival sulcus...
GAAAGTGTGGATATTATAAGCATAAGTTATGGCATAAGAAATGTTTTGCAAAGACAAGAGGCGTTAAATGAATTTTTTAGAGTGCTAAAGCCAGGTGGTCATGTCGTTATTTTAGAGTTTACAAAAAGTGAAAAAAAAGGCATTTTATACTCTTTAAGAGATTTTTATATGCAAAATATTTTACCAAAAATTGGCGGATTTATCTCTAAAAATGAAGCTGCGTATACTTATTTGCCAAACTCCATTGAAGGATTTTTAAGTACAGCCAAGCTAATGCAAGAGCTTGAGAGCACAGGCTTTAAGATGAAATTTTCTCAAGGTTTTTCCCTTGACATCTCAACACTTTTTATAGCACAAAAATGAACTCAGTTAGCCAATTAACCGAACAAATCAAAGCCATTTTGGAGGCTACTTTTTTAGAAGTAAATGTAAGCGGAGAAGTCTCACGCCCGACATATCACAGTTCAGGACATCTGTATTTTACCCTTAAAGATGATAAAAGCTCTATTAGTTGTGTTATGTTTAAAGGTAATAATCAAAAATTAAAGTTTCGAGTAGAAGAGGGTATGGAAGTTTGTGTTAGAGGTGGGGTAAATGTTTACTCGCCTAGGGGAACTTATCAGATAAATTGTTGTGATTTAGAGCCAAATGGAAGCGGTGCTTTAGCTTTAGCTTACGAGCAACTTAAGAAAAAATTGAGCCAAAATGGATATTTTGACCAAAAAAGGGCGTTGCCAAGGTACCCAAAACATATCGCTTTAGTTACTTCAAAAACAGGTGCTGCACTTCAAGATATGCTAAAAGTTGCAAAAAAACGCTATCCTTTAGTTAAGCTTAGCCTTTGCAATACTTTAGTACAAGGTGAAGAGGCAAAATATGAAATCGTAAAAGCTATCTCTTATGCCCAGAGTTTAAATCCTGACATTATCGTCATTTCAAGGGGCGGAGGGAGCATTGAGGATTTGTGGGCGTTTAATGAAGAGATGGTTGCAATGGCAATATATGAGAGTCGTGTGCCTACCATTTCAGCTATTGGACATGCCATTGATACTTTGATAAGCGATTTTGTCGCAGATGCCACTGCTCCGACTCCAAGTGCTGCTATGCAGTTAGCTTTACCTGATATTAATGAACTAAAACAAAATCTTGACATGTATGAAATGCAGCTTAAAAAAATGCTTACTTTTAAACTTCAAAATGCAAGCTCGCAGCTAATAAATTTGCAAAATCAGCTAACTCTTTTTAGCCCAAAAGCAAAGCTACAAATGTATAATGAACTATTGCAAAATCACAGTAAGCTTTTAAAATCGTCATTAGCTCAAAAATTTTATATCTTAGAGCAAAATTTAGGTTCATTAGAGCAAGTTTTAAAAGGTAAAAATCCACAAAAGTTGGTACAAAATGGTTACGCTCAAATCGTAAAAGATGGTAAGATTATTTCAGCCGATAAGCTTAAGGTTAATGACGAAATAGAACTTCAAAGTGTGAAGAGAAATTTGTTAGCAAAAATCATAAAAGATAATGTGTAAAAAAAAAGATATATTTAGTTATCATCTAAAAATATCTTTTTTTTGTGTTTTAAAAATTTTCGTGCGTATTTTTTGCTAACAGAAAATAGTTCGTCATTATCGTCAAAAGCCTTAGGGGGTATTTTGTAATTAATAAAAACTTTTTTGAATTTTTTATGATAATTGGTTTCGATTGGTTCAATAAATTTTATATCTATATTTTTAAACGAACAAGTAGATGTATCTATGTAGCGTCTTGATAGCCAAGCTTGTAAATTATCAGGCGTTTGAACTAAAAAATAGTAGCTATTGTAGCCAAATGGAACTTGATTGTGTTTTTCATAGTATTTTTTTATGACAAAACTGCTATTTTTATCGTAAAGTTTTATCTCCTTACGCTTTATAGTACATACTCCTGATGTATCTAATTTGCCATTTGAAAGTCGTATATCGGTAAAATTTAAATAATGCAAATATTCATTTAAGGAGTTCCTACTTATATGGTAAAAATTTTTATCTATAGCCGAATAGCCTTTATTTTCAACCAAAATCATTTCGCGATTTGGCGTGATTACTTTTCTCTCGCACCAAGCATTATCGTATCTAAATAAAAGCGAGGTTGCAAAAAAACAACCTTGAAATATAAAACCCACAACAAAAATAATAAAATATTTTATAATTTTCATTTTAATCCTTTTTGAAATTATATCAAAAATGATATAATATTTTTATTATAAATAAAAGGTTTTTTATGCAAAAAAAGATTATAAAACTAAGTGTAAGTATTTTAAAGATTTTTTTATTCATAACTGTTTTGCTATTTTTATCAAGGGATTTTTTGATTAATAACTTAGCATTTTTTCCAACTAAAGAGTTAAAAGTCTTGCCAAATTTTACATATTTAAGTGAGGTTAGCGTTAAAACAAATGACGGAGTAAAGCTTTATGGCTATAAATTTAGTCATGAAAAAAAGACTAAAAAGGTGCTTATATTTTTTCATGGAAACGCTGGAAATGGGAGCGATAGAATAGCCCAAGCAAATGAAAGTTATAAAATGGGAGTGGATGTAATACTAGTTTAAGTGAGGTTAGCGTTAAAACAAATGACGGAGTAAAGCTTTATGGCTATAAATTTAGTCATGAAAAAAAGGCTAAAAAGGTGCTTATATTTTTTCATGGAAACGCTGGAAATGGGAGTGATAGAATAACCCAAGCAAATGAAATTTATAAAATGGGAGTGGATGTAATACTAGCTGAGTATAGGGGATATGGAAAAAGTGAGGGGAACATAAGTGAAGATGGGTTATATAAAGACGCAGAGGCTTGGCTTAGTTTTGCTTTGAAAGATTATAAACAAAATGACATTTTCTTGCTTGGTCGCTCAATCGGCTCAGTGGCTACTGTAAATGTGGCTCAAGATAAAAACTTAGCTGGAGTTATACTTGTAACTCCACTTTCAAATGCAAAAGATATGACAAAAGTTATAAATTTACCGATACTAGGTTCATTAGTAGCAAGAAAGCTGGATAATATGTCTAAGATTAATAGTATTAAATCCAAGATTTTATTTTTACATGGCGATAATGATAAGCTAATACCATTAAGTTTGGCTAAGAAATTATATACTCATTTTAGTGGCAAAAAAGAGTTTGTTTTGGTTAAAAATGCTGGACATAATGACATACATTTTTATAAAATTTACAATAAAAGTATAGAAAAATTTATAAAAGATTAGGGTTGTTTTTGTAAAGCTATTCATTTTATATGAAAAGATGTACAAAATGCCAATCATAAAATTATGTAAAAGTAAGGTTTAGGAAACAAAGATGACAAATAGTGGTATCTAATCAGCGTCTATTCAGTGGGGTGTAGTATAATTTAACAATCTCGCATCTTCTTCTTTTAACATTTTGTAAATTTTTAAAATAGATAAGAAAAAAGTTGTAATGGCAGGTCCTAGTATCATGCCCCAAAAACCAAAAGTAGAAAGTCCTGCTAAAATCGCAAAGAAAATAAGCAGTTCGTTTACCACTGCTGGAGTATCTAATATGGTTTTATTGATATATTTTATGATTAATGGTTTTATGAAAGTATCAGCTATAACTGATATTACAACTATGCTATAAACTGTTATGGTTATAGCCGCTGTCGTATGTCCATTTGCAAACTCATAAGCACTGATTGGTAGCCACATCAAAGCCCCGCCAACTACAGGAATGAGTGAGCAAAAACCATATAAAATACCAAGTAAAAAGCCATCATATCCATAATAAACGCCAATCAAAGCAAACAAAGCTCCCTCAAAAATAGCAGTTACCAAAATGGAGTAAAACACAACACTCATAACATTTCCCATCTCTGAAAATATCATTTCAATCTCAGCATTCTCCATAGGAAGTACACTTTTTATATATTCAATTATATCTCTACCATAGGCATTTGCAAAAAAGAAAAATACTACGATTAAAACCATATTTGTAAAAAAACCAGCCCCAATCTTACTAAGTGACGCTGCATTTGCTAAAATCTTACTAGATATTGCACCGATATCAAGATTTACCAATGCCTCTTTTAATTTAGGCTCTAAAAACTGCAAACTTTCAGGTAATCCAAGCTTATACTCTTTAAAAAAAGCAACTGTATCTTTAATGGTATTTAAATCAAAATTCAAAGCCTCTTTTGCTAAAGCACTTATGGCATAAACCATTGGTGCAAAAAACAAAATGCAAAGTAAAAGTGTAGTAAGCACGGAGGCAATAAATGGTTTTTTGACAAATTTTAAAATCTTTTTATGAAGTGGGATTGTAGCAATCGCGAGCAGTGAAGCTATAGCGATATTTAGCAAAAATGGCTTAAAAAGTACAACCATCGCATACATAATCAAAACTAAAAGCGTAGTTAAAAAGATTTTATTTTTATCCATATCATTCTCCAAAAAGATTTTTTTCTTTTATTGGGCTTAGCTTAAAAAGTTCATAACATTTAGTAGTTGCGATTCGCCCTCTTGCTGTTCTTTCGATATAGCCTTTTGCAAGTAAATATGGCTCAATCACATCTTCAATAGTCCCCTCATCTTCACTTAAAGCCGCTCCTATGGTGCTAAGTCCTAAAGGTCTATTTTTTGCATCAAGTAAAATATTTAAATACCTTAAATCCATCTCATCAAAACCTAAATCATTAACACCAAGTTCATCAAGGGCGTATTGGGAGCGTTTTAGAGTAATGTTTTCTTCATTTTCCACATCTGCGAAATCTCTAACCCTTTTTAAAAGTCTAAGTGCAATCCTAGGCGTACCTCTACTTCGCTTTGCTAACTCAATACTAGCATCTTCTAAACAGGGTTTGTTTAGCTTTACTCCTGCTCTTCTAACAATTTGTGAAAGTTCAGTAGTATCATAAAACTGAAGTCTAAAATGTATGCCAAATCTATCCCTAAGAGGCGAGCTTATCATTCCAGCTCTAGTAGTAGCGCCGATGAGCGTAAAACGAGGCAAATCTATTTTTATAGTTTGAGCCGCTGGGCCACTACCTATGATAATGTCAAGTCTAAAATCTTCCATCGCTGGATATAAAATCTCTTCAATGGCAGGGCTTAAACGGTGGATTTCATCTATAAAAAGTATGTCTCCTTCTTCTAGGTTTGTCAAAATTGCAGCCAAATCGCCACTTTTTTCTATCATGGGAGCCGCTGTTATTTTTATATTTGCTTCCATTTCATTTGAAATGATATGAGCTAAAGTAGTCTTGCCAAGTCCTGGAGGTCCAAAAAAAAGTATATGGTCTAACGCCTCAGACCTTTTTTTACTGGCCTTTATAAAAACTTGCAAATTTCTTTTAATCTTCTCTTGTCCTATATAATCTTCCCAATTTGAAGGGCGAAGTGAGCTTTCATACTCACTCTCAAAACTCATCTTCTCAATCTCAACTACTCTTTCCATACCAAGCCCATCTGTTTTTTACTTTTATTGTACCATAATTTTCAAAACTTGTGCAATATTTTAGACTCTAACAAATTGTAACGATGTAACCTATTAAATTTTTAAACTTTTTTAATGTACGAAATATATAAATCTTCATCTGCTAAAATTTTGTTTATAATATTTTTATTTATGATGCCAGTATGAAGTATTGTTAATTTTTTAAGTTGAGCATTATCATGATTGTTTTGATTGCTAAGATTTACAAATCTTTTTGCAATTCCATCTCCAGAGTGAATTAATAATATATTTTGATTAGTTATTTTTAGTATCTGCTCACTAAGTATTGGATAGTGAGTGCAACCCAAAACTATTATGTCGACTCCATTTTGAATCATTGGGGTTAGCCAAGTTTGTAACATATTTAAAGTTTTCTCTGAGTCCAATTGATTATTTTCTATTTGTTCTACTAATCCTACACAGGGGCATGAAAATATATTTATATTGTCATTTTTTGTGAGATTTTTTACTAAGTTTTTGTATTTTTCTCCATTTAGTGTGGCTTTTGTAGCTAAGACGCCAATATTTTTGGTTTTTGTCAAAGCTATTGCAGGTTTAAGTGCGGGTTCAGCTCCTATTATATTTATATTTGGATATTTTTGTCTTAGATGTGAAATTGCAATGGAAGTTGCAGTATTGCAAGCTACGATTAAAGTATTTACCTTTTTGTCTTCTATTAAAAATCTTGCTATTTCTTCACATCTTTTTAAAATAGTATCGCTATCTTTATCGCCATAAGGGGCATAAAGAGTGTCAGCAAAATAAAAAATTTCTAAATTTTTAGTGAGTTTTAAAATGGATTTTAATACGCTCAATCCTCCAATTCCCGAATCAAAAATACCAACTTTCAAAGCATATTCCTAAATCAAGGCTGTGAGTTTAACAAAAGTTTGTTTTGGATTTTTTGCTTAGCCTCTTCAAGGCTTAAATTTTCAACAAAAAAAGGTTCTCCTATGAAAAAATGAACCTTACTGAAAGGTTTTGGTAGGCACATTTTATCCCAGCTTTTAAACTGCCAAAAGTTTTCGCATTTGCAGTTAAATGTTACTATGGGAGTGTTAAGTTTTTGAGAAAGTGCCACAACCCCATTTGCTACACTATGTCTTGGACCTCTTGGGCCATCAAGGGCTATGGCTATGTCATTTTTATTTTTCAAGCTTTTAAATGCACTTAAAAGAGTTTTTGTGGGATTTTTATTGCTACTGCCGTAAATTATATCTGCATTTGGAAATTTTTTAATGATTTTTGCTATGATTTGCCCATCTCCATGGGGGCTTGCTATCACTTTTACTTGTTTATTATTTTTATTTTGTTCTGTGAAAAAAAATGGCATAAGTCCCATCTCCCCATGCCAAGTTACGAGCAGACACGGTTCATTTGGAATTTTTACACCATTGTTGCTTTTTTTATATGTTAGATAAAACAGTTTTAAAATCCAAAGCCCAATACTTTGAGCTAAAAAGATAATAATAGATTTTTTTTGCTTTTTGCTTAGCATAACTCGCCGTATAGACTAAGTCTTTTTGGATTTGTAATGCGAACTTTTTGGGTAGTCCCAAGCAAGCTTTCATCGCCTTTAACTTGTACTAAAAAGTTGCTAAAACTTCTACCAGCTAACATGCCATTATCTCTTTTTTCTTCAAAATATACTTCTAAGATTTTGTCACTTTGCTCCATTGAGACTTCATCCAAAATCTCCATGTGTCTTTTTTGAAGTCTGCTTAACCTTTCACTTGCTACCTCTTCATCTACTTGATTTGTAAATTCGGCTGCTTTTGTAAGTGGGCGAGGCGAGTATTTAAATGAAAACATCTGCTCAAATCTAACTTGTTCAAGCACATCCATAGTATCTTCAAAATCCCCATCACTTTCGCCTGGAAACCCCACTATAACATCTGTACTTATACAAGTATTTGGAACCAAATCTCTTAGTTTTAAAGCTCTATTTAAAAACCACTCTTTTGTATATCCTCGTTTCATTTCTCTTAGTATATGAGTTGAACCGCTTTGAAGTGGCATGTGCATGGATTTGCAGATTTTGTCATTTTTCGCAAAAGTTTCTAAAAATTTATCGTCCATATGCAGTGGATGCGGTGAAGTAAAGCGAATCCTCTCAACCCCATCGACTTCACTAACCGCATTTAATAGATCTGAAAAGTCCATTTTTGTATGGGTTTTTTGGCTAAATCTTTTGCCGTAATTGTTTACATTTTGCCCAAGTAAAAATATCTCTTTCGCACCATTTTTTACTGCTTTTTTAGCCTCATTTAAAATGATGTTTAGTGGTATTGAAATCTCATCTCCTCTAGTGTGAGGCACTATGCAATAAGTACATTTTTTATCGCAACCGATAGAGATATTTACAAAAGTTTTAAGTTGTGAATTTCTAAACTCACTAAAAGCATAGGTGCTTTCATCATAATCAATATCCACTTGCATAAAGCGTTTTTGCTTTACTGCTTGTGTGATTTTTGAAACATTTCTAGCACCAAGTACAAAATCAACTACAGGTGCTTTTTTAAATATATCATCGCCTAAATGACTAGCAGTGCAACCACAAATACCAATCTTCGCTCCATGCTTTTTGTGTTTTGCATAAGAGCCAATCTCAGAAAAAAGTTTATGCACAGGTTTTTCACGTACACTGCATGTATTTATAATGATAAGATCAGCATCTTTTGAATTGTCAGTTAAGGTGTAATCATCTTTTTGAGTGAGCTCAGCGATCATGTGTTCGCTGTCTCGCTCGTTCATGGCACACCCTAAAGTTTGAATATATAATTTTTTCACGACTATCTTAAAATGTGTACTTCGTACATATAATCAGCCTCGTCAAGACCATACTTTACTTCTCTAAAATAGACACTAAAATCTTTATCTTCAAAATACTCAACTAAGCTTACTAAGTCTTTATGGGTATTTTCTTTGTCAAAATAAAATATTTTTTGCTCTTCTTTAAAAATCACTTTCTCTATCTCTTCTAAACTTGTTGTTTTAGGTTTGCCTTTTAGGGCTGTTCGTGCTAATTTTATCTGCATAACTTTATATCCTTTCCTTTCTGAAATGATAAATATCTTATTTATTTTATCATCTTTTCGATAAAAAATGAATTAAAATGATAAATTATTTATTTTTATAAATCATCTTTGAAATTTATAAAAATAAATTTGAACTTTTTAACCTCAAATTAAACTTAATTCAAGTGCATTTTTTGTATAATATCATAATCTTAGCAACAAAAAAATCCCAAAATAAATTTGTGTTGTTAAAAAGGAAAAAGTAATGGAAAAAATTATAGATATTATAGAATCAATTGCCCATGAAAAGGGTCTGCAGATAAAAGATGTAGAAGAGAGAGTAAAAACTGCACTGATTAGGACTGCTAAAAAAATATATGGCGAAGAGTACGAATATGGAGTAAATATTAGCGATAAAACTCGTACTTTAGAGCTTTATCAAAAAATCTTAGTAGTAGCTAATGATGATGAGAGACTAGAAGAGGAAAATGAGGGGATTATTTCACTTCAAAAAGCTAAAGAGATTAACTCAAATGTAGATGTTGGAGATGAATTAACTTACAATCTTCCTTTGGATAATCTAGGGCGTACCGCAGCTGCAACCTTGCAAAGAGAACTTGAGTTTCATATCCAAAGACTAATGGAGAGTAATATTTTTGAAAAATACCAAGAAATGGTAGGCAAATGTGTTTTTGGAAATGTTGTTAGGGTTGATAATGAAGAAAACACTTTTATAGAAGTTGATGAAGTAAGAACAATTTTGCCAAGAAGAAGTAGGATTAAGGGTGAAAGTTTTAAAGTTGGCGATGTGGTTAAGGGTGTGATAAGAAAAGTTTATATAGATAGGGTTCATGGCATAAGAGTTGAGCTTTCTCGTACTAGTCCAAAGTTTTTAGAGTTACTTTTAGAAAGTGAAGTACCTGAGATTAAAGATGGAAGTGTGGTTATAAACAAGAGTGCAAGGATACCGGGTGAGAGAGCAAAAGTAGCTTTGACTTCAGTTCATCCAAATGTAGATGCAGTAGGTGCAACTGTTGGTACAAAAGGTGTGCGAATAACTGCCGTTAGTAATGAACTTAAAAATGAAAATATTGATTGTATTGAGTTTTCTACTGTGCCAGAGATTTTAATCACAAGAGCTTTAGCGCCTGCTATTGTAAATAGTGTGAAAATTGAGGGCGAAAAGGCGATAGTTAGTCTTTTGTCTGAGCAAAAATCAAAAGCGATTGGTAAAAATGGAATAAATATTCGTCTTGCCTCCATGCTTTGCTCAATGCCGATTGAGTTAGTGGAGATTGGTGGTGAAAATAGCATTTTAGCGCCTAATGAAGAGGATAAACCTAAGAAAACTGAAGATGTAGCTAAGGACTTAAAAGCCCTTTTTGGCGATTAATAACTCGATTTTAAAGCTATTTTATAACTTCAAAATAGCTTTAAAATTTTTTACTGCTTAATAAACCTATAAATCATATCTAGCTAAAATATTTTGTGTTAAATATTTTTAAAAAAAATAAAAAATCTTGCTCTAAATCAATGAAATTTATTTTATTTTTTGATATCATAATGCAATATCAAAACAAAGGTTAAGAAAATGGAAACAATGAGTTGGTTTGATGATATCAAATTTGAAAATGAAGTTAATATTAAAATGATGTGCGAGAGCAGTGCTTCAAAAGAGATTAGGATAATCATGCCAAAAGATACTATTATGAAAGAGCATAAAGCTCCAAATGATATAATAGTTCAGATTTTAAAGGGTAAAATTTGGTTTGAAGTAGAGGGAGAAAAACATACTTTTTGTGATGGTGACATGTTAAGCTTAGATGCACTTATTCCTCACTCTTTAGGTGGATTAGAAGATAGTATCATAAGATTATCACTAAGTAAAAATGATAGTATTCAAAGGGTTGCTGGAGTTCTTAAGCCTTAAAAGTCTATCTTATCTTAAGTGTAATTTTTAAAGAAGATAATCATATTGATCATTGCTCCTCTTTAAAAATAGATAATACTAAAACCATCTAAGTTTTCCTAATATTAGGTGGTTTTAAAAAACATTATTTGCATATCTGATTTATAAGTTTATTTAAAAAATTTATAAATTTTTCATCGTCATTTGGGCATTTACATACTCTGTAGTCTGTAAAATTTAAACTTTTTGCCACCTCTTTGTACTCAATACCAAGCTCAAATATGCTCTCTGAGTTATCAATTGTAAACGAGAGTGGCAGAATAATAACTTTTTTATTTGTTATATTCTTCAAACAATCTCCAAGTTCAGGAGTTAGCCATTTTACAGGTCCAAGTTTGGATTGGTAAGCTAAATGGATTTTGTGAAAATTTAAATTTTCTTGTGATAAAAGTTTATTTAAAATCTTTACATGCTCGTTTATTTGTTGTTCATAAGGGTCACCATTATCAACTATTTTTTGAGGTAGCGAATGAGCTGATAGTATCAAATCAAACTCGCTTGCATTATCGCTTTTTAAACTATCTTTTATAAGTTTTATTAAGGTTTGGTTATATAAAGTATCTTTGTAAAACTCTTTTGCAACTTTTATATTAAATTTTAAGTTCATTTTTTTCACATGAGCATAAAAATCTTCCAAAGATGTTTTTACAGTTGTGGTTGAGTAGTGAGGATATAAAGGTAATACTAAAACCTCTTTACAATCTTTTAACTTTTCTACAGCCACATCACAAAAAGGCGGAGTGTAAGCCATAGCAAAGGTTATTTTTTTATCTTTATGAAAATTTTGAAGTTTTTTTATTAGGCTTTTTGTATTATCTACTATTGGAGATTTTGAGCCAATTTGTTCATAATTTTGTATAGCTGATTTTTTTCTTGCTTTGCTTATATAAAAACTTACTATCTTTCTTAGGAAGTCATTTTTTATGTTAATTATATTTTTGTCATTAAACATATTTCTTAAAAAAATTTCAACTTCATCTAAGTTGTTTGGCCCACCCATATTTAGTAAAATAATTCCTTGTTTCAATATCAATCCTTAATAAAATGTCATTTTTTGTGTATATTATAACATTTAATCGTTTATCTAATCTTGTTTTAACATTAAATCTTATATAATTTGACTTAGATATTTATTATCACAAAAATTTTAAATTAAGGATGTACTTTGAAAAGTATTAAATCTACAATTATTTCTATTTCATTAGGTGCTACAATTGCAATTATGGGTACTGGTTGTTTGGGTGGTAAACAAGATGTTGTAAACACGGCAGCTGACATGGCAAAAGACGCTACGCTAAAAGTTTCAAAACAAGAGATTTTGACAACTTATTCAAATATGGCTTTGGCAAATTATATTGACTCATTAAATGACGCAAAAGTTTTACAAAAATATATCTATGCTTTCATCAATCAGCCAACTGCACAGAGTTTTGCAAATGCAAAAAAAGCTTGGTTACTATCTCGTGAAAGCTATGGTCAAAGTGAAATTTTTAGACTTTCAGACACTCCAATCGATGCTGAAGAGGGTTGGGTAGCTGAAGCTTATGGTGCATTAGAAGGGCAAATCAACGCTTGGCCACTAGATGAAAATATGATTGACTACACAATTGATGCAAACGGTAAAAGAACAAAAGGTAATATCATAGACAGTATGGGTAAATTTACTCCTGTTTCAGCTGAGGGTGAAAAAAGTGAGCCAGTTGATGTTTCAAATATTACAGTTAAAACTATCACAGATTTAAATGAAAATGGTGGTGAGGCAAATGTTGCTAGTGGTTACCACGCAATCGAATTTTTATTATGGGGACAAGACCAAGACTACAATAGTATGATGGCTGATAAAGTTACAAAAGGCGCTATGGTTGCTGGTCAAAGACCATTAAGTGATTTTACAACTGACAAACTTGCTCCAAGAAGAAAAGCATACCTAAAAGCGGCTGCTGATAAACTTGTAAATGATTTACTTACAGTTACAAAAGCTTGGGATACAACTGTAAGCAAGGATTGCAGTAAAGATGCAAGAGGTTGCTTTAGAGCTGCATTACTTAACCAACTTCAAGGTAAAGATGCAAGCAAAAATATCCCTGCAAACGAGTCATTGAAGAAAATCTTTGGTGGTATGGGTATGTTTATCAAATCAGAGCTAGCAAATGAAAGAATTGCAGTTGCGGTACTTACTCCAAGTGAAGAAGATGAGCATTCTTGCTTTAGTGATAATACCCATAGAGACATCTTAACAAACTATTTAGGTTTTAAAAATGTTTTACTAGGTGTTTATAATGGTAAAAAATATGGAAATGGTGCTTATGGCAACCTTGACCCACAAACAAAAGCTAAGGTTGATGGGCTAATGAAACAAATTGAGCAAAAAATTGTTTCAATTGATAAGATTGCAAAAACTTCTCGCCATTTTGACCACCAAATCTATCCAAATGACCCACAATCAAAAGTAATCATTAAGCTTAAAAATGAACTAAGAAAACTTGGTGATGAGATGATTAATGTTGCAAAAGCAAATAATATCTCATTAAGCGTTGAAGATGTTACAGATGCTGAGGAAACAAAACTATAAGAGATGAAAAAAAAGTCTTTTTTTTTAGCCCTTGCTATTTTAGCGGGGGCTAATTTACTTTATGGGGGCTCAAAAATCTTCACCTATCCAAACTCAAATCTTGATGATGACAGCACAGATTTATTTATGCTTGGAAGAAGTTTTTTTAAAATTCCATGGGTAGAAGCACCATCTGCAACAACTGCAAGAGATGGCTTAGGTCCAATATTTAACGCAAATACATGTACTTCCTGTCATGTTGGGAATGGAAGAGGACGAGGAAGATATGAAAGTGGACAACTAGATAGAAGTGTTATCATAAAACTTCATGATTCAGACCCAAAAAAACAAGATAAAAATGTACTTTACAAAGATGGTGTCATAAAAGATAAGATTTATGGTGGACAAGTGCAAATTAGCGGTGTTTTTGGTGTTCCAGCTGAGGCTAAGATTGAGCTAGCAAATGAAGAATTTGAGACAATCTATCCAGATGGTAGGCGAGTAATTTTACAAAAACCAAAAATTACTTTTAAAGATTTAGGCTATGGTGCTATGCAAAAAAGCACCAAGCATTCACTAAGATTTGGTCAAGCACTTGTGGGAATGGGGCATATTGATAGCATTTCAAATGAAGATATTTTAGCTTTTGCAGATCCAGATGATGAAAATAGAGATGGCATTTCTGGAAGACCAAACTATGTTTACTCTCCACTTCTTGGAAAGCAAGAGTTAGGAAAGTTTAATTGGAAAGCATCAAATGTTACTTTAATGGAGCAAATCGCTACTGCTTTTCATGATGATATGGGTATTAGCAATCCAGTTTTTAACTCACTTCCTTGTACAAAATATCAAAAGAAGTGTTTAGAG
>PDWI01007181.1_pt1 | contig 13888 bp, 24 predicted proteins | sample 1430891 | NCBI WGS metagenome assembly PDWI01 (sample SAMN01162508, study PRJNA174530) | Oral metagenome, whole genome shotgun sequencing project. | biome: Marine environment; feature: Marine mammal; material: Swab sample of the gingival sulcus; isolation source: swab sample of gingival sulcus...
TATAAATTTAGTATAGTCCCTTTAAAATAATATTTAATTTTAGTCCGGCGTTTGTCGGACTAAAAATTATAATTTTTATTCTTAATTATTTATTTTTTCCTTCCTTTTTTCTAAATTATTGACTTATTGATGTTAAAAAAGGTTTTTTCTGAAAAAAAATACAAAAATATTCTTGTTTTTAATTGAAAATTAGTACTTTTGCACCGCTCTTTTTAGTATAGAATAACATAAAACTCTGATAATCAGATTATTTTATAATACGACAAGAGTATTTTATAAGCCGTTATAAGTAAATAATTTAAAAAAGAAAAATTAGTTTATGCCAACTATTCAACAATTAGTTCGAAAAGGACGTACAAGCTTTCGCGGTGTATGTGTTAGGGTTTATACTACAACCCCTAAGAAACCGAACTCAGCTATGCGTAAAGTAGCTCGTGTTCGATTAACTAACGGAAAAGAGGTAAATGCCTATATTCCGGGTGAAGGTCATAACCTTCAAGAGCACTCTATTGTGTTAGTACGCGGTGGTAGGGTTAAAGACCTTCCGGGTGTGCGTTATCACTTAGTGCGTGGAGCGCTTGATGCTCAAGGAGTTGAAGGACGTACTCAACGTAGAAGTAAGTATGGAACTAAACGTCCTAAAAACAAAAAGTAAAAATATTTAAAGTTTAACATTTGGTTTTGTTTATTGGTGAGTTGAAATTAGGTTGAGTAAAATGCGATGTTGCATTTGAAGATACATAATTAAATTAACAGCCAATAAAAAACTAATAAACAGAAAAGAATGAGAAAAGGAAAACCAAAGAAGCGAATATTGCTTCCTGATCCAAAGTTTAATGATACTTTGGTTACACAGTTCATTAACAACCTAATGCTTGATGGTAAAAAATCAATCGCATATAAAATATTTTATGATGCATTAGATTTAATGAATGATAAAGCAGAAAAAGAAGGAAAATCACCACTTGAAATGTGGAAAAAAGGATTAGAGAATATAACTCCTTCTGTTGAGGTTAAAAGCCGTAGAGTAGGTGGTGCAACATTTCAAGTTCCTACCGAAATTCGTCCAACTCGTAAAGTGTCTCTAGGAATGAAAAATTTAATTCTTTTTGCTCGCAAAAGAAGTGGTAAGTCTATGGCAGAAAAACTATCTGCAGAAATTATAGCGGCTTATAACAACGAAGGCGGAGCCTTTAAGAAAAAAGAAGATATGCATAGAATGGCTGAGGCTAACAGAGCATTTGCTCATTTCAGATTCTAATTCATCTAAATCTAAAAAAAATATAGTATACAAATGGCAAAAATGGATTTAAAACATACCAGAAATATTGGTATCATGGCACACATCGATGCCGGAAAAACAACTACTACTGAGCGTATATTGTTTTATACCGGTATTACTCATAAAATTGGTGAAGTACACGATGGTGCTGCTACAATGGATTGGATGGAGCAAGAGCAAGAAAGAGGTATTACTATTACTTCTGCTGCTGTTACAACCAACTGGAACTACAATAATGAGTCCTATAAAGTTAATATTATTGACACCCCGGGACACGTTGACTTTACTGTTGAGGTAGAGCGTTCGCTTAGAATACTTGATGGTACTGTTGCTGTATTTTGTGCAGTGAGTGGTGTTGAACCACAGTCTGAAACAGTTTGGAGACAAGCTGATAAATATAAAGTACCTCGTATTGGTTTCGTTAATAAAATGGACCGTTCGGGTGCTAATTTTTACGAAGTTGTTCGTCAAATTCGTGAAATGCTTGGAGCTAATCCTATTCCGTTACAAATCCCTATCGGAGCTGAAGAATCTTTTGAAGGTGTTATAGACCTTATCGAAAATAAAGCTTTGGTTTGGCACGATGACGAAAAGTTAGGCTCTACTTTCGAATATAAAGAAATTCCCGAAAATCTTGTAGAAGAGGCTAAGGAATGGAGAGATAAATTAGTGGAAGCAGTAGCTGAATCAGATGAAGCGCTTATGGAGCGTTATTTTGAAGATTCGGAATCTATTACTCGCGAAGAAATGAAAGAAGCTATACGTGTAGCTACTTTAAATCGTACTATTACTCCAATGCTTTGCGGTTCTGCATTTAAAAATAAAGGAGTTCAAGCATTACTTGACTCTGTAGTAGCTTATCTTCCTTCTCCTGTTGATGTAGAAGAAGTTGAAGGTACAAACCCTGATACAGGTGATGTTGAAACAAGACCTCATGACGCAAATGCTCCTTTCGCAGCTCTTGCTTTTAAAATTGCTACTGACCCATTTGTTGGTCGCTTAGCTTTTATGAGAGTTTATTCAGGTGCTATCGATGCAGGTTCTACAGTATTAAATACTCGTTCCGGTAAAAAAGAGCGTATTGCACGTCTTTACCAAATGAAATCTAATAAACAGTTACCTCGTGAAAGAATCGAAGCCGGTGATATTTGTGCCGGAGTTGGTTTTAAAGATATTAGAACAGGTGACTCTCTTTGCGACGAAAAACATCCTATCACTCTTGAATCAATGGAATTCCCTGATCCGGTTATTGGTATCGCAGTGGAACCTAAGAGTCAGAAAGATATTGATAAGTTAAGCGTTGCTCTTTCTAAATTAGCAGAAGAAGATCCTACTTTCCGTGTTAAAACGGATGAAGATAGCGGTCAAACTGTTATTAGCGGTATGGGTGAACTTCACTTAGAAATTATTATCGACCGTTTAAAACGTGAGTTTAAAGTAGAGTGTAACCAAGGTCGCCCTCAAGTTACTTACAAAGAAGCTATTACCGAAAAAGTTGAAATACGTGAAGTGTTCAAGAAACAAACAGGTGGTCGTGGTAAATTTGCCGATATTATTGTTTCTGTTGAACCGGGTGATAAAGAAAAAGAAGGACTTGAATTTATTGATGTTGTTAAAGGTGGTAACGTACCTAAAGAATACATACCTTCTGTAGAAAAAGGTTTTAAAGATGCTATGAAAAATGGTGTTCTTGCCGGTTTCGCAGTAGATAGTTTGAAAGTTACTCTTTTAGACGGTTCTTTCCACCCTGTTGATTCTGACCAATTGTCTTTCGAAATTTGTGGTCGTCAAGCATTTAAAGAAGCTTCTAAGAAAGCTAAGCCGGTTTTACTTGAACCTATCATGAAAGTTGAAGTTGTTACTCCTGAAGAGTATATGGGAGATATTATCTCTGACTTTAACAAACGTCGTGGTCAAGTAGAAGGTATGGAAAGTAAAGCAGGTGCTCGTGTTGTTAAAGCTAAAGTGCCTTTGTCTGAAATGTTTGGTTATGTTACGGCTTTACGTACTATTTCTTCCGGTAGAGCTACATCATCTATGGTATTCTCTCATTTTGAGGAAGTATCTAAGTCTATTGCAATGGAAGTTGTTAAAGAAGCTGAAGGAAACTTGGATTTATTAAAATAGGAATTTAGAAATGAGTCAAAAAATTAGAATAAAATTAAAATCTTACGATCATAACTTAGTTGATAAATCAGCTGAGAAAATCGTTAAGACAGTGAAAACTACAGGTGCTCAGGTAAGCGGTCCTATACCTTTACCTACTCACAAACGTGTTTTTACAGTGTTGAGATCAACATTCGTGAATAAAAAATCTAGAGAGCAATTTCAACTTGCTTCTTATAAGCGTTTAATCGATATATATAGCTCTACTTCTCAGACTATTGATGCGCTTATGAAACTAGAATTACCTAGTGGTGTTGAAGTTGAAATTAAAGTTTGATATATTATAATTAATAATTTTTAAAAAATGCCGGGAATAATTGGAAAAAAAATCGGAATGACTTCCGTTTTCAGTGCCGATGGAAAAAATGTTCCATGCACTGTTATCGAGGCCGGACCATGTGAGGTTACACAGATTAAAACTGTGGAAACTGATGGTTATGAGGCCGTACAGCTGGCGTTCGATGACAAAAGAGAAAAAAATACCTCTAAACCGCTTCAGGGACACTTCAAAAAAGCAGGAGTAACTCCTAAGCGTAAATTGGTGGAATTTAAAGGATTCGAACAAGAATTAAACCTTGGAGACAAAGTTACCGTTGATATGTTTGTCGAAAATTCTTTCGTAGACGTAACCGGAACTTCTAAAGGTAAAGGTTTTCAGGGCGTTGTTAAACGTCATGGATTTGGTGGTGTAGGTGGTACTACACATGGTCAACATAACCGTTTACGTGCACCTGGTTCTATTGGTGCAGCATCGTACCCCGCTCGTGTATTTAAAGGTATGCGTATGGCCGGACGTACCGGTGGAAATCGTGTTATGGTTGAAAGCCTTAGAGTGTTAAAAGTAATTCCTGAAAATAACCTTTTAATTGTGAAAGGTTCTGTACCGGGAGCAAATGGTTCATATTTAATCGTTGAAATGTAATGGAACTTAAAGTATTAAGCAAAACAGGACAAGAGACCGGAAAAACAGTAGATATTTCTGATTCTATTGTGGCTATTGAGCCTAACGATCACGCAATCTATCTTGCAGTTAGACAGTTCCTTGCTAACAAACGTCAAGGAACTCACAAAAGTAAAGAACGTTCTGAAATTTCGGGTAGTACTCGTAAAATCAAGAAGCAAAAAGGTACTGGTACAGCTCGTGCCGGTAGTATCAAGTCTCCTATTTTTAGAGGAGGAGGCCGTGTGTTTGGTCCTAAACCACGTAATTATGGTTTTAAATTAAATGAAAAACTTAAAAATTTGGCTCGCCGTTCGGCTCTTGCTTATAAAGCTAAAGCCGGTCAGATTATTGTAGTTGAAGATTTTAATTTCGAAAAACCTAGAACTAAAGATTTTGTTGCTTTATGCGAAAATCTTAAAATTACTGGAAAAAGATCTTTGATTGTACTTAACGAAGAAAATAAAAACGTATATCTATCATCACGTAATATTCCTAAATCGGAAGTGATGGTTGTTGCTGAATTGAATACATACAGCATCTTAAAAGCCGGAGCTTTAGTTTTTGTTGAAAGTTCAGTTGAAAGGTTGAATAAGTTTTAATTGTAAATTTAGGAGAATTAAAAATGCAAATAATAATAAAGCCGATAGTTACTGAAAAAGTCAACTTACTAAGCGAAAAGCTTAATAAATTTGGATTTGTTGTAAATAAAAATGCTAACAAATTACAAATTAAAAAAGCCGTCGAAGAAATGTACGATGTTACTGTTACTAATGTTAACACTATCAACTATGCCGGAAAAGTAAAACGTCGTTATACTAAAACCGGAGTTCAGGTTGGTAAAACAGCTTCATTTAAAAAAGCTATTGTTACATTGGCCGATGGCGATATTATTGATTTTTATAGCAATATTTAAAAAAAATGGCAGTAAGAAAGCTAAAGCCCACTACACCGGGGCAAAGACACAAAGTTATTGGTGCATTTGATACGATTACATCAAGTACACCAGAGAAGTCCTTACTACAACCTATCAAAAAAACCGGAGGTCGTAACAACACCGGTAAAATGACAATGCGTTATATTGGTGGGGGACATAAGAGACGTTATAGAGTAATCGATTTTAAGAGAAACAAAGATGGAGTAGTTGCTACTGTGGATTCCATTCAATATGATCCTAACAGAAGTGCTCGTATCGCTCTTTTAGTTTATGCTGATGGAGAAAAAAGATACATCCTTGCTCCTAATGGACTTCAAGTTGGTCAAGAAGTTCAGTCGGGTGAAGGTATTGCTCCTGAATTAGGTAATTCTCTTGCGCTAAAAGATATTCCTTTGGGAACTATCATACACAATATTGAGTTACGACCCGGACAGGGGGGCATCATGGCCCGTAGTGCCGGTACATTTGCTCAATTGGCTGCTCGTGACGGAAAATATGCCGTTATTAAATTACCTTCGGGTGAAACTCGTTTAGTATTAACTTCTTGCCGTGCTACCATAGGTGCCGTTGGTAATTCTGACCATGCTTTGGAACGTTCCGGTAAAGCAGGTAGATCTCGCTGGTTAGGTCGTCGTCCAAGAGTTCGTGGTGTTGCCATGAACCCGGTTGATCACCCAATGGGTGGTGGTGAAGGTCGCCAGTCTGGTGGACACCCTCGTTCTCGTACAGGTGTCTTGGCTAAAGGTTTCAAAACCCGTAACAAGAAAAAGGCATCGAGCCAATATATTCTTGAAAGACGTAAAAAATAACGGTTAAATTTAAAAGTATATGAGCAGATCATTAAAAAAAGGCCCTTATATAGATTATAAACTTGAAAGAAAAGTTCTTGCTATGAACGATTCAGGTAAAAAATCTGTAATTAAAACTTGGGCAAGAGCATCAATGATATCTCCCGATTTCGTGGGACATACCATTGCAGTGCACAACGGTAATAAATTTATTCCTGTTTATGTGACCGAAAATATGGTAGGTCATAAGTTAGGTGAGTTTTCTCCAACACGTACCTTTAGAGGTCATGGTGGTAATAAGAAAAAGTAACCCTAACATTTTAGTAACTTAATAAAGAAAAATAAAAATGGGTGCTAGAAAAAGACTCAGAGCAGAAAAAATAAAGGAAGCTAAAAAGCAACAAAGCTTTGCTTCACTTCGCAATGTGCCTACTTCTCCTCGTAAAATGCGTTTAGTTGCAGATATGATTAGAGGAAAAGAAGTAAACCTTGCTCTCGACCTATTGAAGTTTTCTAAAAAAGAAGCTTCTCGCAAAGTTGAAAAATTATTACTTTCGGCTGTTGCAAATTGGAAAGAGAAAAATAAAGGGGTGCGCATGGAAGACGCCAATCTTGTAGTGAAATCTATTACTGTAGATTCTGCAAGAATTTTGAAAAGATTGAGACCGGCTCCGCAAGGACGTGCTCATCGTATTAGAAAAAGGTCGAACCATGTAACCATTTATATCGACAGTAACGTGAATAACCAAGAAGAAATTAAAAGTTAAGCTAGATGGGACAAAAAGTAAATCCGATAAGTAACAGATTAGGTATCATCAGAGGATGGGACTCAAATTGGTTTGGTGGTAATGACTACGGAGATAAATTAGTAGAAGATGCTAAAATCCGTAAATATCTTAATGTGCGTCTTGCCAAAGCTGGTATTTCACGAATTGTTATTGAACGTACGCTGAAATTAATTACTATTACTGTGCATACAGCCCGTCCCGGTATTATTATCGGTAAGGGTGGACAGGAAGTAGATAAACTAAAAGAAGAATTGAAGAAAATTACCGATAAGGATGTTCAAATCAATATCTTCGAAGTTAAACGTCCGGAGTTGGATGCCGTTATCGTAGCTAATAATATAGCTCGCCAACTTGAAGGTCGTATCGCTTTCCGTCGTGCTGTTAAAATGGCTATAGCATCAGCTATGAGAATGGGTGCCGAAGGAATTAAGGTACTTGTTTCCGGTCGTTTAAATGGCGCAGAAATGGCTCGTTCTGAAATGTATAAAGAAGGTAGGACTCCTCTACATACCTTAAGAGCCAATATTGATTATGCACAATCAGAAGCATTAACTAAAACCGGATTGCTCGGTATTAAAGTTTGGATTTGTAAAGGTGAAATTTATGGAAAACCTGACTTATCTCCAAATTATTCTAATAAAGAGCATGGTAACCGTAAAGGTGGCTTCAAACGCAGAAGAAAGTAATTATCAGCCAAAGTAAATGAGTTAAAAACATGTTACAACCAAAAAAAGTAAAATTCAGAAGAAGGCAGAAAGGACGCATGAAAGGTAATGCCGGTAGAGGTACCGAACTTGCTTTTGGTTCTTTTGGAATTAAAGCCTTACAAAGTAAATGGCTTACCGGTCGTCAAATCGAGGCAGCTCGTATTGCGGTAACCCGTTATATGCAACGTCAAGGACAAATCTGGATTCGTGTGTTTCCTGATAAACCAATTACCAAAAAACCTGCAGAGGTTCGTATGGGTAAAGGTAAAGGTAGCCCCGAAGGATTTGTTGCTCCTGTAACTCCGGGTCGTATTATTATTGAATGCGAAGGAGTACCTTATGCAACAGCAAAAGAAGCTTTGCGTTTAGCAGCTCAAAAATTGCCTGTTACGACTAAGTTTATCGTGCGTCGCGACTATGTTGAATCTAAAAATGCTTAATTAAGAAATGAAGACTTCGGAAATTAGAGAAATGTCTTTAGCAGACATAAAAGAAAGGATTGAAACCGAACGTGATCAACTTATGCGTTTAGAACTCAATCATAGTATTTCTCCTTTGGAAAATCCAATGGAAATTCGTAAAATTCGCAGAAATATCGCTCGATTAATTACTATATTAAACGAGAAAGAAAAAACCGATAAATAATATACGTAATGGAAAAAAGAAATCTTAGAAAAGAACGTGTCGGTATCGTTGTTAGTAATAAAATGGACAAATCTATCGTTGTTTCTGTAGAAAGACGTGAGAAACATCCTATTTATGGTAAATTTCTTAAAAAAACTAAGAAATTTCATGCGCATGATGAAAAAAATGAATGCAACGAAGGAGATACTGTTAAAATAATGGAAACTCGACCTTTAAGTAAAACTAAAAGGTGGAGATTAGTACAAATTATCGAAAGAGCTAAGTAATCATGATACAACAAGAATCCAGATTAACTGTTGCCGATAATAGTGGTGCCAAAGAAGTACTTTGTATTAGAGTACTTGGCGGTACTCGTAAAAGATACGCAACCATTGGTGATCGTATCGTAGTAACTGTAAAAAGTGCTCTTCCTTCTACAGATATGAAGAAAGGTACTGTTACTAAGGCAGTAGTTGTTAGAACTAAAAAAGAGATAAGAAGAGCCGACGGTTCGTATATACGTTTCGACGAAAATGCGTGCGTATTGTTAAATCAAGCAGGCGAAATGCGTGGAACTCGTATTTTTGGACCCGTAGCTCGTGAGTTACGTGACGGTTATATGAAAATTGTTTCATTAGCGCCTGAAGTGCTATAAATTATAAATGAAAATAGCAATGGGAAAGTTACACATAAAAAAAGGCGATATAGTTATTGTTAACGCCGGTGAATATAAAGGACAAGAAGGAAAAGTTCTTGAAGTTTTAGTTAAAAAGAATAGAGCTATTGTAGAAGGGATTAATATGGTTAAAAAACATACTAAGCCCGGAGCAGAGCATCCTGAAGGTGGTATCATTGAAAAGGAAGCTCCTATACATATCTCTAATCTTAACCTTAAAGATCCTTCTACAGGTAAAGCTACTAGAATTGGTCGTCGCCGTAACGAAGAAGGTAAATCGGTTAGATACTCTAAATCATCAAAAGAGGAGATTAAATAATGAGTTATATACCTAGTTTAAAAGTAATGTATAAGGAACAAGTTGTTCCTACATTAATGAAGGAATTTGAATATAAAACTGTTATGCAAGTTCCTCGTTTAGAGAAAATTGTTATTAACCAAGGTATTGGTCAAGCCGTGGCTGATAAAAAAATGGTTGATAATGCTATCAATGAGCTTACTGCCATTACAGGGCAGAAAGCTGTGTCTTGTCTTTCTAAAAAAGACGTTTCTAATTTTAAATTACGTAAGAAAATGCCTATTGGTGTTAGAGTTACCTTACGTAAAGATAAAATGTATGAGTTCTTAGAAAGACTAATTCGTGTTTCTTTACCTCGTATTCGCGACTTCAAAGGAATTAATTCTAAATTAGATGGTCGCGGTAACTATACGCTTGGTATTGAGGAACAAATAATTTTTCCTGAAATAAATATTGATGAAGTTAGTAAAATATTGGGAATGAATATTACCTTTGTCACCTCAGGAAAAACTGATGAAGAAGCTTTTGCTTTATTAAAAGCATTTGGTTTACCATTTAAAAATACTAAAAAATAGTTGATATGGCTAAGGAATCAATGAAGGCACGTGAAGTTAAGCGTGCCAAGCTTGTTGCCAAGTACGCCGATAAAAGAGCGAAATTAAAAGCAGAAGGTGATTATGTGGGATTACAAAAATTACCACGTAACGCTTCTCCGGTTCGTATGCACAACCGTTGTAAAATAACAGGACGTCCTAAAGGATATATGAGACAATTTGGGATTAGTCGTATACAGTTTCGTGAAATGGCTGCCGCAGGTCTTATACCCGGCGTGAAAAAAGCCAGTTGGTAAAAAAAAATATAGGTTTCAAGTATAAATATTGTCCCGCTTACGGGATTAATTTAAACTTTTTTAAAAATGACAGATCCAATAGCAGATTTTCTGACTAGAATCAGAAATGCCATTATGGCAAAACACAAAGTTGTTGAAATTCCTGCATCTAATTTAAAAAAGGAAATGACCAAAGTTCTTTATGACAAAGGTTTTATCCTTAATTATAAATTTGTAGAGGATGGAAAACAAGGAATTATTAAAATTGCATTAAAGTATAATCCAAAGACTAAACTTTCTGCAATTAAAACTCTTAAAAGAGTTAGTACTCCGGGATTACGTAAGTATGCCGGATATAAATCTATGCCTAGAGTATTGAATGGATTGGGAGTTGCTATCCTTTCTACTTCTAAAGGTGTAATGACTGATAAAGAGGCCAAACGCGAACAAGTGGGTGGCGAGGTTTTATGTTACGTTTATTAATAAAGGAGGAATATTATGTCAAGGATAGGAAAACAACCAATCAGCATACCGGCCGGAGTTACCGTAACAGTTAAAGAAAACCTAGTTACAGTAAAAGGTCCTAAAGGAGAACTTTCACAAAAAGTTAACCCTGATATTACAGTTGAAGTAAACGAAGGAGAAATAAATGTTAATCGTCCTTCCGATTCAAAACCACATAGATCTATGCACGGTTTATACCGTTCTCTTATTAACAATATGGTTATAGGAGTATCTGCAGGCTATGTTAAGAAAATGGAACTTGTAGGTGTAGGTTATCGTGCTACTAATCAAGGACAAATCTTAGAGCTTTCTTTAGGTTATTCGCATCCAATTAATATGCAATTGCCTTCGGAAATTAAAGTTGAAGCCGTTACAGATAGAAAAAGTAATCCGATTATTACACTTGAGAGTGCCGATAAGCAGTTACTTGGTCAAGTATGTGCTAAAATTCGTTCGTTACGTAAACCTGAACCTTATAAAGGAAAAGGTGTGCGTTTTGTTGGAGAAGAAATTAGACGTAAGGCTGGTAAGTCTGCGAAAGTTTAATCTGATTAAAATTTGATATTATGGCTTTTTCTAAATTAGAAAGACGACTAAAAATAAAGAAAAGTATTCGTAGTAAAATCTCGGGTACAGCAGATAAACCTCGTATGACAGTGTTTAGAAGCAACAAACAAATTTATGTGCAACTTATAGATGATGTTGCAGGTAAAACTTTAGTTTCTGCTTCTTCTTTAAGTAAAGAAAACGCTGTTAAAGGTAATAAATCTGAAATAGCAGCTAAAGTAGGTAATGAAATTGCCGAAAAAGCTAAGAGTGCTGGAATAGAAACTGTGGTATTCGACCGTAACGGTTATTTATATCATGGTAGAGTTAAACAATTAGCCGATGCAGCCCGTGAGGCCGGTCTTAAATTTTAATAATAATGGCAGGAGATAATACAAGAGTTAGAAGTAATAATGACCTAGAATTAAAAGATAGGTTAGTGGCTATAAACCGTGTTACTAAAGTGACTAAAGGTGGTCGAACTTTCAGTTTTTCCGCTATTGTTGTTGTTGGTGACGAGAACGGTATAGTAGGTTGGGGATTAGGTAAAGCAGGTGAAGTTACCGCAGCAATTGCTAAAGGTGTTGAAGCTGCAAAAAAGAACTTAATTAAAGTGCCTATATTTAATGGTACTATCCCTCACGAGCAATATAGTAAATTCGGTGGCGCAAGGGTTTTTGTTAAACCTGCCTCGAACGGTACAGGCCTTGTTGCCGGTGGTGCGATGCGTGCAGTATTAGAAAGTGCCGGAGTTACTGATGTTTTAGCTAAGAGTAAAGGTTCGTCAAACCCTCACAACTTAGTTAAAGCTACTATTAAAGCTCTTAAAGAAATGAGAGATGCTAGCATGGTAGCTGAACAACGCGGCGTTTCTTTAGATAAAGTGTTTAATGGTTAATACATTCTAAAAATGGCTAAAATAAAAGTAACACAAGTTAAAAGTAAAATAGGTAGTACTCTTCGTCAAAAGAGAACTCTTGAGGCTTTAGGACTACGTAAAATAAACGCAACTCGTGAACATGAGGAATCCCCTGAAATATTGGGTATGATTGAGAAGGTTAAGCACCTTGTTAGCGTTGAGAAATAATTTTTAATGAATTAAGTAAAATTATAATATGGACTTAAGTAATTTAAAACCTGCAGAAGGTTCTACGAAAAATCGTAAGAGAATCGGTCGAGGACCGGGTTCCGGACGTGGTGGTACTTCTACTCGTGGACACAAGGGAGCTAAATCAAGATCAGGTTACTCTTCAAAAATTGGTTTTGAAGGTGGTCAGATGCCTTTACAGCGTCGTGTTCCAAAATTTGGATTCAAAAATATAAATCGTGTTTCTTACAAACCGGTAAATATTGATGTTATTCAAGCATTGGCAGAAGCTAATAATTTAGAGGTAATAGATGTAGAAACTTTAAGAAATGCAGGTATAGTTAAGAAAAATGACCGCGTAAAAATTCTTGGTAATGGAACTTTAAGTGCTAAGTTAGAAGTTAAAGCTCATGCTTTTTCTAAGTCGGCACAAAGTGCTATTGAAGCGGCTCAAGGTACCGTAGTAAAACTGTAAACAATGAAACTAGTCGAAACAATACGCAACATTGGAAAAATTGAAGAGTTGAAAACCCGACTTTTAACAACATTAGGACTTATATTAATTTATAGAGTAGGTTCTTTTATTGTATTGCCGGGTATTAACCCAACACAATTGGGTGCACTTAAAACTCAAACAGCAGACGGAGTTATGAGCTTATTAGACATGTTCTCCGGAGGAGCATTTGCAAATGCTTCTGTATTTGGTTTAGGTATTATGCCTTATATTACAGCTTCTATTGTTATTCAACTTTTGGGAATGGCTGTTCCTTATTTTCAGCGATTGCAAAAAGAAGGTGAAAGCGGAAGACGTAAAATTAATCAAATTACCAGATATTTGACTGTAATTATTCTTTTATTCCAAAGTCAGGCTTATTTAGCTAATTTGCCTCAAGAGGCCATTTCATCGCCTGGTTTTATGTTCAAGATTAGTTCTATGATTATTCTTACCGCAGGAACAATGTTTGTTATGTGGTTAGGAGAAAGAATAACCGAAAAAGGTATTGGTAATGGTATATCTATAATCATTATGATTGGTATTATAGCTCGTTTACCGCAAGCAATTGTGGCAGAGTTTGCTATGCGCTTGGACTCAAATGATTTGGTTATGTTGCTTATTGAATTCGTTATTCTTTTCTTTGTGTTTGCAGGTACTATAATGTTAGTTCAAGGTACTCGTAAAATTCCTGTTCAATATGCTAAACGCATAGTTGGAAGTAATCAATTTGGTGGTGTACGTCAGTACATTCCTTTGAAAGTTAATGCGGCCGGTGTAATGCCTATCATTTTTGCACAAGCAATTATGTTTATTCCTATTACGGTAGCAAATTATTTTGATAGCGAAGCTTCAAGAGAGTTCGCTTCTATATTTGCAAGTATTACCGGCGTTGGATATAATTTAACTTACGCTTTATTAATTATACTATTTACGTATTTTTATACGGCAATCACAATTAATCCAACTCAAATGGCTGATGATATGAAACGTAATCAGGGTTTTATTCCCGGAATAAAACCGGGAAAAGCTACTGTTGAGTTTTTAGATACAGTTATGTCACGCATTACTTTACCCGGATCTATTTTTCTTGCTTTAGTAGCAGTAATGCCTGCTTTTGCAATTATAGGCGGAGTAGATCGTATGTTTGCTCAATTTTACGGGGGGACATCACTATTGATTCTTGTTGGAGTGGTACTTGATACATTGCAACAAATAGAAAG
>PDWI01007022.1_pt1 | contig 13885 bp, 13 predicted proteins | sample 1430891 | NCBI WGS metagenome assembly PDWI01 (sample SAMN01162508, study PRJNA174530) | Oral metagenome, whole genome shotgun sequencing project. | biome: Marine environment; feature: Marine mammal; material: Swab sample of the gingival sulcus; isolation source: swab sample of gingival sulcus...
TGTTAAAGTATAAAGAAAACAATAGTTTCATTTGGATTGAGGAATTTTTGATTAATAAATACCCGCTAGGAGAGTGAGTTACTCACTCTCTATTTAGGATTATATACAATCTCTAAATAATAAACTTAAAAAACTACCTCTTCAATGTGAAGCAGTCAAGAACACACAATCACTACTCTAAAACTTCTTTAATCTGAAGAAATAAAGCTCTATACTAAGACTCAAAGTACTCAATCTTTAATACTAGGAAGTTAAAAAAAATACAATTACTACACTAAAATCTTATAGCTTAAAAAAAATCAATCTTAATAATTAAACCCTAAAAAATAGGGGAGGGATTATAAATTAATTTTTATTAGTGTGTTTGACTAAAATATTCTGTGAATCAATTTTGGTGATTGGAATAATTTTATCTTCTATTTGAAATATCAAAGGATCTCCCAATGGAGATTCTTCAATAAATTTAATGTTTCTGCCAACAACAAAACCCATATCATTAAATATCTTTAATTTTTTATTTTTCACATTGATTTCTTCTATTATAGCCGTTTCTTCTTTTTTTAGTTCATATAGAGGTATTAATGATTGGATATAATTATCTTTGTTAAAAGTCTTTAGATAATCGGTTAATTCATCTTTAACATACACTCCTTTTATTTGATGTTCTGTAACAAAATCAGTTGTACAGACTATATTTTGTAATGTTTCTTCCTTGATATAATGTTCAAAAGCACAAGCTTCTTTTAGAGCTATTGAGGGTTTTAATCTGAGAACTTCAATAAAAAATCTTTTTAATATATTTCTTTTATATTGTATTTTTTTTGCTATTTTTTGTCCCTCTTCGGTTAATTCAATATATCCGTACTTTTCATGATTAACAAGTTCTCTTTTTTTTAATGCTCTTAGGAAATCTATTACTGAAGATGTTTTAATTCCAAAAAACAATTCCAAATCTCTAACTCTAACAACTTTATTGTCTCTTTCCAGTTCCCATAGAGCAGAAAGAACATCTTCCATTTTGTGTGTTAATTTCATTTAATTTACCTCATTTAAAGATTTCTCAATCTTCTTTTATATTCATCTATATGATGAAGAGAAACTTGACTTTTACTTGCTTTTAATATTTTATATTTGTTCTTATCTAACATAAATCCTCTTGTTCATTTTTATTTTATTATTTTATATTGTCTTATGTCAAGGTAATGGCAGGATCTTTTTTTATACTTCCAATACTAACCATAATTAAGATTATTTGTCTCTTTTTTATTTGATAGAAATATATTGAAAAAGTTTATACAGGCTTATAAAGTATAGATTTTTATTTTAATATTTATTATAGTATTAATTAAGAGGAAAACATTATGAGGTTGGCAGTAGTGGGTTCTCGTAATTTTGATGATTACGGATTATTAAGTAAAGAATTGGATAAGTTAAATCTTTTGACAAAAATTCAGTTGATTATTAGCGGTGGGGCAAAGGGAGCTGATACCTTGGCAGTGAAATACGCTTTGCAAAGAGGCATAGATTATAAAGAGTTCTTACCCGATTGGAGAACTCACGGTAAAAAAGCAGGGATATTTAGAAATATTAAGATTGTTGACAATTGTGATTATTGCATAGCTTTTTGGGACAAAAAAAGCAGAGGTACTCTGTTTACTTTAAATTATGCTCGTAAAAAGAATAAACCTACCTTTATTGTTCCTTTTTAATTTTTTTGTAGAATTAGAGAATATTGATTTTTATTTTGATTGTTAAAAATCATTTCAAAATTACTTTTATAAGAAGATTCAGCAAGCACTGAATCTATATTTGCTAATTTTTGAAACAGATTGATTTCTTTAATTTCACACAGCTCATTATAGTAATCAGCATTATCCGTTTTAATCCATATAAAACCATTATTTTTTAGCTTTTTATTAAGTAGAGAGAAAAGTTCTGAAGTTAGAACTCTGAATCTTTGATGTCTTTTTTTAGGCCACGGGTCAGGATAGAAAAAACAAATGCCCTTAATTGAGCATGCGGGTATTGATTGAAGCATTTCCAACCCATTTGCAATCAAAGTAAGGGCATTATCAAGTTTTTTATCTATAATTAATTGTGCTGTTTTAACAACTCTTTTATATTTGATATCAATCCCTAATATGTTAAATTCAGGATTTTTTTCTGCCAGTTCAACAGTGAATTTTCCGTAGTAACATCCAAAATCAATTATAATCTCTCTCTCTTTGGGAAAAATAGCCGGCCATTTTTTTTTCAATTCCTCAATGGTTAAAACGCTTTCTCTCATATCTTTAGCTTTATTTAGATAGGGATTCATGTAGTTTTCGAATAAACTTTTCCCTTCTCTTAGCTGAGTCAGATGTTTGCCGTATGAGGTGTTTATTTTTTCAATCAACTTTTATCCAGTCAATAATATGTTTTCTAAAAAGATGGGGGAGCACTTTAAGCTCGGATATTACTCTATTATGAAGGGAAAAAGGTTGCTTGTGTACCAATGTTCTATCGTTACTTATTAAATGGTGCCAATCGGGTAAAGGCTTTTTTAACAATACTCTTCTATATGCACAAGTCTCGGGTAACCATGATATTTTTTTTATTATTTTTGGCGTTAATCTGATGCAATTTGCATCAGATTTATCTCGAATATTGTACAACTTACACCTTTTTGTCTTATGATTATAATGTTTGCAAATCAAATTAGTAAAGTGTATTTTGTCATTTTCTTGGAATTTACACAAGCAACAAATACCACAACCGTCACAAAGAGACTCCCATTGTTCTTTGCTCATTTCTTCCAAACTTAATTTTTCCCAAAATCTTTCTTCCACTTTTATAATTAGGAGTTATCTCCGTCAAGCAATCCGCCTATAGCACCTAAGACAGAACCTTCTCCTTTTCTGCTTCCTCCCAGGGAAGGAGCACTTTTCACAATTCTGTCTGCAAGTCTTGAGAAAGGCAAACTTTGTAAATATACAGTACCGGAGCCTTTTAAGGTTGCAAGGAATAATCCTTCTCCACCAAAAAACATTGATTTTAAATTACCTGCTCTTTCTATAGAGTAATCGATTGAAGGGTCAAAAGCCACTATACAACCTGTATCTATTTTTAAAGTCTCATTTTTAAGCTCTTTTTGAAGTACTGTTCCTCCTGCATGTACAAAAGCCATGCCGTCACCTACAAGTTTTTGTAAAATAAATCCTTCTCCTCCAAAAAAACCTGCTCCGAATCTTTTAGTGAATGCAATTGATATTTCTGTTCCCAAGGCTGCACACAAGAAAGAATCTTTCTGACACAATAATGTGTTGCCAGGGAGAGTATTCATGTCAATGGGAATAATTTTCCCCGGATAAGGTGCTGCAAAGGCTACTCTTTTTTTACCTGAAACTTTATTGGTAAAATGAGTCATAAATATTGATTCTCCGGTAATTTTTCTTTTGGCAGCACCCCAAAGTTTCCCCATAACACCTTCATCAGCTTTTGAGCCATCGCCCATTTTTGCTTCAAAAGTTATTCCGTCTTCAAGCCAGTTCATTGCACCTGCTTCGGCAACCACTGTTTCTTGTGGATCTAATTCTACCTCCACAACCTGCATATCATCTCCAAAAATTTCATAATCTACTTCATGACATTTCATAAATTCCTCCTATTTTCTTTAGATATTATTATAACTTTATTAATAAAGTCAAGAAATTAGGTGCTGTCATCACCCCACTTTCTTATTTTTAAATATCTGTAAAGTGCTTTAAGCGTCTTTATAGTAAAAGAGCTCCTTAAAAGGGTAAGGTATAATTCACACAGTAGATTTAGGCTAAAAAAGAGTGAAAAAAATAAAATAATAGAAGAACTGAATATTAGAAACTCTTTATTCCCTGAATTTATATTACAATTAGAAAGATTAACTATATAAAAATGAAAATTAAGAGAAAACATAAGGAAAAAAGTGGGGTGATACCAGTAATGACAGTATTGCCGAAAGATGAAATATTTTATATAATTCAAAATATTAGGAGTTAACTAAATTAATGTTAATGAATAAATTTTTCGAACGAAAGTTATATGGAGAGTATAAGTAATTTATGTCTTTCAACTCAATCGATTTTGCAATATTTTTACCTATAGTTTTTTGTTTATATTGGTTTGTTACGAATAATAATTTAAAGTTTCAAAATTTCTTTATTGTTGTAGCAAGTTATGTTTTTTATGGTTGGTGGGATTGGCGATTTTTATTGTTAATTTTATTTAGCACCATTGTTGATTATTTAATCGGTTTAAGATATACTTGCCTTGAAGAGAAGAGAAGAGAAGAGAAGAGAAATTTCTGCTTTTTCTCAGTCTTTTTGTCAATTTAGGTTTTTTAGGATTTTTTAAATATTTTAATTTTTTTATAGATAATTTTACTACGGTATTTTCATTTTTTGGTTATAATATAAAAGCGAATACATTAAACATCATATTACCTGTTGGAATTAGTTTTTATACTTTTCAAACTTTAAGTTATACAATTGATGTCTATAGAGGTAAATTAAAGCCTACAAAAGATTTTATTGCTTTTGCGGCTTTTGTGAGCTTTTTCCCTCAATTAGTTGCAGGTCCAATTGAAAGAGCGACTCATTTATTGCCTCAATTTTATAAAAAACGAGATTTTAATTATACAAAAGCTGTTGATGGATTAAGGCAAATTTTGTGGGGATTATTTAAGAAAATTGTAATTGCAGATAATTGTGCTATATTTGCAAATCAAATTTTTAATAATTCATCAAGCATGCCGGGAAATGTTCTTCTTTTTGGGGCAATATGTTTTACATTTCAAATTTATGGAGATTTTTCAGGGTATTCTGATATTGCAATTGGAATTTCAAAATTATTTGGTTTTGATTTAATGCAAAATTTTGCATTTCCTTATTTTTCAAGAGATATTGCAGAATTTTGGAGGAGATGGCATATTTCTCTTTCAACTTGGTTTAGAGATTATCTTTATATTCCCTTAGGTGGTAGTCGAGGAACAACTTGGCAAAAAGTAAGAAATACTTTTATAATTTTTATTGTTAGTGGTTTTTGGCATGGTGCAAATTGGACTTTTATTGCTTGGGGAGCTTTAAATGCAATTTATTTTTTACCTCTTATGCTTACAGGAAATAATAGAAATCACTTAGATATTGTAGCAAAAGGAAAGTTTTTTCCCGGTTTTAAAGAGTTTATGTCAATAGTTACGACTTTTACTTTAACTGTTTTTGCTTGGATATTTTTTAGAGCGGAGAATATTGCTCATGCTTTAAGTTATATTGGAGGAATATTCTCGGATTCTTTATTTAAAATCCCCCCTCCAGCTTCTATAGGAGTAGAAAGAGGAAGAGAAAAAGCCTTAATTACGATTTGTTTAATTATGGTTTTTACTGTAATTGAATGGATTGGAAGGGAAAATAAGTTTGCAATAGAAAAATTTTTTTCTAATAAGGTTTTTTTAAGGCATTTATTTTACTATGTAATAGGAACAGCCATATTTATTTCTTTTATATCTTCAGTTCCTCAAGATTTTATATATTTCCAGTTTTAAGGATTGGTGCAATGAAAAAGTTCTTAATAAAATGTGTTTTTTGGGTATTATCATTTTTGTTGCTTATTATAATAATTTTTCTATTACCAATATATACTATTATGAAAACAAGAGAGTACTATAATTTTGATAAAATAATTAAGGAACAACAAGATAATAATATATTAGTAGGTTTTTCATTCAGAGCAATAAGGCATGAGTTAAAGTATTTTACGGCAGAGTATTTAAAGCCAAATATTTTAGCAGTAGGTACATCGAGAGTTTTGCAATTCAGGGATAGGCATTTTAAGAAAAATACATCTTTTTATAATGCAGGTCTTATAGCTGAGAATTTAAGACAATATATTGATTATTTAAATAAATTAAACTTTAAGCCTAAAATTATTATTTTAGGCTTAGATCAATATTTTTTTAATAAAAAATATGCAGAAAATAAGCAAGGCAGATTGACCATTAAAGGAAATATAGACTTAAAAAAATTATTAATAAATTCTTCGAGAATAACATATTCAAATATATCTTTATTGAGGAAATTAAGTAATTTCCCTAAAAACATAGGATTAGGAGCTGTTGTCTATTCAGCCGGATTTAGAAGTGACGGTTCTTATCTCTACCAAAAATCCAAACATTCTAATTTTAAAGATACAATTAGGCGTATAAAAAAAGGGAATCGTCGTTTTGAGTATGGATACCGAGTTTATTTAAGGGCAATAAGTCAAGTTAAAGAAATACTAAATATTTGCTACGAAAGAGACATATATGTTGTTGCTATTATCCCTCCTTATGCACCGTTTGTTTATGAAAAGATGAAATGCTGTGGAAAATATGTTTATATTGATAAAATATATGAAAGTATAAAAAATAGTTTTGCCAGATATGGATTTGAACTTTATGATTTTACAAATATGACAGACTCAACAAACGATACAATGTATATTGATGGCTTTCATGGAAATGAAGAAGTGTATGGGATAATTTTACAAAGTATAAAAAAAAGAAACAGTCGTTTATCCGGATATATAAGATAATACTCCCTTAATCCCACTTAGTTCGGATATTTTTTATCCTAAAAAAAATAATCTATACATTAAGCTCTTTATAGTTTGAAGAAAAAATACATCTTTAATGGCAGGTATTAATAAATTACCTTCTCGAATACGAAACACGACTCCTTTTTAAGAGTTGTTAAAAAAATGGGTGTGATAACAGATTTAGGGAATTGATATCTTGCATAAGTATTATTTATGAATTACAATAAACCCTAAAAATATATTTAAGGGAATAATGGTAAAGGTTAAAGAACTTTTTTCTTCATTTATGAAAATGTTTTCGGGAACATTTATTTCTCGTCTATTAGGATTGTTTAGGGAAATATTGTCTGCCCAATTTTTTGGTGCTTCATCTCTTTATGATGCTTTTAATATTGCTTATAAAGTTCCCAATCTTTTTCGTCGTGTATTTGGAGAGGATATGTTTGAGCAGGCTTTCTTCCCTAAATTTAATCGCTTAAGAAGTGAGGGGAGACACTCTGAGGCGAGAGAATATATACTTAAGGTATTTTTGATAGTTTTATTATTGTTATCGATAATTTTATTTTTTTTATACTCTTTTTTAGATTCAATTATCTCCTTTTTGGCACCGGGATTTTCTCCTGAGAATTTATCCAATGCTATTTATTTAGGTAGGCTAATATTGCCTTTTATCTTTCTTATTGCTTTAACTTCTTATACGGGAGCAATGCTTCTTTTTTCTGGAGATAAAAAGTTAGATGCTAAAGCTAAAACTATTTATTCTTTTGGACCAGCGCTTTGGAATTTTTTTATTGTAGTTATTTTATTAATCTTTCAAAATCATTTTGGAATCAAAGTTTTGGTTTTTGCCTATCTTGGTGGTGCTTTAGTTTATCTTCTATTTCAATTACCTATGTTTTTTAAAATTCTAAAAAGAGTTGAAAAAACGACTAAGAAAGAGGAAGTGTCTAAGGTTGTTAAAAGAGAGTTAAAAGTTTCATTTAAGGAGTCTTTTAAAGTCTTTTTAACCTCTATTGTAAATAAAGCGGTTGATATTGTTGACGGCATGGTAGCCAGTTTATGTTCCGTAGGAGCAATTTCTTCACTTTATTATGCGAATAGAATTGTTCAATTACCTTTTTCTATTTTTTCTCTCTCTTTGGTAAGAGTTGTTGCACCAGAACTTTCTTTATTAAGAGGTAAGAAAAAGAATAAAAATTTTGATGAGTTGGTAAATGGGACAATATCCATAGCAGCTTATGTTCTGGTTCCTATTACCTTAATTTTCTTTTTTCTTTCTCCCTATATCATTAAAATAATTTATCAGAGAGGAGAGTTTGGCGTTCAAGATACAGCAGATACTTCTTTGGCATTTCAATATTATGCTTTGTCTTTATTACCTTTTGCTATAATAGCTCTTTTAAGAAGAGTTTATGCTGCATTGGAGAATAATAAAATACCTCTTTATGCCTCTCTCTTGGCAGGGTCTTTAAATTTGGTTCTCGATTTTATTCTCTATAAAACAAGTTTAAAGCATGGAGGAATAGCTTTGGCAACATCGATTGCTGCTTGTGTTAATGCTTTTATCCTCTTATATTATCTTAAGGAATTTAATGTCAGAGTGAGTTATTTTAGATTGTTTAAAAAGTTTATTCCCTTGCTTATTTCTTCTTCCTTTATGATACCTGTACTTTTAATATGGAGGTATGTTTTGGTTGATAGGGGAATAGTTTTGAGTATTATTATTTCTCTTGTTTTTGTTTTGTTATCATTTTTGGTTTTCTTCTTATTCTCTTTTCCCTTTATTTCAATTAAGAGAGAACATAAGCTCTTTAAAAATAAAATATTATTAACAGGGGGAGGAACAGGCGGTCATGTGTATCCTTCTTTGGCTATATTTGAAATATTAAAGAAAGAGAAAATTGTAGATAAAGCTTTATATCTTGGAATAAAAGGAAGGGCAGAGGAAAGAATTGTTCCTAAATATGGTATACCCATGCACTTTATTAAATCGGGAGCAGTTGCAGGAGGTCAATCTCCTATCTTTTTAATAAAGAATTTAAGTAATGTTTTTTGGGGCACTATTCAAAGTTTAAAAGAGATTATAAGGTTTAAACCTAATCTGGTTATAGCTACTGGAGGATATGTTTCTGCACCAGTAATCTTTGCTTCGGCATTGCTGAAGCCTTTTTTGGGAATGAGGATTATTGTGGAAGAGCAAAATATTATGCCTGGATTAATGAATAAATTTGCTGCCTTGTTTGCGGATTTAATCTTCTTAAATTATCGTGAGAGTAATTATTATGTTTGGAGTAATAAGTGTGTTGAAGCAGGATATCCTTTAAGAAAGGAGTATTATAAGAATACTTTGAATGATGATAAATTAAAGGATATCAAAGAAAAATATAAAATACCTGATGATTCTTTTCTTATATTGATTGTAGGCGGGTCTCTTGGAGCGAGAAGTATAAATCAATTAATTCCTAAAATTTTAAAACATTTTCAGAACTCCGAAGATATATTTATTCTTCATAGTATAGGAATGAATAAATCTAAGGAATATAACTCTTATTTGAGTACTATAAAAGATTTAAAGAAGAAATTTGGCAAAGAAATAGACAAAAAGCATTTGGAACTTAAAAATAAAAAAGGAAAAGTCTTTTATAAAGGAGTTGAGTTTTTAGAAAATATTTATGAAATCCAGCAATTAGCAGATTTAATAGTAAGCCGTGCAGGAGCAGGGGCATTGGCTGAGATATCCGCTTTTTCTAAAGCATCAATAGTTATCCCTAAAAGAGGTCTTCCGGGCGATCATCAGGAGCTTAATGCTATAGCTTTAGCTGAAAGGGGAGCGGTAGAGATTATTTTTGAGAAACGAAACAGCAAAGGTTATGACGTAATAGATGAAAATGATTTTATAAATAAAGTTAATAGTATTAAAGGCAATCCTAATTTTATAAAAGAATTACAGGAAAATGCAGGAAAAATATTTTATAAAAATAGTGAAAATATAATAATTAATTCCATACAGAAGATATTGGAGCATAAGGAAATCAATTATATAGAAAATAGTAGAACGCCTAATTTTATAAGATTTCAAGTACAGTTTGATTCTTTGATAAATTACTTAGACGGTCTCACTTCGGCTCAGAAGAGAGAAAATTTTTATGCAAAATATTATGAAAATAAAATAGATGAGTATCTCCAATCTTCTGATTATCTTGTGAAAAATAAGGCGATAAAATTGATAGGTTCTTTGTCAAAGACATCTTATTACGATTTTTTGGCAAAGGAATTTATTTATTATCAAGGATATCTAAGGCGTAATATTTTAAGTGCTTTTATAAAGCAGGATAAATATCACCCTGCTTTTAATGATGTTTTATCTATTGCTCTTAAAGATAGTTATTTTGAAGTCAGAAGAGAAGCTATAAAGCTATATATTAAGTTTTTTTCTGATCTTTCTAATGTTAAGTCCCTTGGGGTAGAGATTTTAAAGATGTTGAGAAGAAAAAGGGAAAATTTTGAGGTTAAAAATCAAGCTATGAAAGCATGTACTCTCTTTTTGGATAGTGATAAAGATATAATATCTGTTTGGTCTCGTTTTGTAAACTCAAGAACGGTAAGGTTAAGGCAAGGAGTTTTAGATGCTGCGGAATTTGCTGTTGAAAATTCTTTGTTTACTGACTTGGAGATGTTAAGGCTGTTCTTAAAAAGAGTAATGATTACCACTTCGGATTTTAGACCCGTATTTAATATAAAGCACGGATATAATAAAGTTATAAAGAAAGTAGAAGAGAAGAGAAATGATAGAATTAATAATTAATATTTTTAGGAACCAAGGTCAGGGTCTACCCGGTTTTTTTCGTCTTTTGGATTATATTACTTTCAGAGCTTTAATGGCTGTTGTTACAGCTTTGATATTCAATATAATGTTTGGTCAAAAAATTATTTACTTTTTATATAGAAAAGGAATGAGGGATACATCAGGGGATTTTGAATCAATACCTTCCTATTCAAAAAAAGGTACTCCCACGGCAGGAGGTATTATGATTGTGGGTGCAGTAGTTTTTTCCACTTTAATTTGGGCAAAATTAAGCAATCCTTTTATTATTTCTCTTTTGCTTGGTATTGTGTATTTTGCAATTATTGGATTTATGGATGATTTCTTGAAAGTTAAGTTTAAGTCTTCTATGTCAGGTTTAAGCCAAAAAGGGAAAACATTGTTAATGTTGCTATATATTGTTCCTTTTGCTTTTTATATAAATTCTTCATATTCTCCTTTGTCTGAAGATATAAGATATTTATTATTTTTCCCTTTTTTTAAAAATTTTGTTTTATCATTGGAACCTTTTTTATATTTCCTTTTTATAGTTTTTTTTCTTTTTTCAATTATTAATTCTGTTAATATTACCGATGGTATGGATGGTTTGTTAGGAGGCTTATCCTTAATTTCTCTTAGTGTGTATGCTTTCTTTTCATACATTATAGGCAGTTCTTATTTAGCAGGGCATTATTTGTTTCATCATGTTCATGGAACGGTTGAGATTACCTTGTTTATTGGGGCATTGATTGGTTCTATAGCTGGATTCTTATGGTATAATTTTTATCCTGCGGAAGTATTTATGGGAGATACCGGTTCTTTGGCTATAGGTGCTTCCATGGGTTTAATTTGTATCTTTATAAAACAGGAAATATTATTTCTCATAGTAGGTGGAGTTTTTGTTTTTGAGATATTTACTTCCTTGTTGAATGACAAAGTTGCCAATTTAAAATTTTTGGGAAGAAGAATAGTTCAACGGGCACCTTTTCATCACAGTATGTCTCATAGAGGAGTAGCAGAGCCTAAAACCGTTTTTAGAATATTGATTATAGGATTGTTCTTAGCTTTGTTCGGCTTATTAAGTATAAAAATAAGATAATGTATAAAATAGGCGTTATAGCTCCTTCCTCTCCAATAAGTTTGGAGCTTAGAGACAAATCCCGTAAAGAGTTTCTTGCCAAAGGCTATGAGGTGATTGAATCTCAGAATATAAGTGATAAAAAAGGATTTTGGGTAAAATCTCCTAAACAAAATGTTAAAGATTTAGAAGATTTTTTTATTGACGACAGTATCTCTTTTATTTGGTGCGCCAGAGGAGGTTATGGTTCTAATTATATGTTGCCTTATATTGATAAGTTAAAATTAGAAAAGAAAAAAATCGTAGCAGGTTCTTCTGATGCGAGTTATTTTTTATGGTATCTTCTTGATAGATTTAAGAGTCCTGTTTTTTACTCTCCTATGATTTATTCAACAATTCATAATAAAGGTGTTGATTTGGATAAAAATTTAAGAGTACTTAAAGGAGAAGAAAAAGCGGAGTTAAGAGGTAAAACTTTGATTAAAGGTAGTGTAAAAGGAGAGTTACACGGTGGTTGTTTAACTATATTAAACTCTCTTACGGGAAGTCAATATTTCCCTAATTTAAAAAATAAATTATTAATTTTGGAAGATATTAATGAACCGGTTTATAAACTTGACAGAATGTTTTGGCAATTATCAAATATAGGAGTATTTGAAAATATTAAAGGCTTAATATTAAATTGCTTTCCTAACTCTTTTAGAGATGAGGATGATAAAAATTATTTCTTGTCAAGAGTTTTATATTATTGTCAAAAATATAATTTTCCTGTTATATATGATCTTCCTTTAGGGCATGGGGAAAACTTAGAAAGCGTGGAACTGGGAAGAACATTCTTAATTGATGCTCAAGAAAAGGAAGGCTTTTTACTACAAGTTTAATTATTAATATTTTCCTTACTCTCTAAGTTTTTACTAAATAGTTTTGTATATAATTATTTTTTTACTTAATCCTTTATTGTTGCTTTATAGATCATAGATTCTTCATAATCATCAGACTCTTTATCTATGGAGAAACCAAAAATATATAGAGTGGTAACACCTTTTTCCTTTCTTATTATAAAATCATCCGTATCTATCATTGCAAGTTCTTTATCATTATAATAATGGTCAATAATCTCTCCTTTAAAATTTAGAGTTAACATTTCAACTCTTGACCTTATATTTAACAGGATAAAGATTTTATTATCATATACTTTTGCTCCTGATATATAATTATTATAATGGTGTATCATTGACTTAGGGTCAAACCCTTCATCCAATCTCATTTGGTCTAGTTCAGTACCAAACTTATATGGTATCTCTTTTTCTTCAAGAACATTATCTTTTTCATTATAAAAGAATATTTTATTCCAGTCTTGCATTACAAAGACAAATTTATGTTTTGATATCTGGTCAATAAATACCCTGGAACTCATTCTATAAATCGGAGCGCTTAATTTTTGAGACCTGATTACTTTCACTACCTTACCTTCTTTATCCAACTTTAGGGCAATAGTAGGCTTCCTTTCATATCCTCTGCCAGAAGCAGATACATAAAATCCGTCTTTTATTATCTTTAAAGGACTACTCCCCGCAAAATTTTTAATTCTATCTTTAAATTTACCCTTAAGGTCAAAAATATCTAAACCATTTTGACTTCTAATATAAATCTTATCTTCAAAAGTAGCAATTCCGAAAGGCCAATACAAATCACCCGGTCCTTTCCCTCTTCTTCCTATACTTCTAATAAATTTACCTTTAAAATCAAAAACTTTAACGGAATGACCATTATTATCTACTAAAAATAAAAAATTTTTATAGCTGGCTATATCTGACAGATATTTATAAAGAGCTTCATCTTTTGAGTCATCTAAAGTTAAAACTCCTTTATATTCAATTTTTTTCCAATTACTTTGTACAGGATATTTTTTTATTATTTTTTTTCTATGGTCAGGAAATTTATGTCTAGAATAACATAAGGAACCAACACTTATTAATATAACTATTATTAAAAATCTTTTTACCATCTTTACCCCCTCTTTAAACTGATTACTTTGGGTTTTACCGAGAGAAATAAGATATCTCTTAAACCTAATATTAATTACATAGCATAATCAAAAAAAATAGTAAACCTTTTTTTTAATTTTCTTTTTGTAAAATTCCCACTTGTAAAACTTCTCAAATGAGTTATGCCGTCCAGAAATAGTCTCTGGCATCACCTCATTTTTTATTTTTAAATCACTTTAATGACTTATTATCAATGATTAACAAGATTTTTAGATTGTCTGACTCTTTTTCTTTCTGCTATAAAAACTTATGAATTTGAAAAGGCTATACGTGTTTGTCTTCTCTTCTATCGCTTCGCTGATCCTCAGCTCTCGCTTGGCGCTTCGGATATTTTTTGTCCTAAAAAATATCCTCCAGATGCCCGCCTCGAAG
>PDWI01007467.1_pt1 | contig 13884 bp, 6 predicted proteins | sample 1430891 | NCBI WGS metagenome assembly PDWI01 (sample SAMN01162508, study PRJNA174530) | Oral metagenome, whole genome shotgun sequencing project. | biome: Marine environment; feature: Marine mammal; material: Swab sample of the gingival sulcus; isolation source: swab sample of gingival sulcus...
ACGATTGTAGATCGTATTTATCATCTTGATCGTGGCTACGAAAAAATGGAAGATAAGTTGTCTTTGTTGGGTGCTAAGATTGAACGTATATCTTAGTGTAAAAAAAGATGAATCAACAAGCTACCGTGTATGGTATGAACCCCAGTAGGTAGCTTTTGTTTTGCCTGTGTTCTTTAAAAAAGCATGCGTTTTGTGTCTGATATTTATATATGCTCAAAATTTCATCAATTATCGTGTTAATCGTTGGTGTTCATTGATGGCAAATCGATCAGTCATACCAGAAATATAGTCAGCAATCAGACGTAGTTGAGGTGTCTCTGGTTGATAGATGTGTTGGTAATCTTTAGGCAGTTCTGTTGGGTTGTTATGATAAATAGTAAATAGGTCTCGTAAGATACCTGCAGCCCAATCACTGGTTTTCATAATTGTGTTATGACGGTACAGAGACTTCATTAGAAAGTTCTTAATGTCCTGATGTGTTTTTCTTGCTGGAGGACTGTACTCAACCAACCAATCTGCATGAAATACATCGTCTAGTAAAGCAACCCCAGATAATTGGATATTTTGTTTTGTTTGTCGTATCAAATCACTGGCAAAATAAAGGAGCATTTGACGTAATGAGTCGGTAATGAGTGTATGTTTGTTTGCATTTGGGTATTCTTTAGAAAGTGATTCATACTTTTGTTGGAATAGAGGTACGGCATCACAGATTTGTTCAACGGTTAATAGTCCTGAACGAAGACCGTCATCAATGTCATGATGAACATAGGCTAATTCATCAGACACGTTGACTAATTGAGCCTCTAAGCTAGGATTTGTTTTGTCAATAAATCGTTGTGCAATATCACCCAGTTGTTCAGCATTGTGTAGGGAACAATGTTTTAATAAGCCTGCACGTGTTTCAAAAGTAAGATTAAGACCTGAAAAGGCAGGGTAGCGTTCTTCTAGGTGATCGACAATACGCAAAGATTGTAAATTATGCTCAAATCCACCTAGTGAGGGGTCTTGTTGGTTGAGTAAGCGATTTAGCTCTTTTTGACCAATATGTCCAAAGGGTGTATGTCCTAAATCATGTGCTAATGCGATGGCAGCTGCTAAATCTTCATGTAGATTAAGTGCCCGTGCCAATGATCTCGAAAGTTGTGCAACCTCTAAACTATGAGTCAATCGTGTTCTAAAGAGATCAGAGTTTGGATTAATAAAAACCTGTGTTTTGTGCTTTAGTCGTCGGAATGCCGTGCTATGAATAATACGATCTCGGTCATGATGAAAAGCATTGCGAATATTGTCGGGTGTTTCTAGGTGAACGCGTCCTTTTGTGTTTAAAGGATTGCTTGCATACGTGGCGAGAGTGTACATGATATATCCTTACAATAAGAAATCTTTTAAATCGCTTAATTCAACCTCTGTAATGACGGCTTGCCCCAGTTCTTCTAAAAGGACGCAGTGTATATTGCCATCTTGATTTTTCTTGTCTAATTTCATGAGATTGAGCCATTTCTCAAAATTAAAATTAGGGGGTGTGATAGGGCAGTTAATGGCCGTCAGTAAGTCCTCTAATCGATCGCCTATTTCTGGGGACAATGCCTCCAGACGTTCTGATAATCGGCATGCCATTAACATACCACAACCTACAGCCTCTCCATGTAGCCAACTGCCGTCATAGTCGGTGCCTGCTTCAATCGCATGTGCAAAAGTATGCCCAAAATTTAATAGGGTACGCAAGCCCGATTCTTTCTCATCTTCGCTGACAACTTTTGCTTTAAATTGACATGCCTGTGTAATGGCTTCTTCTATAGCACTTTGTTTGAGTGATACTAAGTGGTTTGCATTGCTTTCACACCAACTGAAGAATTTTGGTGACATGATAAGACCATATTTGAACATTTCTGCTAAACCAGCTGTGATATGGCGAGGTTCTAGTGTTTTAAGTACTTGAATATCAATCACGACATCAATAGGCTGATAAAAAGTACCGATAAGATTCTTGCCTAAAGGGTGATTAATCCCTGTTTTGCCACCGACAGAAGCATCTACCTGTGCTAGTAGCGTAGTGGGTACTTGAATCAATCGAATGCCTCGCATATAAGTAGATGCAATAAATCCTGCCATATCTCCAACAATACCACCTCCTAATGCCACAATGACAGCTTTTCGATCCACCTGATGTCTTAGCAAGAAGGTATAAGCATCATTAATGGCAGAGAGGTTTTTATAAATTTCACCATCAGGTAGGAAGTAGGTCAGGATTTCTTTTGTGTGAATTTGTAAGGATTTTTTAACCTGTTCTCCATAAAGGTTATACACTTGTTGGTTGGAGATAAGAATAATTTTACTGGCATCGATAGGAATCGCTGTACCGATTTGACCTAAAATGTTGCGAGATACTTGTATTGGATAACGACCTTGTTGTGTTTGAACATAAACTAAACTCATTTTTCTCACCTATTTGTGATGTTTGAAATTTAATAAGCGTTTTTGAATAATAAATACAATGTGTTTTGGAGAACGTCTTTGACTAATCACTGTGAGATCTGCCATCTCTTCATAAACTGGGGCGCGTTCTCGTAGAAGCGATAAAATACGCTCCTTGGGTTGTTCTGTGCGTAATAATGGACGCGATTTGTCAAGACTGAGGCGACGTAGTAGCTCTCGTAAAGGTGTTTTGATATAGATCACAAACCCTTTGTTTTTGATGAGTTGGCGATTTTCTTCTCTCATGACAACGCCACCCCCTGTTGCAATTACAATATATTCTCTGTTGGCAAGTTCTTGTAATAGCAAATGCTCTCGACGTCGAAAACCTTCTTCTCCCTCAATATCAAAAATATCTTGAATGGTCACGCCACAGCGTGTCATAATTTCGTGGTCTAAATCTATAAAATCTAAGCGTAAAACTTTGGCAAGTGCTTTGCCAACGGTTGTTTTTCCAGAGCCCATCATGCCAATTAAAAAGATGGGTTGACGTAAGTCAAGCTTATTTTGGTTCGTATTTTTTGTAGAATTTGATATACTTGAATGATTCATGTGCATAATATCATCTATTTTTCTTTCCTATAGGTGTAATATTACCACTTAAATCTTTTCAACGTCTCTTGGATTCGTCAATGGCTACAGAAAAAACAACGAAAAAAACCAAAAAACAGCAACCCCTTTGGTTAAGAATTATTTTATCCCTATTATGTGTGGGTGCTATTTTATCCGTATTAGGGGGTATGACCCTAGGGGTGGTGACCTATCGTCTTTGGTCGAAACTACCCGATTTATCGGCTGTGGTGAATTATAACCCTCAAATTCCTTTGCGAATCTATTCTGCAGATGGGGTTTTATTATCTGAGTTTGGTACAGAGCGACGTGAATTTATTGCCAGTGATGAAGTGCCTTTAAAAATGAAGCTGGCTATTTTGGCAGCAGAAGATGATCGTTTTTATGAGCATAATGGGGTGAGTTGGTATGGTGTGGCACGTGCGATTGTGACCGACCTGAAACATGGCAAAAAAACGCAAGGGGCAAGTACAATTACTATGCAGGTTGCCCGTAATTTTTACTTGACCAAAGAAAAATCCTATATTCGTAAGTTTTATGAATTATTGCTGACTTATAAGATTGAAAAAGAGCTATCTAAAGAAGAGATTTTAAATTTATATATGAATCAAATCTTTTTGGGGCATCGTTCTTATGGGTTTGCAACGGCAGCGAAGACCTATTTTGGCACTAAATTACAAGATGTGACCCTTGCTCAAGCAGCGATGTTAGCAGGATTGCCTAAGGCCCCTTCTGCGTATAACCCAAAAACCAATTTTAAACGTGCAAAAATTCGTCAAGAGTATATCTTGAAGCGTATGTATAAGTTGCAATATATTACGCAAGAAGAGTATGAACAAGCGATTAACGAAAAGTTGGTGATTAAGCGTTTTCATAGTAAGCATATTCGTCGTATTCAACGTGAAAATGAAGGGGTATCCGAGTTAGTAAGACAGTTGATCTATAACACATATCAAGAAAACACCTATAATCGAGGTTTAAATGTTTATACGACCATTCGTGTTAAAGATCAAACACAAGCCTACAACGCTGTTCGTCAGGGTGTAATGCAGTTTAATCAGCGTCATGGCTATCCGGGTCCCGATGGATATGTTAAGTTGTCTGACGGTATTGAGCATGATGAAGATGCGTGGGACATGCTGTTTGAAGAAACACACAAAGCTTATCCAGACAGTGGTGATTTAAGTATGGGGATTGTGTTAAGTGCCTCTTCCAAACAAGTGCAGGTTAAGACAGACAAATCGGTTTATTTGATTAAAGGTCGTGGGTTAGGCTTTGTGAAACGCTCATTATCCAGCAGGTCAAAACACCCTATTAAGCGGGGTTCTGTTGTGTATATCTATCAAAAACAGGGTCAATCTGAGTGGTACTTAACCAATAAACCAGCTGTGCAGGCTGCCTTTATTGCAGTGAATCCTCAAACAGGAGCGATTGAATCCATCGTGGGTGGTTTTGAGCCGAGCAAGAATTTTAACCGAGCAGTTCAGGCATGGCGTCAACCCGGCTCAACCTTTAAACCGTTTATTTATACAGCAGCGATTGAGCGTGGTTTGACCCCTGAAACCGTGGTATCTGACCAGCCTTATTTATTAACGGAGAAACAAACGGGCAATAAAGCATGGAGACCGAAAAATTATGGTAATAAATATGAGCCCTATTTAACATTACGCAATGGTTTATATCGTTCCAAAAACATGGTATCTATTCGTTTATTAGAAGCGATTGGTCAGCCATTTGCCTATGAGTTTATTGAGCGATTTGGATTTGATTCAAGTAAACAGCCGATCGAAAGTGCATATTTGACCATGGCGTTAGGAAGTGGTTCCGTCACCCCATTGCAAATGGCAACGGCTTATAGTGTGTTTGCCAATGGTGGATATCGTGTCACACCTTATTTAATTGATTATGTAACTGATAGTACAGGGGCAGTGATTATGAAATCTCAGCCCGTAGTGGCTGGTGAGAATGCACCTCGTGTTTTGGATACCCGTGTGGCATGGATTGCTAATAACCTCTTGCATGGTGTTGCGACTAGTGGTACAGGTGCACGTACGGAATCGACCTTTAAACGTGGAGATATTGGTGCAAAAACAGGAACGACCAACAACTCTGTTGATGCTTGGTTTGTAGGCTATACACCTAATGTGGTGGGTACTGCATGGATTGGTTATGATAAGCCAAAAACGCTTGGCAGAGGTGAAACAGGTTCAAAAGCAGCCATGCCGATTTGGATGGGGTATATGCGTCAAGCCTTTAAAGAAAAACCAGTTGTCTTGGCAAAACCTATGCCACGAGGTATTACGGTTCAAGATGGTAATTATTACTTGTCAGAATATCCTCCGGGGATTGCTGTCATGCGATTAGGGGTGCCTGATGACGTGATTTTAGATGGGGAGGAACTCCCTTTGCTAGATAGACCGACTAATGGGCGAAAAGACCCACTGAATGATTTGTTTCAAAATGGACCAGCAGTAGATCCATTACAGTCATTGTTCCGTTGATAGGGTATTTATCGTTATGATGATTTGATCCTCAAAAGTTCATGTGATTTTTGAGGATTTTCAATGAATTTTTGTTAAAAATTGTACTGATATTTTTTCGTGTTTGATTATGCTAAAATATAGCTATCATTTGCTCTGATCCTTGTGTTTAGGTGTATTTGGGTGATGGTGATCTTGTTTTAAATACTTTTTGCTCAATTACATATTATTATGAATATAAGATATTTTTTACTCGGTATGCTGTGCTGCACTCAAGTGTTTGCACAGAATGCAACACCTACATCAGAACGCCTTTTGCAACAGTCTGAGCAACGTCAGCAGTATATTGATCAGCAACTTATGCCTGCGAGTGGGGGAGCAGGGAGTTCATTTTCTTTGGTACCTCAACCAGCACAAACTCAATCGACAAATATATGTTTTCCTATAGAGGAACTTCATGTACAAGTGCTTGAAGCTCCCGTTCGGATAAAGGGTTTTTCAAGCCATGTAAGACGAGCACTTTCTCAAGAGGGTATTGACTATCAAGCGATAAGCAATACCCTTTTTCGTTTGCTTAATCAACAAGGCAAAGCACCTTGTTTAAACATAGATAAGATTAATGCTCTCAGTGTTAATTTACAAAATACGTTAATTACTCAAGGCTGGATTACGAGTCGTATATTGGTGCCTGCACAGTCTTTGAAAACAGGGCGTTTGTCTTTAGTCTTAGCTCAAGGTTTTCTTGATAACATTATTATCAATAATGATGCTCAGCGTTATACTTATAAGAGCATGGTATTGACTGCTTTTCCAAGAGTAAAGCAAAGAGTTTTAAATTTACGTGATATAGAGCAAGGTTTAGATAATTTACGCAGGTTACCCACGGTAACGGCTGGGATAAATATTGTGCCGAGCTCAAGGCTTAATGCAAGCCATGTTGCTATTGCATGGAAGCAAAAGAAAAACCCTTTGCGTATTAATCTTTCTTTTGATGATAGTGGAGATAAGACGACTGGGAAGTATCTGGGGACGATTTCTGCTGCATGGGATAATCCATTGCGTTTGAACGATATTTTGACGATGAGTTTTACGCATAATATATTGCCTGCTCAAGGGGTAAGAGACCCTCAAGGTAAGCTTGACAGAGGTAAGACGCATAACCTTTCATTGCAATACAGTATTCCCTTTGGATATTGGGATATGAGTATGGGAATGAGCCATTATTTTTATGACCAAGTAGTTGCTGGGCTTAATCGTAATTACCATTATTCTGGTAAAAGTATTCAAGCTAATATGGATGTTTCAAGGGTTCTTTATCGTGATAATAAACATAAAATAACGATGGGAACAGGCATGTGGGTAAAAGATGCTAAAAATTATATTGATGATGCCTTAATTGATGTGCAAAGTAAAAAGACAGTAGGTTGGAAAATTCGCTTCGCAACGCGTAGTTATTTCTCAAAGGGCACGCTTGATATGAGTTTGACGTATAAACAGGGTATGCGAGTGTTTGGTGCAAAGCTTGCTTCTGAAACTTCATTTCAGCAAAGGAGTTCATTACCCAAAACCATACTTGCTGATGTCAATTGTAAGATGCCATTTACCATGAAGTCTGCAAAGTTTCAATGGGATACTCAGTTACGAGCACAGATGAGTGTTGGTCGGCATATTTCACGGGATATGTTAAGTATTGGTGGTCGTTATAGCGTAAGAGGGTTTAGTGGAGCACAATCCTTGTCAGGGCCTCGAGGGTGGTATATAAGAAATGATCTTGCATGGCACTATGTTGAGAATCATCAACTCTACCTTGGGTTTGATATTGGCGGGGTTTTTCAAGTAAATACCCACAAGGTGTTAAGTGGCGCAGTATTTGGTTTAAAGGGCAGTTTTCATAAAGCAGGCGTTTGGTCATATGATGTCTTTGTAGGTGCACCGATTTATTATCCAAAAGGATTTAAAGCAGATAAGTTTGTAGCAGGCATAAGTTTGAATTATGCTTTTCCTTAAGGGAAAGATGAGAAATAAGTAACATTTTGTATTAAGTGAGATATATCGGTCAAAAGGATACAAGTTATGAATAAACATTGTTATAAAGTGATCTTTAGTAAAAGTCGTCATTGTTTAGTGGTGGTATCAGAACTTGCTCAAAATAGTGGTAAGGGAGAGCGAAGTATTAGTACTTCACACCAAGCCTCTTTATGGGATACGGTATATCAGGAAATTCATCGTTTATCTGTGGGCTTATTACTTGGGTTGGGGCTTGTAACGTTAAGTATTCCTGCTTATGCTGCGATTTCAGAGGATGTACATGCACCTCGTAATCAGCAACCTATGATTGTAGCTACGGCAAGTGGTGTTCCTCAGGTTAATATTCAAACACCCACATCTGCTGGTGTTTCTATGAATCAATATAGCCAATTTGATGTGGAGAAAAAAGGTGCGGTGTTAGCAAATAACCGTCAACATACAAAGACAAAGATTGCTGGTTGGGTTGAGGCTAATCCATTTATGTCAAGGGGAGAAGCTGATGTTATTGTCAATCAAGTCAATAGTAATGACCCAAGTCATTTAGAAGGCTATGTTGAAGTTGCAGGGAAAAAAGCAGATATTATTGTTGCGAACCCTCAGGGAATCCGTGTTAATGGTGCAGGGTTTTTAAACGCGAACAAAACAGTGCTCAGTACTGGAAAAACACAGATACATAATGGCAAGGTTACAGGTCATAAAGTAACTCAAGGGGCGATTACGGTGTCTGGCAAGGGGCTTGATGTACGTGACAGTAATTATAGTGCTTTGCTTGCACGTAGTGTCAAGGTCAATGCAGGAATCTATAAAGGGGAAGGACAGCTCGATATTGTTGCAGGTGTGAATGATATAGACGTTCAAGGCAGTGTTCATAAAAGCACTTTATCAAAATCTCAAGGCAAGCAGCCAGAAGTTGCAATTGACACGAGTGAGCTTGGAGGAATGTATGCAGGCAGTATTCGTCTTATTGCCACTGAGGCAGGGGTGGGCGTTAATAATGCTGGGCAAATTCATGCAAATACACTTACATTAGATGCAGATGGTATCTTACGCAATGGTGCAGAGGTGGTCGCACAAAAAAGTCACATTAATACAAAAGAAGTACGTAATCATGGGACAATCAAGGCACAAGAAATAAAGGTTAAAACAAATAATCTTCATAATAGTGGTCGTATTACGCAAACTGGGCCACAGAATTTAACATTAAAGGCTAAAAAATTAGTCAATAGTGCTCGTATTGAAGTGGCACAAAAAACTGCTGATGAGGCAAAACCTTCTGATGCTTCTCAAGATACTCCTGTAAAAAATCTCACACATGGATATATAGATGTGAGTAATAAACTTGAAAATGCAGGGGATATCAATTCTGGTGGTAGCATTGCTCTTGATATTGAACAAAGTTTATCCAATAGTGGCTCTCTTGCGGTAGAGTATGCACAGCTTGCTCATGGTACTTTGAGCAATAGTGGCAAGATGGTTATTCGTCAAGCGAACATACAGGCTTCAGAGCTTACTAATCAAGATGGAACGCTCCATATTACTCGAGCAGACGCCTTTAATTTCACAAAACATATACGTAATTCAGGAAGTATAACCATTGCCAATGGAATAGACTGGAATACGCAGTATGTGCATAACACAGGATCGGTATATAGTGATAATGCTATCGTTATAGGAGCTCATAAGATTGAGAATGCAGGAAAAATAATCTCGAATACGACGCTTTCTATTCGTGGTACAGGTGCTTTAGATAAGAACACAACAGACAGTAAATCTTTTGCTTTGCTTGATAATGCTGGGGAGCTTACTGCACAAGAATATGTTCTTGTGAAAGGAGGAGGTCTTAAGCTTTCTAATGAGCAGGGTACGATTGGGGCTCAAGATGTGCTGATTGATGTTGATTCATTAACAGGATTTAAAAATATTAATGCACGTCGTGATTTAGGGGTATATACGCAAGATGATTTAAATATAGACAGTGATAAATCAGTTGAGCGAAATTTAACCATTGTAAGCCAAGGCAATGTTGAAAATAGTGCAGTTCTAAGTGCAGGAGTAAGCACTCGAATAGAGAGTCAAAAAGGCATAAAAAATAGTGGTACGCTTGTCAGTAAATCACAAACAGTATTCTATGGTGAGACTTTGGATAATACGGGGCGCATTAATAGCCAAGGACTGACCTATCTTCATATAAAAGACACCTTAGATAATCAAGCGACAGGCAAAATATATGGTCATTCTGTTGTGGTAAATGCACGCACGCTTACCAATCACGCATCATCAAAGAGTGCTGGCGTTATTGGTGGCAGAGAGCAAGTGGTGATTGGTGCTCAATACATTCATAATTATGATAGTAATGCTAAACAAAAAGACCCTGCTCAGAGAGCAAAATCTCAAGCCTTAATCCTTTCAGGAGGCAAGCTCTTTATTGGTGGACACATCAATGATAAAGGAGAGCTTAAAGGATTTGCACAAAGTCTTGTTAATAAAGGTGGGCGTATTGAGGTATTAGGTGATGCTGATATTGCAGTTAAAGATATTAAAAATCTCAACAGTCACTTTGCAACAGAATCTCGTTTAGACCCGAAACAAACAACACACACCCTTGAATATGGTGAACTTGATAGTACTGAACGTTATATTCAGGGGGTTGATGGTGAGTTATCAGAGCATGATGATAATGGTAAGTTAACGCGTATTGATACGTGGCTTGAATTCAATTTTTATCCTACCAAAGACCCTCAAACAAATACATCATACACACGACCAAGGTTGAAATGGTCAGGTTATGAGGTAAATAGGTTGCATTGGTGGGACTATACGACACAAGTATTTCGAGATGAAATTGTAGCCAATAATCCTGCACAGATGATTGTTGGGGGCAATCTTGTTATGAAGGGGGCTACTCTAGAGAATAATAAGAGTCGGATTATTGTAGGTGGGGTACTGCAAGACAAAGGTCTTAAACGTATTGATAATATTGATGCAAAAGGCACACAAAGCGTTGTTCTTGAAGGTACACAAGGAAGATATAAGTTTGAGGATTGGTCATTTACTCTTTTGGAAGGATACCAAGGGGATGAAATATATAAAAACAAATATGACAAACCATATGCTAAAACAACTATGCATCAGTTTGACTTTACAGAAGACATTGGCGTATATAAAGACCATGTAAAAGCTGATGATAGCGCAACTTTTAAAACCCTTAAGGGGCTAAAGCTAGATGTTTCATTAGGAGGCTTATTTAATGTTGATGCGAGCAATCCTGATGTCTTGATTGTAACTGATGCTGATTTTATTGCACAAGATGAGCAGTCTTTAAATGTTGACAAAAATGGTGCTCTACAGATACAGGCGCCTTATGTACCAGCATTACTGGAAAATGACCCATCATTTAAAACCGATATGCACAAACGTATCGGGGATAGTTATTATGAGCAACGTCTTATTCAAGAACAAATCACCCAGCTTACGGGAAGACGCTTTGCCTTGGGTTATTATAATGATTTGGAACAATATAAAGCATTGTTAGATAATGGGGCTCAATTTGCACAACAATATAATCTTAAAGCAGGGGTTGCACTTTCTGCGGAACAAGTGGCACGATTAACGACAGACTTAGTGTGGCTAGAAAATCAAGAAGTCACTTTAGCCGATGGTAGTACTCATATGGTGAGTGTGCCAAAAGTGTATTTACGTGCTCGTCATACTGATGTAAATACAGCAGGCAGTATTATCAGTGCACAACGCCTCGATATGAGTGCAAAGACTGTCAATAACCAAGGGGTGTTGGCAGGATTTAAGAGCAATATCCTTAAAGGGGAAAATATCGATATCAGTGGTCGTGTAGTAGGTGGTTCAGTTGGTATTGCAGCTGATAAAACGCTCGTGGTTAAAGGTGGCACCGTACGTGCCAAAGATAGTCTCTTTATGAAGGGCGATACCGTTGAGATAGTGAGCACGACATCTGATTATGGCAACACGAACGGTACGACTCATGGAACGATAGTTGACCGTATTGCAGGTGTATATCTTACGGGCAATGATATGCGAGATAAAGCAACAAACAATGCCCTTGTCATACAAGCCCAAAAAGACCTTACGCTAAAAGGGGCAACAGTGCGCAATGATGCACAAAATACTGGTAGCACGCAACTTGTGTCAGAACAAGGCTCGGTGATTATGGGTACTGTTGGGGTAACTGAAACAGAGGAGTATGGCACACAAGACCAAGAAAATTATCGCCATATGAGTATTGATAAAGAGCGTGGAAGTACGATTGACTCAAACACTGATATTTTTGTGCAGGCAAAAGATACTGTTGCCGTACGTCAGGGCACGATAAATAGCACGCAAGGTGCTGTTGTGCTTGAAGGGGAAAATGGTGTTACGATACAAGAAGGACGAGAAAAAGAACGTATTACTGCCAAGATATATGGGGAAGAATACGGGCTGTTATCACGTACAACACGCAAACAGAGCTTTGATGTAGAAAATGATACAAGCAATGGTAGTTCTGTTACAGGAGAAAAGGTATTTATTAGCAGTGGTGATAATGCTGACGTAACTATTCGAGGTAGTAACATTATTAGTGACCATGAAACATCGGTGCATGCAGGTAAGGATTTAGTGATAGAGGCTGCACAAAATACCTTTGAGCAAAACAATACGTCTGAAACTAAGAAAGTGGGCATTTTTGGTACGGGAGGTTTAGGCTTTACGATTGGGGGTCAAAAGACAACCGTACAAGGACAAGCTCAGCAGACTTCTCATACATCTTCGGTAGTAGGTAATCTAAAAGAAGGTAAGACCATACTTGTTGCTGGAAGAAATTATACGCAAAAAGGTAGTACCGTTAATGCTGTCAATGGCGATGTGAGTATTGTGGCACAAGATATTGACATAAGTTCAGTACATGATACGTATGCAATGGATCAAGAGCAAGAGTTTGCACAAGGCGGTCTTACTGTTGCTGCTTCTATTCCTCTTGTTGATTCTCTTATTTCACTTGTTGATACAGCACGAAATATTGGTAAGAGTAAGAATGCTCGTGTCAATGCTATGGCGCTTGCCAATACGGCATACCAGGGGTATGAGACAGGCATGGCACTTAAGAGCTTAGGAGAAGGGCTTAAAGCGGCAAAAGGTATAAAAGATGTTGCAAAAGCCTTTAATGTAGGCGTGTCTGTAACCCTTGGTGGAGAATACAAACAAAATACACTGCATAAAGAGGCAGAGCAAAGTGTCGCTTCTCTTGTTCAGGGGAAAAACACCACGCTTCTTGCAACAGGAGGTCAACATTCTGATATCACCATCACCGGCTCTGATGTGATAGGTACGCAACGCACGCACATACAGGCAGACCATGATATTACTCTAGAAGCTGATGCACAAAGAAGTAGTGAGCACAGTAATAATAGCAGTATTGGTGGTGGTATTGGAGTATCTGTGGGTACACAGGGCTTTGGTATTCATGCCAATATCAATGGAGGGCTTGGCTATGGTGTTGGCAATACACTGACTCATAGAAACACCACGGTCGGCAGTTTGACTGGAGCAACCACCATAGAAGCCGGCAATGCCCTTACTCTTAAAGGTGCGCAGGCTCAAGGCAAAGGTATTGCTGTAAAAGCTAATTCTCTTCATGTAGAAAGCCTACAAGATAGTGCATACTACGATAGTAAGCAAGGCAATCTGTGTCAATGTTGGTTTTTCAAAAACCAATGCTGACCATCTATCCGTATCACAGCAAAGTGGTATTCTTGCAGGAGACGATGGTTTTAATGTCAATATTACAGACCATACTGAACTTACTGGCGGTATTATTAGCTCAACTGCCAAAGCAGAGGCAGATGGTAAGAATAGCTTTACGACAGGTACTATCAGTACATCAGACTTAGACAATCACAGTGATTATAAAGGTATGAGCTTTGGTATGGGCGTGAGTGCTGGTATTACTGCTGATATAGGCTTGGGTAAAAAGGCAGAACCACAGGGAGTGAAGGGCAAAACTGGTAAAAAGTCATTGTTTGTGGGCAAGTCTGCAGGCTTTGGGCATGAGAAAGACCGTCAAAGAAGCACGACACAAGCTGGTATTGGCACACGTAATATTACGGTAAGCAACACAAATACCAATACGCAACAACTCACTGCGGCAATTAGCACAGAAGATGTCATAGGTGGCACAGGACTAGAAAACAAATTTAATGCAGAAGAGCTGCAAAAAGAGCTGGATGTGCAAGTAACGGTGAGTAACAAAGCTGCACAATATATGCCACAAGTTGTGGCACAAATTGCGAGTTCACAAACTGAAAAATACGAAAAAGCTGAA
>PDWI01007024.1_pt1 | contig 13882 bp, 15 predicted proteins | sample 1430891 | NCBI WGS metagenome assembly PDWI01 (sample SAMN01162508, study PRJNA174530) | Oral metagenome, whole genome shotgun sequencing project. | biome: Marine environment; feature: Marine mammal; material: Swab sample of the gingival sulcus; isolation source: swab sample of gingival sulcus...
CTATCTCTTTAATGGAGTGCAAAGTTACTATTTTTTTATAAAATCATTCATAATACAAAAAAGAATAGTACTTTTGTTTTAGTTTTGAAAGAAATATTTTACAGTAAAGTTTTTTAACCTTAAATCAAAAAAAACTATGAAAAAGAGAAAAAAGAAATTTTCCAAACAAAGCCTATTGTTAATCTTACTTTTTTGTTCTTTAATGGTAATGGGACAAGAGAGTATCAACACAGCAGGAAAAGAGATATCAAGTAGTAGTGGAACAATTAGTTACTCAGTAGGACAAGTGGTATCTGACACTCATTCAACAACTGCTGGGACAATCAATGAAGGTGTACAACAACCCTCTGAAATGATATTATCGACAATAGAAACAATTGAAGCAAGTTACAATTGGATTACTACCTATCCAAACCCAACAAACGAAAAAATTACATTAGAAATAAGAAAAGAGAAGTTAGATAAGTTTCGTTTTCAACTCTACGATATAAAAGGAAATGTTTTAGAAAACAAAGCCATTAAAAACAAGCAAACAAAAATAATGATGAATAATTTATTATCAGGAACTTATCTTCTTAAAGTTATTCAAAATAATCAAAAAATAGTCACATTTAAAATAATTAAAAAATAAAATGAAAAAAATTATCTTTTCCCTAATAAGCATACTATTATCAATAGGTATAATGGCTCAATCGCCAGAAAAAATAAGTTACCAAGCAGTTATTCGAGATTCTAATAATAAACTGATTATAAATAAATTAATAGGCATAAAACTTAGTATATTAAAAAAATCAGCAACAGGAGAGACTGTTTATTCCGAAATTCATAAACCTACAACAAATCAGAATGGGCTAATTAATTTACAAATAGGAACAGGAACAACAGAGGACAACTTTTCTACAATAGATTGGAGCAGTAATAATTATTTTCTAAAAATAGAAATAGACCCCAAAGGTGCAATGGATTATTCTATTAGTGGAACAAGCGAATTATTAAGTGTACCCTATGCTTTACACTCTAAAACAGCAGATTATGTAAAGAACAATGATGTAAACAGCAGTCGTATAATTGTTAAAAATGAACAAGAACTAATATCTGCTTTAAAGACGCCTAATGTGTCCATTGAGATAAAATCAAACACACCAATAACTATACATTCAACAATTCAAGTAGCAAAAGGAGTTCACCTAAATGGAAACAATAATCGTTTGATTGCTAATAAAAAAGATTTTCCAATATTCTATTTGAAACAAGGAGCGAATAATTGTCTTTTTGAAAATTTACGAATTATAGGGCAAAAAAGTAGTGCAGTAAACAAAGGATTTGTAAAATCAAATGTCGGATTTAAATTAAATAGGGCTTACAAAAATGTTTTTAAGAATATTCATTTTGAGAACTTTTCAGGTGCTTGTATAACCTTTCAAGGAAGTGCTTCTGATGATGTTTATACACATAGAGCAATGGTGTTAGGTTGTTCTTTTTCAAATAGTTTTATAGGTATCTCTCATACGGATAGATACGAATACTCTATTATTTCTAACTCTTTTTTCTCAAGATGTAGAGTTGGAATTATTGGGAATTCAGGCAACTGGAATGTAACAGGGAACTCTTTTGTAACCTGTTCTACTCCTTTGTTGGCTATTAACAAAATAACTCCTTATGGAACATTAAGTTCTGATAATTGGGCTCACGGAGTATTTGCCTCTAACAAAATAGAGCACAGTGCAAGTGGTGGTGGAACAAGATGGACAAGTAATCTAAATTTCACAGTTGGTGGTACATCTTTTTCTCAAAAAGGAGGTATTCATATAGAAGGTGTCATTCCACCTACAATGTCAGCCAATTCATTCTATTTTTCTAATTTGACATTCAAAAATCCAAGTACAGCAGACAATTTATTTTATATAAATTCTTCAACTTTTCAAAACAGTAGAATTTATTCTAATATTTCTAACCTAATTAAAATCAATGCGTGCAATATAAGAACCAATGTCGTATTAACCAACATATTAAGAGAATAGATAAAAAGAAAACCCTCGTGATTTAAATAATTACGAGGGTTTTTTATAACTCTTATTTTTTATTGCTTATAAACTTCTATTTTACTAAAACTTTTCTTGATTGATTATTTACTTGTAAAAGATAAACTCCTTTACTTGGAACATTGATTGTCAAAAGATTAGAAGTAGAATTAGCAGTAAATATCATCTTACCTGAAAGATTAAATAATGTTACTTTTTGTCCTTCAACTTCTGCTACTTGAATATTTTTACCGACAACAGATACTGGATTTTGAAGAACAATATTATTTACAGCCGCAGCACCTTCTGCTTCTTCTATTTTATCTGAATCAGAATACCAACCACCAACAGTACTGTACGCATCTTTTGTTCCTTTTGGTACAACTAATGTATATGTTCCCATAGTTTTAAAAGCACGATTACCAGGAGCAAATGGAGTTTCTATTTTTGAAATTATTTTTTTGACTTTTGCTTGGTAAAAAGCCCAACCTGCTATTTTTGTAACAGAATTTGGAATAGTAACAGAAGTTAAGTTTGTATATTCAAATGCCATTCCAATTGTTTTAACACTATTTGGAATAACATAGTCCCCTGTTTTCCCTGAAGGGCAAGTTATTACTTCTGATTTATCTTTATTAAACAAAATTCCATCTTCTACACTAAAATTAGGGTTACTTTCTTCAATTGTAAAAGCAGTTATAGGAGAAGTACCAAACACATCAGAAGTTTCGTGAAGATATTCTAATCCTGAACCAAAGTGTACTGATTTTAAATTCAAACAACCTCCAAGTGCAGCACCTCCTATTTTTTTGACTGTATTAGGAAAAGAAATTGAATATAAATCTGTACAACCATTAAAAGCATTTCCTCCTATTTCTATAATTGTCCAATCTTTTTCTAAATGTTTTACTGTTTCTGGAATAACTACATTTCCTTGTGCTTTTTTTTCTGTATTTTTGATAACTTTAACTTCGTAAACATTTTCTTTTGTATTTGAAGTTACTTCCAAATTTAATTCTAACTTATCAACTGTAACTTTAAATTTGTCTCCTAAGTTAGGTACTGTTTGTGCATTTACACTAAATGTTGTCAATGTGACAAAAAGCATCATTATTGAAAAGATGCGTAATCTTAAATTGTTGTTTTTTTTCATTCTAATTACTTGTTTTGTTGTTTTTAATATTTTAAGATAAGAGTTATTTTTAATTATTTTAATTAAGTTTATCAGACTACAGAACAAACCTTTTATAAAAAAGTTTACTCTCTATATATAAAAAATAGTCTTATTTTATAATTCAACGGTTGCTTTGGCTGAGAAAATACGCGTTGGGTCACCGAAAAGAGCAATAGATTCTACCATTACACCACGAGATGGACGATGTTTTTTGAAAGAAACACGTTTACCATTTAATTTTATTTCTACAGGCTTATTAAAATCAACTTTATCCAAATAAATAGTTAATTTACCACCCACTTGACCAATTATTTTCTTTGTTGTAATGTTAAATATATTTCCATTTTTTACAACATCAAAAAGCATAGAGGCTTTGTTAGAACTAGTTGTTAACTGACGAAAATCAAGGTAATAAACACCCATAGAATAAGCACCTGATATTTCTGCAACAGTAGGTGCAATATTATGATAAACATAAGTCAAATGCTCTGGATAATGCCTTCTTGTCTGCTTTACCAACCAAGGTGTTGTGTCCATGTAATCCACTCCTTTATGGTCAGCACCTTTCTGAACAATCACTTCTCCAATATAGTCATTGGGATTATCATTTTGCATTTTTATCAACTTATCTTGCCATTGATAAGCGTATGTATTTCGTCCATATTTGTCGTCATTTTCACCCACTTTCATTCTAAAAGCAACATTTCTTAAATTAACACTCTGTTCCTGCGGTTTTTCTGATGCAGCAATGACACCTACTGCAGAAAAATAATCAGGCATAAACTGTACTAAGCGTAATGTTCCATATCCTCCTTGTGAAATCCCTGTAATACATATTTTTTCTGTACTAATAATTTCTTTTAAGAAAGCAATTTGTATCATCTTTTTATACGCTTGAATTTGTGGTGCAAAATACCAACTCCCTTTTCTATCATCTGCCATACGAGGAACAGCACAAAAAACAGGTGCATCTTTATACTTTCTAGCATATTCCATTGTAGCATACCACTCATCTTCATTAATGGAAGATGACCACGCATTCTCTACATTCGGATATTTCCCTCCTCCGTGAAGATGAATAATCATAGGATATTTAGTGGCTGGTTTTTCTCCTTTTAAAAAGAATTTTATCTTCATTTTTTCCTGCTGTGGAATATCCCAAGTAGCCATACTTCCGTATGATGTGGCTTCCATATCAGCCTTTTTTATTCTTTCAGTATTGGCTTTTTTCCAAATATCCCACATCTCTTGCGAGGTAATATCAACATTTTCCTGCGTAATATATTCACGAAACATCGAGTCTTTCGGATTATTTATCTTTTCCTTATCCAATTGCTCTGTAAAATAGTTTTCTATTGATTGAGCCGACTGGTAAAACTCTTTAGGAATTGGAGGCATATCTTTTTTGTCAGACTCCCCTCCAGTAGGTTCATCTTTTCCTCCACACGCTATTAACGAAAAAAACAATACTAAATAAATATACTTTTTCATTTTCATAAAAAATTAAAAGTTATGAGTGCTATTTCCCAAATAAAACACTCATAACTCATTTTACTTCTAATTTATTACTTGTTAAAATTCTTTGAAGAAAGCGTCATCTCCTTCGGCTGTAAATTTCCACGCTTTTTTGTATGCCTCTTTACTTCCTTTTGGAACATAGAAAAACAGTCGTGGCGTATTATCTTTATTGTACAATAAGTCACTTCCAACAAAAGGCCAAGTTCCTTCATTAAATGTTGGAGGTGTAGCACTCATAAATTGAATTTTAGTCAATTCTTTGCAGTAAGCAAATGCTGAATCACCTAATTTTTTAACATTTCCTTTTATTGTTACCGATTTTAATTTTATATCATAAAAAAAGGCTTGTTCAGGAATAAGAATTACATTTTCAGGAATAATTATTTTTTCTAAACCCCGCATAATAGAAAAACCTAATTTTTCTATTATCTCCAATGAATTAGGCAATTCTAATTCTTTAATTTTATCAGAATATGAAAATGCACCTTCTCCAATTCTTGTTAATTTATTACCCGTGAAAGTTACTGTTTCAAGATTAGTATATCCCAAATGTCCAAATCCAACTGCTTCTAAATTCTTAGGTAAAATTACGTGCTTTAATGTTTTATTATCCTTAAAACCATATTGAGAATCACTAATAGATAATGTTGCATCAGTTAAGTTCAATGTTTCTAACTTCGGCATACTTTCTTTGATAAAATCAAGGTCTTTTTGCCTAACCACTTTGGTTTTTATAGTTAAAATCTTAATTGTATCAATTTGAGTGTTAGATTTCAATAATTCTGAAAGTTTTCCCTCTTTATTGATTAGCAATTCACCTGCTTTTAATACTACAATAGTATCTTTTTTTCCTGGAATATTAATATCTTTATCCTCTTTCTTCTCACAAGAATTAAATAATACAAGAGATATAATTCCTAAAATAAATAAAGTGCTTAGTTTTTTCATAAAATAATTTGTTTTGTTTAAAATTTTCGCAAAGATAAAACAGTTTTTATTTTTCAACAAACTTATTTAGATTATTTTTAAATAATAATTAGGATGGATAATTCTTTAATAGTACTTTCTAATCTTCAATATTAGTTGGAATAAATCTAGATATATCTTTATTATAAGCCATTAGTTCTCTAACAAGACTAGAAGAGACAAAAGAATGTTTTGAGTCTGTAAAAAGTATAACTGTCTCAATATCTTCTAATTGTTTATTTGTCTGGGCTATTGTCTGTTCATACTCAAAATCAGCAATATTACGTACACCTCGTAAAATAAACTTAGCCTTTAATTGCTTTGCTAAATCAACAGTTAGAGTCTTGTATGTAATTACTTTTACCCTTTTTTCATCTGAAAAAGTTTTTTCTATAATATCTATTCTTTTTTCTAAATTAAAGAGTGTTTTTTTTGTTTGATTAATGCCTATGGCAATAATTATTTCATCAAATAATTCTAAACCACGTTTTACTATATCATAATGCCCAATTGTAAAAGGATCAAAAGTACCGGGAAATATTGCTTTTTTCATAATTTCATCTTACATAATTATATGACAAAATTATAAATTTTATTTAAAAATATACACTTAATAATAAAATTATGTTTTTTTTATTGTTGAAGTCATCTAGACTTTTTCTATTCCTTAAAAATATACCTACCTTTGCAAAAAAAATAACAAAGATTATAATAGATTATGCAATTGACATTATTAAAGACAAAACTTCATCGGGCTACTGTTACCGAGGCAAACTTAAACTACACGGGAAGTATTACAATTGACAAAGAATTAATGGAAAAAAGTGGTATTATTCCATTTGAAAAGGTGCAAGTAGTAAATATTAACAATGGTGAACGTTTTGAGACATATGTTATTGAGGGTGAAAGAAATAGTGGAGTAATCTGTCTGAATGGTGCTGCTGCTCGATTGGTTCAGCCACAAGATAAAGTGATTATTATGTCTTATGTGCAATTAGATGAACAAGAGGTAAAGGGCTATGTTCCAAAGGTTTTTATTCTTGATAAAGATAATAAAATAGAACAAGAAATCTAGAAAATGACACATATCGTTATTACAGCGGGTGGAACGTCTGAATCAATAGACGGAGTCAGAAAATTAACGAACGTAAGTACTGGGAGATTAGGTTGGGAATGCTTAAAGGCTGTTCTTGATTATTATAAATCTCATAATAAAAGAGATGTGAAAATTCATTATATTCTCACAGAAACTTCCTATCATGAGGTTATAAAAGAAGAAGATTCTTATTTTGTTGATTTCTATACTGTAACAGATACTAATAGTGTTTATCAGACAGTTAATAAGATTACTCAAAAATATAAAATAGATTATTTTATTCATAGTATGGCTATTTCTGATTTTACATTTGATTATGCAATTAGTCAAAAATATTTAGCAAAGCAGATATGGGAATTAATGAAAAATGGGGATTGTAAACTAACAGATATAGAGGAACTTTTGGAGAATTCGGAAATGCAACTAGAAAATAAAACAAAAATATCTTCTAAAAACAATATCTTTATCTCATTTAAAAAAACTCCCAAAGTAATTTCTTTTATCAAAAAAAATAATCCAGAAACATGTTTGGTTGGATTCAAATTATTAAAAAACGTTTCGGAAAAAGAGTTATTACAAGAATCTATTAATTTAACAAATAAAAACGGATGTGATTATGTTTTTGCCAATGAATTATCAACTATATCAACTTCTCAAAATCACACAGGTTTATTGATACATAAAGGCAAAATAATTGCTCGTCCAAGAGGAAAGAAAGAAATTGCAAAAACATTAGTTAAACAAATAATAGGAGAAAAGTAACATGAAAAATATAGTAATAGGTGTTACAGGTGGTATTGCTTGTTATAAAAGTGTTGAGATTGTTAATCAATTGAAAAAAGAGGGTTATAACGTAGAGGTAATAATGACTAAATCAGCCCAAAAGTTCGTAACACCACTTACATTTCAAACGATGTCAGGAAATAAAGTTATTACCGATATGTTTGATAAATCTGAGAAATGGGATACCAAACATATTTCATTGGCTAAAAAAGCAGATTTATTCGTTGTTGTTCCTGCTACTGCTAATATTATTGGTAAGATGGCTAATGGCTTAGCCGATGACATGCTCTCAACAACTATAATGGCAACTAAATCTCCTGTCTTGATATTTCCTGCTATGAATACAGCGATGTATGAAAATTCTATTGTTCAAAATAATATAGAAAAATTAAAACAATTTGGATATCATGTTTTTGATACGAAAAGTGGAATGTTGGCTTGTGGAGATTTTGGATTAGGTAAATTATTAGATTGGCAAGATATTGTGAAAAAGATTGTTGATTTTGTAGAGATGTAGTAGAAAGTTTTAAGTAATAAGTAAATAGTGTCTTGTTCTAAAATAGGTTGACATAATTCAAAAATTGTACGAATAAATTCACATATTTACCCTAATAATCAACAATAAAAAAACAAAATCATAAATAATAAGATTACGTCGTTAACCGCTTGTAATAATGTCTTTTTAGATGCTCTCAGCACAGCCTTCAAGGGTAATTTCCTAATAGAATTGATATTAAAATAAAAATGTTGTACTTTTGCACATTATTTTTGCATAAAAGAATAAAATAATAATGAGAAAAAAGCAAAACTTTATTACGGACTTAGGAGAGTTATTCATTTTTATTTGGAAAGTCTTGAAACAGTCATTCTCACGTCCATTTGCATATAAAGAATTATTAAAACAATTGTATAACGTTGGTAATAAATCTCTTTTGCTGGTTACTATAACTGGTTTTATTATGGGGTTGGTACTTACGATGCAATCACGTCCTATATTAGCAATGTTCAATGCACAACTACTAATTCCGGGAATGGTTGCTGTTTCTGTTTTTAGGGAAATAGGACCTGTTGTGACAGCATTAATTTGTGCTGGTAAAATAAGTTCTGGAATAGCGGCAGAAATAGGAGCAATGAAAGTTACAGAACAAATTGATGCGATGGAGGTTTCTGGAACCAATCCTTTGGGATACGTGGTAACAACAAGAGTTATTGCAACAACTATCATGATTCCTCTGTTGGTTCTTTTTTCAGTTGCTTTTAGTCTTTTAGGTTCATATTTTGCTGTTAACCTATCAGAAGCAATTACGTTTGAATATTTTATACAAACTGCTTTTGATATGCTTGATTTTATAGATACTATTCCTGCTACTATAAAAACAGTTTTCTTTGGTTTTTTTATTGGAATAATAGGAGCCTTCAAAGGTTATAAAGCAGGATTAGGAACAGAATCTGTTGGTTGGGCAGCCAATTCAGCAGTTGTTTCAGCCTCATTATCAATTTTTCTTATTGATTTAATATTTGTATTAATTACTGATTTAATTATAAGGTTATAGCATGATACAGGTTAAAGATTTATACAAGTCTTTTGATGATAAAAAGATTTTGGAGGGAGTCAGTTTTCATCTTAAAGAAGGAGAAAATTTGGGTATATTAGGAAAATCTGGCATGGGGAAATCTGTATTAACAAAATGTCTTGTTAGGTTAATAGAACCTGATAGTGGAGAAATCAACATTATGAATAAAGATGTACTTTCTTTGAGAAAAAAACAACTTAATCGTATTCGTAAGAAAATAGGTTATCTTTTTCAAGGTGGGGCTTTGTATGATTCGATGAGTGTACGTGAAAATTTGGAATTTCCAGTTAAAAGAACTAATCTTTTAAAAACACCAGAACAGTTAGATGAAATGGTAGAACAAGCACTCCGTAGTGTCCAATTATTGGATTCTATTGATAAGATGCCATCTGAACTATCAGGGGGAATGAAAAAAAGAATTGGTTTAGCACGAGCATTAATCTTAAATCCTAAAATTATATTTTATGATGAGCCTACAACAGGTTTAGATGCAGTAACTTCAGCAGAAATAAGTAACCTGATACTCAAAGTACAAGAAGAATACAATGCTTCGTCTATTATTGTAACACATGATATGAAATGTGCAGAAAAGACAACAAATAGATTGTTAATTTTGGATAATGGAACATTTATTGCGGAGGGTAAATATTCAGAATTAGCACAAAGTAACGATAAAAAAATAAGTGCTTTCTTTAATTAAAAATAAAAGAATTAAAATAAAATATGGAAAGAAATAAATCATTTAGAGTTGGATTATTAATATTTAGTTCATTATTAATATTAATATTAACTATTTATTTAATTGGAAGTAAAAATACTTTGTTTGCAAAAACAACAGAAGTACATTGTATTTTCAAAGATATTAGAGGAATTTTAGAGGGTAATAAAGTACAGTTCTCGGGAATTAAGGTAGGAACAGTAAGTGACATTAACATCACCTCTGATAGTACTGTTTTGCTTACTCTTGATGTTGACAAAAAATATGCAAAACATATCCATAAAGACTTTTTTGTGGAGATAAATCTAGATGGACTAATGGGAGGAAAAATCATATCCATAGTCAACAAAGGAGGGCGTAGGATACCAATAGAAGATGGAGATACATTACAGACAATCAAGGGAATGGATATTGATAATATGCTCAATATGTCTAATAATATTTTAGTAAACACCAATGACTTAGTAAACACACTCAATAAAGTGGTACATAAGTTTAATGAAGGTACAGGTGATTTAAGCAGATTATTAAATGAAAATAATTTAACTGAAAGTTTATCTAAGACAATCAATGACTTAAATTCTTCTTTATCCAATATAAATCAGATTAGTAATAAAATTAATTCAGGAAAAGGAGATTTAGGGGTGTTAATTAATGAGAAAAAATTAACTCAACAAACAAAAAAGTTATTAAAAGAATTAAATGAAGTTGGGAAAAAAGCAGATAAAACATTAAAAGAACTACAAAAGACAGCAGAAACAATTAATAGTAAAGAGAGTTCAGTAAATAAGATTATCAAAACTCCTGATTTTGCCAATAAATTAGATTCTACTCTTACCAACATCAATGTTAGTTTAGAGCAATTTAATAACACAGCCAATGCGATTGAAAGAAGTTGGATTATAAATGTTTTTTCAAAAAAGAAAAAGAAAAAATAATCGTACAATATAAATAAAAAGACATTGATTATTTAGAAAATATTTATTACTTTTGTGCCTCATTATGATATAACTATGACAACCAACGAACAATATAATCAAGTAATAACGCTTTGTCGTGATATTTTTGAAAAGAAACTAAAAGATTATGGGGCGTCTTGGAGAATAATGCGTTCTCAGTCTGTTACTGACCAAATATTTATTAAAGCAAAACGTATTCGTTCTATTGAAACCAAAAAGGTGAATATGGTAGATGAAGGTATTGTTGCAGAACTTATAGCGATTGTTAATTATGGAATTATTGGTTTGATACAATTGGAAAAAGGAGAAACTGATAATGTAGATATTGATGAGCAAACAGCCTTAAATTCTTATGATAAATATATCAAAGAAGCCAAAACGTTAATGCTGGCTAAAAATCATGATTATGATGAAGCGTGGAGGACTATGAGGACTGAATCATATACTGATTTGATATTAATGAAAATTAATAGGACAAAAGAGATTGAGGATAATATGGGACAGACAATTATTTCAGAAGGAATTGATGCGAATTATTTTGATATGATAAATTATGCAGTCTTTGGACTTATTAAGTTAGAAATTGAGAAAACAGAGATAAACTAATTTTAATGATAAAAATTGAACATAGAGAATATAATAGACCAATAAGTAAGACTAAAAGAATTATCAATACGGTAATAAGAACCATATTAAGAAACTTTTTAGGTCTTGTTTTTGTCTTTTCTGGATTTGTAAAAATTATTGATCCATTGGGATATACTTACAAATTGGAAGAGTATATTTCTTTGTTGGGAAATTTATCAGAGATATTACAACCAACGGCTTTTCCTTTGGCAGTTCTTATATCTATCTTTGAATTGGTTTTAGGGTTATGCTTTATTTTTAATGTAAAATCTAAGTTAACAATAAAAGCCTCTTTTCTCTTTATTATCATTATGCTTCCTTTGACTTTATTTCTTGCAGTTACAAACAAGATAAGTGATTGTGGATGTTTTGGTGATGCTGTCGTTTTATCTAATTGGGAGACATTTTATAAGAATGTTGTTATCATTGTTGCTATTATTCTACTTTGGATTGTTAGCAAAAGACAAAATCCTATTTTTTATCAACATATAGAATGGGCTTTTATTTCTGTCTTTTTAACAGTAGCAATTATTTTATCGGTATATAATTATCGTCATCTTCCTATTATTGATTTTAGACCTTACAAAGTTGGAATAAATATTCCTGAATCTATGATAATTCCCGAAGGAAAACAATCAGATAGATATGAGACAACTTTGGTTTATGCGAAAGATGGTGAACAGAAAGAGTTTACCATAGATAATTATCCAAAAGGAGATGATTGGGTGTTTGTTAATCAAAAAACAGTATTAGTGGAAAAAGGGTACACACCACCAATCCACGATTTTTTGATATTGGGAAATAATGGGGACGACTTGACTGATGTTATTTTAGATTACAACGGAACTGTGAATATAATCGTTATGTATGATTTGAAAAAGGCAGATGAAAAAGGAATTGAGCAGACAAAACGACTTTATGAACTTTGGAAGAATAAAGGAACACCTTTTATTGCATTAACAGGAAGTACAAGTCAAGATATTAATAAATTCAGATTAAAATATCATGTGAAATTTCCTATTCTCAATACCGATCAGATAACATTAAAAACAGTAGTTAGAGCAAATCCCGGATTAATAGTACTTAACAAAGGTACAATACTTGGAAAATGGCATTGGAGAGACTTTTTTTACAACTAGAAAATTATAATTTAAAAATAGAAAGAAAATAAAAATGAGAAAAAACATTGTAGCAGGAAACTGGAAAATGAACAAAAACCTGCAAGAAGGATTGGCATTAGCCACAGAATTAAATGATATTTTATCAAGTGCAAAACCAAATTGTGAAGTTATCATTGGTACTCCATTTATTCATTTGGCAAAAGTTGTAGAAGCAGTAAATACTTGTACTATTAAAGTTTCTGCTCAAAACTGTGCGGATAAAGTATCGGGAGCGTACACTGGGGAAGTTTCTGCTGAAATGGTTAAATCAACAGGTGCAACTCACGTAATTTTAGGACATTCTGAACGTCGTGCATATTATGGCGAAACAGCAGAGATATTAAAAGAAAAAGTAGAATTGGCATTGGCAAATGACTTAACTCCTATTTTCTGTATTGGAGAAGTATTGGAAGAGAGAGAAAGTGGAAAACATTTTGATGTAGTGAAAGCACAAATTTCTGAATCGCTATTTGGATTATCAACAGAAGATTTTGGTAAAATCGTTCTTGCTTATGAACCAGTTTGGGCTATTGGAACAGGTAAAACTGCTTCACCAGAACAAGCACAAGAAATTCATGCATTTATCCGTCAGACAGTAGCCGATAAATATGGTAAAGAGGTAGCAGACAACACTTCAATTCTTTATGGAGGAAGTTGTAAACCATCTAATGCAAAAGAACTGTTCTCAAACCCAGATGTTGATGGTGGTTTGATAGGTGGAGCATCATTAAAAGCAGAAGACTTTAAAGGCATCATTGATGCTTTCTAAATAAAATTTATTTATTTGTTTAGACCAGCCCTCACAGATTTCAGATATTTGTGAGGGCTGTTTTAATTTAATTATTTTTTGTTTTAATTTGGCTGTTAGCCATTAGCCGTTGGGTTTTAGCCTTTGGCTTTTGGCTATTAGCCTTTGTTATTAATTTATTTAATTATTTTTATTTTAAACTTTTTTCTTGATATTTATTACGTTCTTTACTCCCTTTGGTCGTGGGTCTGACGACAAGTCTGTCTTGACACAATTTTAGTGATTAACGATTAGTGATAAGTGATTAAACTCATTACTTATTCACAATTCATTATTATTTTTTTTCTTTGTTTATTACCTTCTTTACTCCCTCTGGTCGTGGGTCTGACGACAAGTCTGTCTTGACACAAAGAACCAATTTTGTTTTATGTTTTATGTTTTATGTTCTTTGTCTTGACACAAAGAACCAAAAGTCAAGACTGCGAATGCTCCTGCTAAAACATCACTCAATACACTAAAACGTTGTAAACTCGCTCCT
>PDWI01007025.1_pt1 | contig 13882 bp, 14 predicted proteins | sample 1430891 | NCBI WGS metagenome assembly PDWI01 (sample SAMN01162508, study PRJNA174530) | Oral metagenome, whole genome shotgun sequencing project. | biome: Marine environment; feature: Marine mammal; material: Swab sample of the gingival sulcus; isolation source: swab sample of gingival sulcus...
AGTTTTGCTTATTTAGAGAAAAAAGGCTTAAAAATCGTGCTTAATCACGAAGTGGCTAATCCTATTTTTAAAGATAATCTGTGGCAATGGCAACATAATGGCGAGACCTTTACTCATCAAACCTTAGTGCTAGCTAACGGACACAAACTCAAAGATTTTGTACAAACAGAAGGTATTCCACTTTATGCGGTGCGTGGACAAGTTAGCCAATTTCCTACAACCCCAGAGCTACAAAAATTAAAAACTGTATTGTGTTATGATGGCTACCTAACCCCTGTTTCAGCACAAGGAACACACTGTATCGGTGCAAGCCACGTTCGAGATAATACGGATACCCATTTCAGTTTAGAAGAACATCAGCAAAATATTGCAAAATTACAACAAAATATGACCGCTTGCGAATGGAATCAAGGAATTGATTACTCTCAAAATCTCGCCAGAATGGGCGTTAGAGCCACATTAAGAGACCGTATTCCAATGGTGGGATTAGTGGGGAATTTAGAGAAACAACGAGAGCAATATAATAATTTATTCAACCTTCGCCGTCGTAAAAAACCGATTGAAACAGCTACTGTTTACCCGCAACTTTATACTATTGTTGGTTTAGGATCTCGTGGCTTAACCACTGCACCACTGCTCGGAGAGCTGCTTGCGAGCCAAATCTGTAACGAAGCAATTCCATTAAGTGAAGATTTATGGCACGCCTTAAATCCAAATCGAGTATGGTTAAGAAAGCAGTTGAAAGGGACACCAGTTTAGTTCTAACAAGTAAAAAACAATCCATTGATTTGTTAGTGATTTTCACTCTAAAAAAGTTTGTGGTAACTTAACACAGTTATCTTTTTTATATAGCTGATTTAACCATTTTTTCTATTTGCTGTAATCCATTTAAACGAGTACTGGTTAAGTGGTTAGTAATTTGTAAATCATCAAAAACCTGTTGTAAATTAAGTTCTTTTAATTCTTCAATAGATTTTTCTGATAAAAGAGTAAACACAATCATCAAAATCCCCTGCATTAATCTTGCATCGCTATATGCGTTAATTTTTCTTGGTTCAACCTGAAAGAAAAACCACAAACGACTTTCACAACCGTGAATTTCAGGTATGTTTAATAACTCTTGCTCACTTAATTTAGGAAGTTTACGGCTTAATTGAATCAACAAGCGGTATCTTTCTTCCCAAGATTTACAAATTTCAAATTGTGTATAAATTTCAGATAATTTCATTTTAAGTAATAAATTTAAAATAATAGATGATGATTAAGCAACAGGACAAATTGTTGATTCATCAATAGTACCATCAAAGGCTTGACTCAAACGTTGTAATTGCATATCTGTTTCTAACGCATTCTTTGCATCACTGATTAATTCTTCATAAATTACACGTTTAATTTCTAATGCAGTTGGATACTGTGGATTTTCACCGATTGTAATTGAATAAGTTAATTGTTGTTTATTTAAAGCATCTACTAAGGATTGTAGAATTTCTGGTTTATTCAAATACTCATAGGCTGGTTTTAGCACCAATTGTAATTCGTTGTTAGTTTGTCCAGCTAAATAGCAATTAAGAGCCATTAAGCGAGTTAAACCTGTTATTTTTAACTCATAAATTAACTTACACCAACTATCTCGCTTACAAGAGATTTCTGTAATTTTTTTAATTAATTCAGGTGTTTTTTGTTGTAGAATTGCCTGTCTAATATCTGAAGGTTTAGCAACTTCAATATCTTTTTCTAATTCAGGATCAAGCCATTGCCAACGATAATTCTCATCATTTTGTTGTGATGAATTAATATTTTCAACTTGCTTTGGCTTATCTTTCGCATTATTTTCTTGAAAATCATCATCCCCCTTCTTATTTGTTAGCGTAACAAACTTTTGTTGTAAATCTTCTTTTTTTTCTTGTTTTACAAAAGTAGTTTGCTTTGGTGAAGCTAAATTAGTATTTTTTTTTTCGCTAGAATTTAATCCTAATTTTCGCTCTTTTAACTTTTCTCTGGCTTGTAATGCTGCTATTGCAGAAGATATAGGGGGTGATGGTTCATCAATACTTTTGGTATTAACATCATCATCTATTTCTGGAATATATTGCTCATTAGCTATAGGAGGTTTAGATAGAGTATTCTTTAATTTATTAATATTCTCTTGAACAGGTTGTTGCGAAATAGTTTGAACTGGTTTAGCTGTTGAAACAACATTTTCAGATGAAATATCCTTTACTTTTTTAGGATGAAATGCTAATGCACGAAGCATCGTCATCTCCACGCCTAATCTTGGTTCGCTTGCTAAAGAAAGTTCTTTTTTACCCACTAACATCATTTGATAAAAAAACTGTACATCTTCTGGAGAAAGCTGTTTTGCTAAAAAATGTAGTGTTGTTTGCTCTTCAGATGATCGAGGTAATAATTGAAGCATTGCTATTTGATGCAAAGTTTCTGCCACTGCATTTAATACAGCTTTCCAATCAACACCTTTGCGTGCAATCTTATCAATAATTGCCATTAGTTTTTCACCATCGGCTAAAGAAAGAGCCTGCACAATTTCTAAAGGTTGATTATCATCTAGTAATCCTAGCATCTGTTGTACAACATCAAGAGAAACATTTGCATTACTAACGGCAATAGCCTGATCAGTTAAACTCAACGCATCACGAATACTCCCTTGTGCTGCTTTTGCTAATTTATCTAATGCTAAATCTTCAAAGTGAATTTTTTCTTGATTTAAAATAAAAGCAAGATGTTGGCTAATTTGCTGTTGCTCTAACGCTCGCAGATGAAACTGCATACAACGGGATAAAATAGTGATTGGTAACTTTTGAGGATCGGTCGTTGCCAATAAAAATTTTACATATTCTGGTGGTTCTTCAAGGGTTTTTAAAAGGGCATTAAAACTATGACGAGAAAGCATATGAACTTCGTCAATAAGATAAACCTTAAAACGCCCTACTGTTGGTTTATATTGAACATTATCAAGCAATTCCCTTGTATCTTCTACTTTAGTTCTAGAAGCAGCATCAATTTCAATTAAATCAATAAAACGCCCTTCTTCTATTGCCTTACAATTCTCACACTCACTACAAGGTGTTGCACTAATACCTTTCTCACAATTTAGGCCTTTTGCAAATAAGCGAGCAATTGAGGTTTTACCCACACCTCTTGTACCAGAAAAAAGATAAGCGTGGTGTAAACGCCCTTCTCGTAATCCATTTTCTAAGGCTGTTAGAATATGCTTTTGTCCTACAACATCTTGAAAACGTTGCGGTCGCCATTTTCGAGCTAAAACTTGATAAGACATTATGCTTTAAATATACCTAAATATAAAACGATATTAATGACCTTCAAAATCAACAAGCGTCATTGATTTTACACCCATTTTTTCAAGGCGTTCAATACCACCAAGTTCAGGAAGCCCAATAACAAAAGCGGCATATTCAACCTTTCCACCAAGTTGATTAATTAACTTCACAGTTGCTTCAACCGTTCCACCTGTTGCTAATAAATCATCAAGAATTAAAACATTATCACTAGCGTCAATAGAGTCTGTATGAATTTCCAAAGTATCCTGTCCATACTCTAATTCATAAGATTGAGAAATAACTTCTCGTGGTAATTTATTTGGTTTTCTAACAAGTACAAAAGGAAGTCCTAAAGCTAAAGCAACAGGTGCTCCAAAAATGAAACCTCTTGACTCAGTTCCCACAACCTTTGTGATATTTTTATCTTTAAATTCATCAACAATAATATCAATCGTAGCCTGAAAAGCACTAGGGATTTCTAAAAGAGATGTAATATCACGAAAAATAATCCCCTCTTTAGGATAATCTTTAATAGATTTAATTGATGATTTAATTAGTTCAATTTTTTTATTCATAAAAGTTACTCAACTATTTTAATAATACAAAACTTGCTAAATTTAACAAAAATGAGCAAAATTACAAGCAAAATAATTAATTTATATTTATTTAAATAACTTTTTATTCTAACGATGGTGCAATAACCTAAAGATTTAAAGTGAAAAACAATCATTGTTTATGCTATAATGAATCGCTATTTTTTATAATTAAAATAACTTTGGGAGAATAAAATGACGAATATAAATAAACGCTCTATAATGACTCTATTTTCAAGTAAAGATGATATTTATAGCCATCAAGTTAGAATTACCTTAGCTGAAAAAGGTGTTCCTTATGAAATTGAAGACATAGAGCCTCATTCTATTTCTGAAGATTTATTAGAGTTAAATCCTAGAGGAAGTATTCCTACATTAGTAGACAGAGATTTAGTTTTATTTAATTCTCGTATTATTATGGAGTATCTTGACGAACGCTTTCCTCATCCACCATTAATGTCAGTTTATCCTGTTGTTAAAGCAGAAACTCGTCTAACTATTCATCGTATAAAAAAAGATTGGTATTCATTAATTGATATTGTAAATAAAGATCCTGAATCAGAAGAGGCAAAAAAAGCCCTTCACCAGTTGCGTGAAGAGTTTTTATCTTTAGGCAGTATTTTTGCTGCAAAACCTTATTTTTTAAATGATGATTTCACATTATTAGATTGTTATATTGCTCCTCTTTTATGGCGTATGCATAATTTAGGTGTTGAATTTACAGGTGCTGGAAGTAAAGCAATTAAGGCTTATATGATGCGTGTATTCCAACGTAAAAGCTTTATTCAATCTATTGGTGGAAAACCACCTAAAGATTTAATGGATGAATAATAATGAAACCTTTACGCTATTACCTTTATAAGGCTTATTACGAATGGTTGATTGATAGTGACTATACACCTTATTTGCTCGTGGATACCAATTATGCTGATGTTGATGTGCCGTCAGAGTTTATAAACAATGAAAATAAAATTGTTTTAAATCTCTCTCCTTATTCTATCGGTCAATATAGTGTTGATCACGAAGCAATAAGTTTTAATACTCGCTTTAATGGACTATTAAGAGATATTTACATCCCGTTAGGTGCTATGGTTGCATTATATTCAAAAGAAGGTGGTGATGGTGTTATGTTTCAGGAAGAAGATTTTTATACTGAAGAAGAGTACATAAAACGTCATCAACAAAAAAAACCATTGAAAACTAACATAACTAAACCTCGAAAAAATTCAAAATTAAAAATACTCAAGTAAAACTTTTGAAATAATAAAAAAACCCGATACCTAAATTGTGGTATCGGGAGAGGTCTTACTATAAGGATTTATGAAAAACTCTATACTATTTTTTATCTCAGTATATTGTCATTAAGTATGACCTTACAACTTTCAATAAGTTCAAACTTTTTTTAAATTTTTAGTAAATTTTTATTTTTATCCTTCCGCTTACTTAGTTTTTAAACAAAGTTATCACACCAATTACAATATTATTGAAAAATATTTATTAAATACCAATAAAATCATAAGAAGTCTAGACGGCTATATTTATTCTTTGTTAGAATACTCGTTCAACTTTAATTTTATTAAGGATTATTTTAATGGCAGACTGGAATGGTAAATATATCAGCCCTTATGTTGAACACGGTAAAAAAAGTGAACAAGTTCGTAAAGTAACAGTATCTATCCCTGTTAAAGTATTAGAAATATTAACGAATGAACGCACTCGACGTCAAATTAACAATCTTCGTCACGCAACAAATAGTGAACTTCTTTGTGAAGCATTTTTACACGCCTTCACTGGGCAACCACTTCCGACAGATGAAGATTTAATGAAAGCTCGTCACGATGAAATTCCTGAAGAAGCAAAATTAAAAATGAAAGAATTAGGTATTAATCCATCAGATTGGGAATACTAATTTTGTAAAATTTATTTTTTATTTTACCGCTTACCTCACTATTTAAGGAACTGATAATGAAACTTTCTTTAATATCACAATTAATTAAAGAAACACGCTGGGCATTACTACTAACTTTTTTTTATATTATTGGCTGGATTGGATTTGGCTATTTTTCTCCACAAGGAAAAGGATTTCTAGGTTTTCCTCTTTGGTTTGAACTTACCTGCATCTACTTTCCTATTCTTTTTATTCTTATTACAACTGCAGTTATAAAATTTATTTTTAAAGATATTAGTTTAGAGGCAAATGATGAATCTTAATATGGTATTACCCCTTATTGCTTATTTACTATTTGTTTTTATCGTTGCCTTCTTTGCTTATAAAAAACGCCAATCTAACAATTTTTTGAATGAATATTATTTAGGTAGTCGTTCTATGTCTGGTTTCGTATTGGCAATGACAACAGCGGCAACCTATGTTGGTGCAAGTTCATTTATTGGAGGACCAGGTGCTGCATATAAATTTGGATTAGGCTGGGTATTACTTGCAATGATTCAAGTGCCTGTTGTTATTCTAACATTAGGTGTTTTAGGAAAACGCTTAGCTATTTTAGCAAGAAAAACAAACAGTATTACGATTAATGACTTACTTTATGCACGTTATAAAAATAAATTTATTGTTTGGATTTCAAGTCTATCTTTACTCATTTCTTTTTTTGCAATGATGACAGTTCAGTTTTTTGGTGCAGGACGTTTACTTGAAACCACTCTTGGTATTCCTTATCAAGTTGCAATCTTAATTTTTGCTTTAACAGTCGGAATTTATACTTTTATTGGTGGATTTAGAGCCGTTGTATTAACAGATACCATTCAAGGCTTAGTAATGAGTATTGGCACAGTCTTACTTCTTAGCGGCGTAATTTATGCAACTGGTGGTATTGAAGCGGCAATAACAAAACTAGAGGCTATCGATCCAAATTTAATTACCCCTTATGGCATTGAATCAAGACCACTTGATTTTACCTTTATGATTTCTTTTTGGATGCTCGTTTGCTTTGGAATTATTGGATTACCAAATCTTATTGTCCGTAGTATGGCATATAAAGATAGTAAAGCACTACATCAAGGAATTATTATTGGAACAATTGTTGTTACATTCTTAATGTTTGGTATGCACCTATCGGGTGTATTAGGTCGAGCTTTAGATCCTAACCTTACGGTTTCCGATAAAATCATTCCAACATTAATGTTACAAGTAATGCCCCCTGTTATTGCTGGAATATTTATAGCTGCACCAATGGCTGCCATTATGTCTTCTATTGATTCTATGTTAATTCAAGCATCATCAACGCTTATTAAAGATCTTTATATTGCCATTAGACCTAATGCCATTACCAATGAAATAAAAATTAAACGCCTTTCAACATTAACGACACTCTGCTTTACTATATTACTTATTATTGCCTCATTAAATCCCCCTAAAATGTTAATATGGGTAAATTTAAATGCGTTAGGTGGATTAGAAGCAACTTTCTTTTGGGTCATCTTATTAGGATTCTTATGGAAAAAAGCAAATGCAACAGGGGCTATTTGCTCTATGCTTGGAGGATTTTTTAGCTATGGATTTTTTATTGCAACAGGAATTAAATTCTTTACCTTCCACGCAATCATTCCAACAACGCTTATAGGATTAATTTGTTTCATTATTGGAAATCGATTTGGTCATAAATCAGATTAAGAACTTAAATGATACGGGCAATACCTAGTATGCCCCCCCAAAGTTGGACGCAATACAACTTTTGGGGGCATATCAGATAACCTTAAACCCTATTTTTAGAACTTACACGGTTTGTGGGATAGTGTCAAATAAGCGGTAAGTTATTTACCCATTTTAGCAATTTCTTCGTCTCTTAGGACTCTGCGTAAGATTTTACCTACATTTGTTTTTGGCAATTCATCTCTAAATTCGATTTCTCTTGGAATCTTATAACCTGTTAGATGTTCACGACAATGATTTTTTAACTCTTCACGCGTTAAACTTTCATCTTTTTTAGTCACATAAATTTTGATTGTTTCACCAGATCGTTCATTTGGAATACCCACTGCAACAACTTCATTTACTTTTGAGTGTAATGCCACAACATCTTCAATCTCATTTGGATAAACATTAAAACCAGAAACAATAATCATATCTTTTTTACGATCAACAATGCGTAAGTTTAAATCTTCCCCCATTTCAACAATATCGCCTGTTGCAACCCAACCATCTATAATAGTTTTAGCGGTTTCTTCTGGTTTATTCCAATAACCTTTCATTACTTGAGGACCTTTGACCCAAAGCTCGCCACGCTCTCCTAAACCAACATCTACACCATCATCATTGACAATACGAATATCTGTATTCGGCATAGGAACACCAATAGAACCTGAATATTCTGTTGAATCAGTTCTTGTTGCAGAAATAAGAGGTGAACATTCTGTCATACCATAACCTTCAATAATATGACAACCTGTTATTTCGTGCCAACGATTAGCCACTGATCGTTGAACAGCAGCACCACCGCCAACCGTCATTCTTAGTTTTGAAAAATTAATATATTTAAAATCTTCATTATTTAATAGGGCATTAAATAATGTATTTACGCCAGTTAAAGTAACAAAAGGATATTTTTTAATATCTTTAATAAAAGCAGGAATATCACGAGGATTTGTAATCAATAATCCAGTTAAACCTAATTCAACAAAAAGTAAACAGTTTATGGTTAAAGCAAAAATATGGTACATTGGTAAAGCAATAACACCAACATCTCCAGTACCAGAACCTAATAATGGCTCACCTACCCATTTTGCTTGCATTAGGTTTGCTACGACATTTTGATGCGTTAGCATCGCCCCTTTTGCAACACCTGTCGTTCCACCTGTATATTGTAAAAATGCAAGATCTTCTCTTTTTATTACAGGCTTAATATATTGACGATGTTTACCAATATTTAAGGCTTCACGAAATGTAACCGCGTGTGGTAACTTATATTTTGGTACTAATTTTTTAACATACTTAACAACAAAATTAACTAAATTTCGTTTACCAAAAGAAAGCTGATCTCCCATTCTGGTTAAAATAACGTGTTCAACACCTGTCTTAAATACCACTTTTTCAAGTGTTGCTGCAAAATTTGAAATAATTACGATTGCTTTTGCACCACTATCATTTAATTGATGCTCTAATTCTCTTGGAGTATAAAGTGGATTTACATTTACAACCACCAAACCTGCTCTTAATGCACCAAATAATGCAATAGGATATTGTAATAAATTTGGCATCATTAATGCGATGCGATCACCTTTTTCTAAACCTAACTCATTTTGTAAATAAGCTGCAAATGCTCTACTACGCTCTTCTAATTTACGAAAAGTGAGAATCTTCCCCATATTGATGTAAGCAGGAATATCAGGATGCTTTCTTATTGCATTTTCAAACATCTCTAATAAAGATTCATATTTATCCACATCAACGCTCGTTGGTGACGTTGATGGATAATTTTTGAACCAAATTTTATCCATTATTTTTCCTTATTATTTTGTCTATTTTTAATTATCTCTCTAATAATCTCTTATTTTACAATAAATACACAATTTTTTCATTGTATCTTTTAAAATTTAATAGACATTCTGTGCTATTTTCTCAGCAAATTTTCCAATACTCACTGCAAAATAGTTAGAATTATTCCAATGTTTTAGTGTTCTATAATTATTCGATACCAAAAATGCTCTACCACCTAATTTATTTGGTAATACTAACCATAATTTTATCTTTTTTAACTTGGCTATTTTTGAGTAGTTTGAATTAAGCACTTTTATTCCTAATCTTTTCCAATCAGACAATGATCTTGCTTTATTAAATTGCGTTCCTGACTTTGCTAAACTTAGTGGATAAGTGAGTTTCACCTCAATGCCCCAAGGAATCTCTTTATTCCAACCAACGGTTGCAAGATAATTAGCAATTGAAGCAAAGACATCATAAGAATCATTCCAAATATCTTTTTTTCCATCATTATTACCATCTGTCGCAAATTTTAAATAACTTGTTGGCATAAACTGAGATTGCCCCATTGCTCCAGCCCAAGAGCCTTTCATTGCATCACGAGAAATTGTTCTCTTTTCCAAGATCTTCATTGCATTAATAAACTCTCGTTGAAATAATTTCTCTCTTCGCCCATCAAAGGCTAAAGTGGCTAAAACAGAAAGGACATCATAACTTCCCTGATAATAACCAAAACCACTTTCCATTCCCCATAATGCCATTAAATATTCTTTTGGTACACCATATTGCTTACTCGCTTTTGTTAATTCTGGTTGATATTCCCACCATAATTTAGTTGCTTTATTTACTTTATTAATAGTTAATACACGATTTAAATAATATGTAATTCCTTTAGGATTTGGCTCAACATTTTTAGTTTTTTTTCTCTTATGCTTAGATTGCTTTTTATCTAATTCAACCGCTTTATCAATAAATAAAATATTATTTTGTGTTGCAAGAAATTGTTTAGAAACTCCCGCTTTATAAGCCTGCTCTTTTAAAAAACTAACATAAGAGTTAAAGTCCTTTGGCTTTTTCTCCTCTATTTTATCTTCAACCCATTTTTCTTGAGTGACTTTAGGCTTTTGTTTAGCTATTTTAGCTTGATAATTATGAATAACAAATTTCATCTTTGAACTTGTTGCACAAAGTGTTGTTTGATTGCATATAAAAGAAATGACTAACCCGGCTAATAATTTTTTCATTTTTATTCACTTATAATTGAGAACAGATTCTTTGATTTTGTCAAATTACAACGAGACTGTCTATAATAGAGTTTAAAATTTTAATGTTTTATATTATTCTATGCGACTAATAAAAATAATATAACGATAGAAAAATAAAATGAAAATCGCATTAGGTATTGAATATGACGGAAGTCGCTATTTTGGGTGGCAGAAACAACAATCGGTTATCAGTGTGCAAGAAAAATTAGAAAGTGCCTTATCTATTATTGCTAACTCGCCTGTTGAGGTGTTTTGTGCTGGGCGTACGGATTCTGGTGTACACGGCACAGGGCAAGTTGTTCACTTTGAAACAGAGGCAAATCGCCCGTTAAAAAGCTGGTGTTTTGGGACAAATGCTCATTTGCCTGATGATATTTCAGTGAAATGGTCTGTTAAAGTCAGTGAGGATTTTCACGCTCGTTTTAGTGCCACCGCTCGCCGTTATCGTTATGTTATTTATAACAATAATCTTCGTTCTGCGATTCTGCCAAAAGGTGTGTCGCATTATAATATGCCGTTAGATCATCAAAAAATGCACGAGGCGGGGCAATTTTTATTAGGTGAAAATGATTTTAGCTCATTTAGAGCGGCACAATGTCAATCCAACAGCCCTAACCGAAATGTTCATCATTTGAATGTCACACGTATTGGAAAATTTGTGGTGATTGATATTCAAGCGAATGCCTTTGTTCATCATATGGTCAGAAATATTGTAGGTAGCTTAATTGAAGTAGGTTGTGGTAATCAACCTGTTGAATGGATAAAATGGCTATTGGAACAAAAAAACCGCCAACTTGCCGCACCAACCGCCAAAGCCGCGGGATTATATTTGGTTGATGTGCATTATCCAGATGACTTTAATATCCCTAAAACTCCGCTTGGACCACTGTTTTTACCTGAGATTTTATAAATTTTGAGTACGCAAACCTTTGCTCCTTAGTTTGCTATTTCAATATGAAATAAATCCTTTTATAATGCCTGCCTGATTTTTATAAGAGGATTTAAAAATGGATTATATTGAAATTTTAGGCTACGCAGCAATGATTACGGTATCTTGCTCTTTCTTACTTAAAGATGTAACAAAACTTCGTTTTGTAAATACCATTGGCTGTTTATTATTTGTTGTTTACGGAATTTTACTTAACGCTTACCCAGTAATAGGATTAAATGTTTTTGTATCTTGTATCAATGGCTACTATATCATTAAAGGTATGAGAGAAAAGAAATAATACGAATGGAAAGAGATATAATATCCTCTTTCCTTTTTCTCTCCACATCGCCTCCTCCATTACTCTTCTTTTTATTTTTTATATTATCTGCCTTTATTATTTAAACATTAAGCGGTAAGATGTTTCTGGTATTTTTCAAAAAAGGAAACAATGATGAAAAAAGAAGGAGTAGGGCATCATTTTTTAGCACGATTAGGCAAAACTCGCCTTCGTCCAGGAGGTAAATTAGCAACGGATTGGTTAATTGAAAAAGGGCAATTTAGCCAAGATAAAAAGATTCTTGAAGTTGCCTGCAATATGGGAACAACAGCCATTTATTTAGCAAAAACATATAATTGTAAAATCACTGGGGTTGATCTTGATGAAAATGCCCTTGAAAAAGCCCGTAAAAATATTGCAGAAAATAAGGTTGAGCATTTGGTAAATGTGATGCGTGGCAATGCAACCAAACTTCCTTTTGAGGATAATAGCTTTGATATTGTCATTAATGAAGCAATGCTAACGATGCTACCTGTCACTGCAAAAGAAAAAGCAATTCGTGAATATTTTCGTGTTTTAAAACCAAATGGTGTTCTGCTTACGCACGATGTAATGCTAAATCACGAAAACAGCGAGCAAATTATTCAAGAAATGAGAAATGCTATAAATATTACAACAACACCGCTTACTCAAGAAGGTTGGGAAAATACCTTTAAAAGCGGTGGCTTTAACGAAGTAAATTCTTTCACGGGCAATATGACACTGGTTTCACCAAAAGGCTTAATTTATGATGAAGGTGTTTTAGGTACATTAAAAATTATTAAAAATGCCCTAAAAAAAGAGAACTTTGCAACATTTAAGAAAATGTTCAAACTCTTTAACGATCCTAATAAGAAATTAGGGTTTATTGCGGTTTGTAGTAAAAAATAGACTGTTTTAATTAATTATCACAAAATTACAAAAGAAAAATCTATAAATTATTAAGTTAATATTGATTTATAACCTATTAAAATATATCATTCAAGTGTGGTGCTAAAGCAAGCCCACGTTAAAAAACACAAAGCTTGGCAGATGACAAATTGTGGTGCTAGAGTCAGCCCACGTTAAAAAAGACAAAACTCGGTAGATATAGCCCCTTAAGATTTATGATCTCAAGGGGCTTTTATTAGGAATAAAAATAATGCACCTAACAACACTAAATCTAGAACTAAAATATCTTTCTACAAAATTTTACACTCAACACGCACCAACCTTGAAAGAAAGATTACTTAAAGATACTCGTCCTTATTGTGTCTTATTAATTGAAATTAAAGGATTAAAATTTGCACTCCCTTTAAGATCGAACCTTCCTAAACGAGAAGGAGTTGGAATTAAAACAATAGAAAATCCTAATAATAAAGGAAGATTTAAAGGTATTGATTTTTCAAAAGCAATTTTAATTACCGACGATAGCCTATTAAAACCTGATATGGTTCAATTAAAAGATAAACAAGAACTATTAAATATACAGGGCAATCAAAAACGCATTGTTCGTGAGTTTAAAAAATACGTCAGTGGCTATATTACTGCAATGAAAAATAATAAAACTTTAGATTCTAAATATGAGTTTACAACATTACAAAATTATCATATAGAACTCAAAATAGTCTAAAATCATAACCAAACAGGAGGGTACGATGTTACTCATCTCCCTTTTTATCCTTCTATTACTTATCCAATACCACAACCTAAAACCACAAAAACTTTATTATATAAAAACCAAACATAGTCAAATGATTACAACACATTATATTGAAAGTTATTTTACGTTAAATAGCTTTTTAACTCAGTTTAAATATTGGTATAACAACCACCGATATCCGTAGTGCAGATAGGACAATTTTTAGGGGCGGAACTATCTGATTTTATAATTAAAGTATCCACGAAAGAATAAGAAATAAAGCCTAATGCACACAACAAACTAAGACAAAGAGGCTTAATACAGGCGGTTATATTATCAATAGAATTTACAAATTTTGAACAACTTCCAGAATGCTTGCCTTCTGCCCTGCTAAGTTCAGATACAACGACTAAACGGTTTAACGTCTTA
>PDWI01025651.1_pt1 | contig 13881 bp, 12 predicted proteins | sample 1430891 | NCBI WGS metagenome assembly PDWI01 (sample SAMN01162508, study PRJNA174530) | Oral metagenome, whole genome shotgun sequencing project. | biome: Marine environment; feature: Marine mammal; material: Swab sample of the gingival sulcus; isolation source: swab sample of gingival sulcus...
TGTGCATTTTTTTGAGCAACTGCTAATGCTTTTTCACTTATATCTGTTGCGACAATATGAGCTTTAGTAAAAATTCGACTCAAAGCAAGGGCAATTGCACCACTGCCTGTACCTAAATCAATAAGAGAAATTTCACTATGTGGAGCAAACAAATCACATACCACCTCTATCACCGTTTCAGTGTCTGCACGAGGAATGAGCGTGTCTTCAGTAACACACAGCTCCATATCCCAGAATGATTTTTTACCGATAATATACGCCAGTGGATAGCCTTTTGCGAGTTTTTGTACGTCTGTATCGAGTTGTTTTACAATATCTTCTGTAATGTTATCATCATCAAAAGCTCGTATATATGCCCTACTCTTGCCAAGACGTTCTGACAACAACAATTCTGCATCTAATTGTGGACTATCAGAAACAATAGACACGATATTTTTTTGTAACCATTCTTTAATCAGCATTGACGACTTCCCTACTTCCTTCCTTACTCTTCGTAAAAGATTTTCTTAAAATATTAATTAAAATTATAGCCTAAACACACATTAAATAATACAATCTCTCTTTAGTTTAATTTTCTTCACTTAATAAATGTCTATTCCTTTATCGCTCTATCTCCATATTCCTTGGTGCGTACAAAAATGCCCTTATTGTGATTTTAACTCACATAAACAAAAAGGTATCATTCCAGAACAGGAATATATTCAACGAGTATGTGAAGATTTACAAAGCGATAGAAAATATTTTGCTATCAATAGAAAATTAACATCTATTTTTATTGGTGGTGGCACTCCAAGTTTATTCAGTGGTAGAGCCATTACACAATTATTAGAAAATATTGAAAAACAAATACCGTTTAGCGATACAATAGAAATAACACTAGAAGCTAACCCTGGAACTCTTGATGAAAGAAATTTTAGAGAATATTTTTCTGCCGGCGTTAATCGCCTTTCTATAGGTGTACAGAGCTTTAACACCGAACAGCTCCAGAAATTAGGACGAATTCATAACCCAAATGATGCAGAGCGTGCTGTAAAAACAGCACAAGATATTGGCTTTGACAATATTAATATTGATATTATGTTTGGGTTGCCAAATCAAACAGAAGAACAAGCAATATATGATATAAAAAAAGGAATCTCACTTGGAACAGAACACCTCTCGTATTATCAACTAACACTAGAGCCAAATACCGTATTTGCCGCAAAACCTCCAACACTACCGTCAGATAAAAGTATCGACGAACGCTTTGAGATATGTAGCAAATATTTATTACAATCAGGATTTAATCGCTACGAGGTTTCAGCGTGGACACGAGGAAGAGAATCGCAGCACAACCGTAACTATTGGGAATATGGCGACTATCTCGGTATTGGTGCAGGTGCTCACGGAAAAATAACTATTGATACGAAAGATAATAATAAACAAATTATTCGCACCGTAAAACCACGCTCACCAAATCACTATCTTCATAAAAACTCTAATATTCTCAGCATTGCCCCAGAGTTTTGCAGTAAACGAGTGGTTACAGAAGATGAAAAAGCTTTTGAATTTATGCTCAATACAATGAGATTATCAGGTGGATTTCAACGTAGGTTTATCAGTGAACGTGGACTTATAGATGAACAAAACATTATTTCAATCCTCAACTCTCTGAAGACAAAAGGCTTAATAACAATAGACGAACACCACATTCGCCCTACCGAATTAGGTTATCGGTTTGTCAACGATATAATTGAGGCATTTTTATAACGCTATCAGCATAAAAACAATACACCTGATACTTGCTGTTCTTTATTCTATAGTCTATTATGTGAAGAACGCTCATAACAATCATAATAACCATAGACTATGAAACACACAAAAATAATATTTTTTTTAATACTAACCTCTCTCACAATAAATGCTTATGCAATATCGTGGGAACACATACAGAAACCAATTGAGGGAACAACACAATCAATTGGAGAGTATTCAAACGGCTGTATTATCGGTTCACAAGCATTACCACTACAAGGAGAAGGATATCAAGTTATTCGTTCTTACAAAAATAGATTTTATGGACATACAAACTTAATTAGTTTTATCAAACGTCTTGGAAAAAATGCAAAAAACAAAGGACTATCAACCGTTTTAGTGGGAGATATGGGAATGCCTGCCGGTGGACGTTTTACATCTGGGCATAAAAGCCATCAAACTGGTTTAGATGCTGATATTTGGCTTCGTTTTGGACCACTCACAAAAGACCAAGCTAATCTCATTAAGCTCGCAGCAACCGATAATAATGTAGCTCGCATTTTTGTAAATCCTGCTATCAAAGTAGAACTCTGCCAAGCTACAACAGGCGACCGTTCGTGGCTGCGAAAAGTAAGACCGTGGTTTGGACATACTGCTCATATGCACGTTCGCTTAAATTGTCCAAAAGGATCAAAAGAATGTAAAAACCAAGCCACCATTCCAGCAGGAGAAGGTTGTGGTGCAACACTGTATTCGTGGTTTGAACCTAAAAAACCATCAAAGAAAAAACAAAAGAAAAAGCCAGTCAAGATACCACCTCTTAAATGCCAAATGCTACTGTGGTCTTATGAGTAGAAAATAACAATTTAATATTATATTTTGCAACTATAACAGATATTTTTTTATGACACCTGCAATAAAACTTCTTAAAAAGAATAAAATTTCATTTACCATTCATACTTATGACCACGATCCACTAAATACAGATTTTGGTCAGGAAGTGGTTGATAAATTAAATCTTAATCCTCACCAAGTATTTAAAACGCTATTAGTGAGCGATACAAATAATAAACTGGCAGTAATAGTGGTTCCTGTATCTTCCACCCTAAATTTAAAACGCTCAGCACAAGCACTGAAAACTAAAAAAGTACATCAGCCCACTTGGACAGAAAAAACGCTTACCTACCGTTATTGATAGCTCTGCACAACAATTCGATACAATTTTTGTTTCTGGTGGAAAACGTGGATTAGATATAGAAATATCTCCGCAAGATTTAGCATCTCTTACTAATGCTGAGTTTGCAAATATGCAGAATGGGTGATTAAGATATTACTTACAGAAATAAAATACTGGCGGAGAGTGGGGGATTCGAACCCCCGATACGCTATAAACGTATACACACTTTCCAGGCGTGCGCTTTCGACCACTCAGCCAACTCTCCGATTTGAAGCAACGACAAATTTACCTGTTTTATCAAAATAAATAGCCACACCAAAACTGGTATGGCTATTTAGATTTGCAGAAAAATTACTCAATTACTTATTCAATAAACGATTAACAATATCAATAAATGATGCGGTATCTTCTAAACCACCATTTTCTGCAAGCAGTGCTTGATTGTATAAGAAATTGACCCAATCATTGAGTGTATCACCTTCCATATCAGCTAACTGTTTTACCATTTGATGAATACCGCCCTCACCCAACACAACACAACTAGGAGTCTTTGTCAGACGTTTACTTTCACGAACCTCTGTTACGCTATCGCCGAGAACCGTTTTTATTTTTTCAATGACGCTGGTAGTAGTAGCCTTTTCTTCTTCTGACTTTTCTTCTTTGTCAGTATTTTTGAATAAATCACCTGTGATGTCAGTTTGATTAATAGACTCAAATGATTTACCGTCAAACTCAAACATTTGCCCCATCATCCATTCATCAATTGGCTCCCACATCAACAGAACTTCTACGTTATTTTTTGCAAATATTTCCAGATGCGGACTGTGTTTTGCACTATTTTTAGAGTCAGCTACAAGGTAGTAAATTTTCTCTTGTCCTTCAGCCATACGCTCAACATAGTCAGCAAGCGAAACGGTTGTTTCCATACTTTGATCATTTGTTGAGGCAAAGCGGAGTAATTTTGAAATAGCCTCACGATTGGCAAAATCTTCACCTATGCCCTCTTTTAAGGCATTGCCAAACTCTTTCCAAAATGCTTGGTACTTACTTTTATCTTCATCATTAGCAAGCGTTTGAATCATACTCAAGCTACGTTTTGTACAAGCTTTTTTCAGTGCTTGCGTTGTTTTTGAATCCTGTAAAATTTCACGAGATACGTTGAGTGGTAAATCGTTAGAATCAATCACCCCTTTGACAAAACGCAAATAATTTGGCAAGAATTGTTCGGCATCGTCCATAATAAATACACGCTGTACGAACAGTTTTAAGCCGTGTTTCATCTCACGCTGGAACATATCAAACGGTGCTTTTTTAGGAATAAATAACAACGAAGTATATTCGAGATTTCCTTCTACTTTATTGTGAGCCCACGCACTTGGTTCTTGATAATCATGGCTGATATGCTTATAAAACTCTTGATATTCTTCATCGCTGATATCGCCTTTGGCACGAGTCCACAGTGCTTTTGCTTTATTAACTTGTTCAAACTTACCAGCTTTTGCCTCTATGGTAACGTTGCCATCTTCGTCTTTTTGCTCTGCCACTGGCTCTTGCCACAGCTCAACAGGGATACTGATATGATCGGCATACTTATTGATGATATTTTGTAGCGTCCAACGGTTAGCAAATTCTTTTTCCTCTTCTTTGAGATAAAGGGTAATTGTTGTTCCACGCTCTGCTTTATCGCTATCGCTCAAAGTGAAATCAGACTTGCCATCTGATTCCCAGCTATATGCTTTAGCCTCCCCTGCTTTAAGAGATTCAACTACTACTTTATCAGCAACGATAAAAGCAGAATAGAAACCGACACCAAACTGACCGATAAGTTCGCTATCTTTGGCATTATCGCCAGATAACTGACTGAAAAATGCCTTTGTGCCAGATTTTGCAATAGTTCCCAAATTATCAATAAGCTCTTCACGAGTCATACCAATACCGTTATCAGTAATGGTTACAGTATTTTTTTCCGAATCAAAGCTGACCTGTACTTTTAAATCACCATTGCCATCGTAAAGACTATCATTTGAAAGAGCTAAAAAACGTAGCTTATCTACTGCATCAGATGCGTTTGCTATCAACTCTCGCAAGAAAATTTCTTTATGAGAGTATAACGAATGCGTAACAAGGTGTAATAATTGACTCACTTCAGTTTGAAAACCTAATTTTTCCGATTGTTGTTCTGTATTTTTTGACATATGTTTTCCCCTATAAAATATGTAATGAATAAACGAATTACCTTTTAAATAGGGGGCAAATAGAAATGTTTCAAGTTTATTATGTAATTTTCTTTTAATTTTCGTTGTCAGTTTCACAGATGGCATTACGCTTACAAAACTTACCAAATCAAATAATAGTCAATATATTCAGAGCTATTTATTCTTTGCTCATTGCCTCTTTAATCTCATCGGCAAAATCACTGGCAATAAATGTTGCTCCTTGTTCAATAACTCGTTTGGCATCGTCAACGGTATTTACTGTCCAGTGGGCGACTTGCAAGTTATTGTGTAATACTTCTGCGACAAATTCAGGCGTTGCCATCTTATAATCCATATCAAGCCCTGTTAGTTGATTATCAAGAGCAAATTGTATTCTATCGTCAATTGGTGGATCTTTTTCATCCATCACCAAAAAGCAATCAAGATGAGGGAGCATTTGTTTTACTTGTCGGATTTTTCGTGGGTCATAGGAAATGATTTGTACCGCAATATCCTTTCGTAATTGGGCAAACTCAGCAATCACAGCCTCCATATTGGTTATTTGGTGTTTGATTTCTATTTGAATAAGTTTACCACTCGGTATTTGTTCAATGACTTCACTAAGCAGTGGAATACGCTCATTAAATTCTTTACTGCCGCCTTTACCACCAACACCTACATTGAGATGCTGTAAGTCGCTATAATTTGTTTCTGCGATAATGTATTTCTCTTTTGCTGTTCGCAAAGTATCTGGGTCGTGAATAGCGAGGACTTTACCATCTTGAGAAACCTGAATATCAAGTTTTACTTGTTTCATTGTTACACAGTTATAATACGTTAGTTAGAAGTTAAATTGAAACGGTTATTATACCTAAAAGAAATAGTAAATTATCAAATAAAAAATATTTTTTATTTATTTACTACAATTAAGGTAGATTTAAATTATTATATAAGGTATTATTCATAGCGAGCATTGTTGCTCACATTGAAATATATTTGTAATATACTCGTAATATGTTTGTAACATAATTGAAGTATAGTGAGAATATATTTTATTAACAACACAACTATATTTGGAGTTTTATCTTATGATGAAAAAATTATTATTGGCTTCTGCCATTGCTAGTTCTAGTGCTGCGATTGAATTGCAGGTGATTTTAACAAATCACAAGACAGCTGTAAGTTAAATCCTATTTTTAAAGGCAGTTATGAAGAAACCTTGACGGTTGGAATTACAGCATTTAGAGGGAATGAAGCCCCAAACATCTTACAAAGTTTTGAGGCAGGCGCAGCAACTCTTATTAATGCTAAAGGTGCAGTTGCAGCCGTAGAAGATTTATTCAATGACAGCGGCATTAAACTCAATAAAGAAGATTATTTAGCACCTGTGCGTGATTTTTATGCTGATAGTAATGGCAAAATGATTGCGATGCCATTTAACTCATCAACTCCTATTTTATACTACAATAAAGCAGCGTTGGAAAAAGCTGGCGTGACAGCACCAAAAACCTGGGAAGAATTTGAAGAAACTGCGAAAAAGTTAAAAGAAGCAGGTTATATTGCTTTGTCTCAATCACATACTCCGTGGATTTTTGCAGAAAACTTCCACTCTCGCCACAATATTCCTATGGCTGATAAGCACAACGGCTTTGACGGCGTAGCGACAAAAATCAACTACAACAACGATGCTATCAAAAATCACTTCACAAAATTCAAAGAGTGGAAAGACAAAGGATACTTTGGCTACTATGGCGAAAACTGGGGCGATAACCGTACACCATTTGAAAAAGGTGAAGTGGCAATGTGGTTAGGTTCTTCTGGCTCATTTGGTGGTATCAAACAAGCAGTTGGCGATAGTTTCCCATTTGCAACAACATTCTTACCATACTGGGATAGCGTAACTAAAGGCAAAGAGTACAACTCATTTATCGGTGGTGCTGCCTTATTCGCATTTGCTGGTAAACCAAAAGCAGAAAATGCTTGTACAGCAAAATTCTTTGAGTACTTGAGCTTACCAGAAACGCAAGTATTCTGGCACAAGGAAACAGGGTATCTCCCAATTACTAACTCAGCGTACGAAAAAGCAAAAGCTGAAGGCTACTACAAAGAAGAGCCAGCAGCAGAGTTAGGTATTTTGCAAGTAAAAAAACCAGGTGGAGAGTTTACCAAAGGCTATCGTCTAGGATATTACCCACAAATTAGAGAATCTATCCGCCGTAATGCCGAAAAATTCTTTAATGGTGATATTAATGCCGATAAAATGTTTGGCAACATCGAAAAAGATGCAAATAACCAACTTTCTCGTTTTGCACGAACAGTTAAATAACTGCTCAATAACATAGCAATGATGAGGTCATTGTAAGCCAATAGTAACAACAAATTCCTGTTATCTTGGATTGACAAAAATAACTAGGCGTTTACACTATGAGCTTACGATGACCTGTTTACATTATAATTTACATTACATTCGTTCACTTCATATAAGAATTCATACAAAAAGAAGTGAGCGTGTGCTGTTTCTAATATGTTGATAGGACGTCATAACTAGCCCCATTTTCATTTGGTTATCAAAAAATTATGAAGAAAAACACCTTTAAACATTCGCCACTTCCCTATATATTAATTGCTCCACAGATGGCGATTATTTTTATATTCTTTGTGTGGCCTGCTATTCAGTCTGTACAATCGAGCTTTTATATGGAAGATAGCTTTGGATTATCCCGCATCTTCGTTGGATTGGAAAACTACTACACCATTTTTACTCAAGACCTATATTATCAGTCTATGGGATTTACACTTATTTTTTCTACGCTGGTAACATTTTTCTCACTCGCTATTGCTTTATTATTGGCTGTAAAAGCAGATAAAGTTATTCGTGGTAGTGGTGCGTATAAGACGCTGATTATTTGGCCGTATGCCATTGCTCCTGCTGCTGCTGGACTGTTGGCAGTATTTTTATTTGATTCACACGTTGGTCCTTTGTATTCTCTCTTTGGTCAGCTGTGGCAATTTGACCACAAAGTATCATCGTTTGATGCTAGTTTAGTTGTGATTATCGTATCAGTATGGAAGCAAGTGAGCGTTAATTTTGTCTATTTTATGGCAGGATTACAAGGCATTCCACAAGCTGTGCGAGAAGCAGCAATTATTGATTGTAAGAGTGGAGCTAAACGTTTTTGGACGATGACATTTCCGCTATTAGCTCCCACCACATTTTTCTTGCTTGTTATCAACATTACCTATGCATTTTTTGAAACCTTCGGTATTATTGACACGATGACTCGTGGCAGACCAGGTGGCTCAACAATGACATTAGTATATAAAATTTATCAAGACGGTTTTGTCGGACAAGATTTTGCTCTTGCCTCTGCTCAGTCGGTCGTTTTGATGATTTTCGTTATGGAATGAAAAAAGAAAATATTTTTGATCACGTAATTTTAATTATCGGCGTATTAATATTGGTATTACCGTTGTGGATCGCCTTTGCTTCTTCTACGCACGAAGCTGATTATATTTATAGAAATGGTGTACAGTTTTGGTTTGGTGATAACTTTATCAATACTTATAAAGAGTTGCTTACAGGTGCGGTAGATAACAGTGGCATCGCTGTTGTTTCAGGATTTTCTATGTTGAAAAACTCACTGATTTTAGGACTAGGATTTTCAATTGGTAAAATTATCCTCTCTATGATGGCGGCGTATGCCATTGTATATTTCCGTTTTCGTTTGGGAACAGTATTCTTTTGGATTATCTTTTCTTCGTTGTTACTACCACTTGAAGTGCGTATTATTCCTTCGTATGAAATTGTCTCTCAATTAAATCTTGTCAATACTTATACTGGTTTGATTTTGCCGTTGATTGCTTCGGCAACAGCAACATTCTTTTTCCGTCAATTTTATTTATCAGTACCAGATGAGTTGATGGAAGCGGCACAGTTGGATAACGCAGGACCATTTAAATTTTTCAAAGACATTTTATTCCCACTGTCTAAAACAATGATTGCTGCAATTTTTATCATTATGTTTGTGGTGGGCTGGAACCAATATCTTTGGCCAATTCTGATGACGACTGATGAAAGCTTTAAAACCTTGCTATTGGGCATAAAGGATATTATTAATGTGGTAGAAGATGGAAAAATACCAGCTTACAATACTGGTTTTGCGATGGTTATTTTATCAACTATTCCTCCTATAATGATCGTAGTATTATTCCAAAAATGGTTTATCAAGGGCTTGGTTGAAAGTGAGAAATAATATACGTATAAAACAAACATATAGATGTAAAAAATAAATACAAAATACAATTGATAGGAAATTTAGTATGTCAACACTAGAAATAACGAATGTAGGGAAAACCTACCCAAATGGCTACGAGGCAATTAAAAACGCCAATATTAGTATTGAATCTGGCGAGTTTGTCGTCTTTGTTGGGCCTTCTGGCTGTGGTAAATCAACTTTACTCCGAATGGTCGCAGGGCTTGAAGAAATTACCAAAGGCGAGATGGTATTGGCAGGTAACCGCATTAACGATTTAGAACCATCAGAGCGTGATATTGCAATGGTGTTTCAAAATTATGCCCTCTATCCTCATATGACGGTATATAAAAACCTTGCCTATGGTTTAATCAACCGCAAAATTGACAAAGATGAAATCAAACGCCGAGTAACACAAACTGCAGAAATGTTACAGATTAGCGAATATTTGCATAATAAGCCTAAAGAATTATCAGGCGGACAACGCCAACGTGTAGCAATGGGGCGTGCAATTGTGCGAAAACCACAATTATTCTTGTTTGATGAGCCGTTATCAAACCTTGATGCCAAATTGCGTAATACAATGCGTTTAGAAATTAAAGCCTTACAGCGTCGTTTAGGAATTACATCTATTTATGTAACTCACGATCAAGTAGAAGCAATGACAATGGCTGATAAGATTGTCATTTTATCAGCAGGTAAAGTGGAGCAAGTCGGCACACCACAAGAAATTTATCACAAACCTGCAAATTTATTTGTGGCAACCTTTATGGGTAGCCCAGCGATGAATATTCTTGATGCAAAACTCAACAATAATAAGCTCGTTTTTGATGATGGACAAATCATTACAACAGAATTTAGCTTAACTGATGCACAGGAAAATAAAGAGCTAAAAGTTGGTATCCGCCCAGAGTGTATTAATTTATCGAAAGAAAAACCAGCAGACAGCACCCCGTTTGTTGAAGTATCAATAGATATTGTTGAAGATTTAGGAGCACAACGAGTGGTTCACGCAAGCATTGGCAGCCATTCAGTATTAGTTGTAACTGAGCTGAAAAATATTATGACTGGGGAAAAACGCTACGCAACATTCCCAATTGATAACTTGTACTTATTCGATGCCGAAACAGGAAATAATATCGTTCAATAATAATTATTGACTTATTTTAGTGTTTTTCATTCATTAATAGCAGTGAAATCTCTAATTTTATCCTTACCATATCAATAGTTGTGGTAGAATAGCTGGCAATTATATTCAAATAATATTAGGAATTATTTATGTCGCAATATGTTTATACTATGCAAGGTGTGGGAAAAGTTGTCCCGCCTGGCAAACACATTTTAAAAGATATTTATTTATCATTTTTCCCTGGTGCCAAAATTGGTGTGCTTGGTCTTAATGGTGCAGGTAAATCAACCTTGCTTCGCATTATGGCTGGTGTCGATACTGATATTGTTGGTGAGGCACGCCCTCAACCTGGTTTAAATATTGGCTATCTACCACAAGAACCAGAGCTTGACCCAAATAAAACCGTTCGAGAAATTGTTGAAGAATCTCTCCAGCACATTAAAAACGCACAAGCAGAACTTGATGCCGTTTATGCAGCGTATGCTGACCCTGATGCAGATTTTGATAAACTTGCAGCAAAACAAGCAGAGCTTGAAAATATTATTACAGCGGCAGATGCTCACAATCTTGATAGAAATCTTGATATTGCTGCTGATGCTCTTCGCCTTCCTCCGTGGGATGCAAAAGCAGAACACTTATCAGGTGGTGAAAAACGTCGTGTGGCATTATGCCGTTTACTGCTATCAAAACCTGATATGCTTCTTCTCGATGAGCCAACAAACCACCTTGATGCAGAATCAGTTGCGTGGTTGGAGCGTTTCTTACACGATTATAGCGGAACGGTGGTTGCGGTAACGCACGATAGATATTTCCTTGATAATGTTGCTGGCTGGATTTTAGAGCTTGACCGTGGCGAGGGTATTCCTTGGGAAGGCAACTATAGCTCGTGGCTAGAACAAAAAGAAAAGCGTTTAGCTCAAGAGGAAAAGCAACAATCTAAACTACAAAAAACAATTTCTCAAGAGCTTGAATGGGTGCGTCAAAATCCTAAAGGACGTCGTGCGAAAAACAAAGCTCGTTTAGAGCGATTTGAAGAGTTATCAAGTCAAGATTTCCAAAAACGTAACGAAACTTCAGAACTCTACATTCCACCTGGGCCACGTTTAGGCAATAAAGTGGTGCTTGCCGAAAGCCTTACCAAAGCATTTGGCGACAAAGTTCTCTATGAAGATTTATCATTTAACTTGCCACCTGGAGGCATTGTTGGAATTATCGGCCCTAACGGTGCTGGTAAGTCAACCCTCTTTAATATTATGACAGGTGGAGATACGCCAGATGCTGGCAATATGGAGGTCGGTGAAACAGTACAATTCTCTTATGTTAATCAATCTCGTGATGAACTCGATGCTGATAAAACGGTATGGGAAGCCGTATCTGATGGACTTGACCTCATTGAAGTTGGCACTGTGCGACTCAACTCACGTGCCTATCTTGGTCGCTTTAACTTCCGTGGTAGCGATCAGCAAAAGCGTGTCAAAGATTTATCAGGTGGTGAACGCAATCGTCTGCACTTGGCAAATACACTCAAATCAGGGGGCAACGTGTTACTCCTTGACGAGCCAACCAACGATTTAGACGTAGAAACACTACGTGCATTAGAAGAGGCTCTGCTTGTGTATCCAGGTTGTGCAGTAGTTATCTCGCACGATAGATGGTTCTTAGATCGTGTTGCGACACATATCTTGGCATTCGAAGGCGATTCCAAAACCGTGTGGTTTGAAGGTGGTTACTCCGATTATGAGGAGGATCGTAAAAAACGTCTCGGCATTGATGCCGATCAGCCTGTGAGAATTAAATACAAAAAATTAAAGACTTGATGCAAAATATCACGTTTTTAATATCACGTCTTTAATATAAAAAATTTTAAAACAAAAATAGAGGAAATATACAATATGGAAACAATACAATCATTATTTAATGGGTTTAATACCCTGATTAACGACTTAACGTGGGGCTGGTCGCTAATACCGATGCTGGTTATCTTCGGTCTGCTCTTCACATTCGTTGGTGGATTTGCACAATTTAGATACTTTGGACGTATGTTTAAAGTATTAACAGCACAATCAGAAGGCGATGACTCAATTAGTGCAAGACAAGCACTCCTTGTGTCTATCGGTGGTCGTGTCGGTGGTGGTAACATTGCAGGTGTTGCCGTAGCTATCAGTTTGGGTGGTCCAGGTGCGGTATTCTGGATGTGGGTTGTTGCTCTTATCGGAATGATGACAAGTATGGTTGAGTGTTCGCTAGCACAGCTCTACAAACGTAAGGATGAAGATGGTAACTATCGTGGCGGACCTGCAAGCTATATTGTTCACGGTCTTGGCCCTGATTATCGTTGGTTAGCAGTTATCTATTCAATCTGTTTAACACTTGCATTTTCAATCGGTTTCAATGCTTTCCAAGGCAACACTGTTGCGGGTGCTGCTGCCGATAGTTTAGGCATTGATAGAATGTACACTGGTATTTTCTTGGCAGTAATGGGCGGATTAGTAATTTTTGGTGGTATCCAACGTATCGCTAAAGCTTCTGATATTATCATTCCTATTATGGCATTAATTTACATTGCTATGGCTGTGATTGTTATTGCTATCAATATTACAGAAGTACCAGCTCTTTTCGTAACAATCGTTAAAAATGCTTTCGGCATCGATTCTGTTGTCGGTGGTGGTATGGGGGCTGCTCTTGCACAAGGTATGCGAAGAGGTCTTTTCTCAAATGAAGCAGGTCTTGGTTCTGCTCCAAACGTAGCGGCAACGGCTGACGTAAAACACCCTGTAAGTCAAGGTATTACCCAATCGCTTTCAGTATTTATTGATACTATTATCATCTGTAGTGCAACAGCATTTGTTATTTTACTCGGTGGTGTATATCAACCGGGTGCGGAAATTGATGGTGTTGTACTTACTCAACAATCACTTGCAGAGCACTTTGGCGTATGGGCTAATTACCTTATCACGTTCTCTATTCTTCTCTTCTCATTTAGTTCTGTTATCTACAATTACTATATGGGAGAAAATGGCGTTCACTTCTTGGCAGGTAAAAATAGCAAAGTAGCTATCTTTGCCCTCCGTATTTCAGTTATTGCAATTCTTTACATTGGTGCTACACAAGAAAAAGCAACAGATGTATTTGCATTCTCTGATCCACTTATGGGACTATTGGCACTGACTAACTTATTAGCGTTAATTATGCTCTTCCCTCGTGCTGTGAGATTATTAAAAGATTACCACTCACAATTAAAATCAGGCGTGAAAGTTCCTGTATTTGATGCACAAGATTATGAGCGTCTTGACATTGATATGGCCGCTTGGGGTAAAGAACCTTCTGGCAAGTAATCGGTATTTGTTTTAGACACAAAGAGTCCAGCACATAAATATGCTGGGCTCTTTTATT
>PDWI01007026.1_pt1 | contig 13880 bp, 19 predicted proteins | sample 1430891 | NCBI WGS metagenome assembly PDWI01 (sample SAMN01162508, study PRJNA174530) | Oral metagenome, whole genome shotgun sequencing project. | biome: Marine environment; feature: Marine mammal; material: Swab sample of the gingival sulcus; isolation source: swab sample of gingival sulcus...
TGCAACAACCGCCAAATCTATCGCAGGGTCATCAACATTAATTCCTCCTGTGATATTTAAAAAGACATCTTTTGCACCAAGTTTAAATCCTGCTCGTTTCTCTAAAACTGCCAAAATCATATGCAATCTTTTCAAATTATACCCTGTGGTTGAACGCTGTGGAGTTCCATAAACTGCAGTACTTACTAATGCTTGAATTTCAATCATTAATGGGCGAACTCCTTCTAATGTTGATGCTATTGCTGTTCCACTTAAATCGTTATCTTTTTTAGAAATTAATATTTCTGATGGATTTGAAACCTCCCTCAATCCATCAGAAAGCATTTCATAAATCCCTAATTCTGAAGTTGAACCAAATCTGTTTTTATTTGACCTTAAAATTCTGTATGTATAATTTCTATCTCCCTCAAACTGCAAAACAACATCAACCATATGCTCTAAAATTTTAGGTCCTGCAATGTGTCCTTCTTTATTAATATGCCCAATTAACAAAACAGGAGTTGCTGTTTCTTTAGCAAATTTTATTAGTTCAGCCGAAGTTTCTCGTATTTGCGAAATACTCCCCGGTGATGCTTCAATATTATTTGTGTGTAATGTTTGAATGGAATCAATAATTAATACTTCTGGCTTTACTTCTTCAATAGTTTTGAATATTTTTTGAGTATTGGTTTCAGTTAAAATTAAACAATTTGAATTACTTGATTCTTCTAATCGCTCCGCTCGCATTTTTATTTGCGATTGACTTTCCTCCCCTGAAACATACAATACTTTTTGGCTAATTTTTAAGGCAATTTGTAATAATAATGTAGATTTTCCGATACCTGGCTCACCACCTAATAAAGTTACTGAACCTTTTACCAATCCACCGCCTAAAACGGTATCTAATTCATTATTATTTGTTTTTACTCGCTCTTCATAATTTAGTTGAATTTCATCAATTTTTAATGGTTTTGAAACCATTTTTGACACCGATGACGATTGTTTCCATTCTCTTTTTTCTTCCTTTTCAACCACCTCTTCAACAATTGTATTCCACTCATTACAAGCATTACACAACCCCATCCATTTCGGATATTTTGAACCACAATTTTGACAATGAAAAACTATTTTTACTTTAGCCATTTTTTATTTTTATTGATGATAACAAAGAAACAAAAAAAGAGCATAACTTTTAAATATTATGCTCTTTTTATGCTAAAATCGTACTATTATTAATAAACTACTTTTATTAAGTAATAATTCTTTTTACCTCTTTGTAATAACAAATATTTATTTGCTATTAAATCTTTTGTGGTAATAACATAATCTTCTGTTACTTTTTCTTTATTTACAGAAATAGAATTTTCTTTCAATGCTCTACGAGCCTCTCCGTTAGATTGTAAAAATCCTGTTTTTGATGATAATGCTTCAATCATGTCCAACCCTTCATCAATATCTCCTTCTGAAATTTCTGCTAATAAAACTCCATCAAAAATATCTAAAAATGTTTGTTCATCTAAACTCTTTAAATCTTCTGAAGTTGAATTTCCGAATAAAATATTAGATGCTTTTATAGCCTTTTCTAATTCTTCTTCTGAATGAACAAAAATTGTAACTAATTCTGCTAATTTTTTCTGTAAAACTCTATTATGTGGAGCCTCTCTATGCTCTGTAATTAATTTTTCAATTTCTTCTTTACTTAAGAAAGTGAATATTTTAATGTACTTTTCAGCATCTTCATCAGATGTATTTAACCAGAATTGATAAAATTTATAAACCGAAGTTTTATCAGCATCTAACCAAACATTTCCTCCTTCTGATTTTCCAAATTTTGAACCATCAGCCTTTGTAATTAATGGGCAAGTCATAGCAAAAGCCTTAACATCTTCTCCAACATTCATTCTACGAACTAATTCTGTACCTGTTGTAATATTTCCCCATTGGTCAGAACCTCCCATTTGTAATAAACAATTATAGTGTTTATGTAAGTGGTAAAAATCGTAACCTTGAATTAATTGATAAGTAAATTCAGTAAAACTCATACCCGGACCTTCTCCTGAAAAACGCTTTTTAACTGAATCTTTCGCCATCATATAATTTACTGTAATTCTCTTTCCAACATCACGAGCAAAATCAATGAATGAAAAATCTTTCATCCAGTCATAATTATTTACCAAAATAGGCGAATTTTCCGAACCATTATCAAAATTTAAAAATCGTGATAAAACTCTTTTAATTCCTGCAACATTTTTTGCAAGTGTTTCTTCATTCAGTAAATTTCTTTCATCTGATTTCCCTGATGGGTCACCAATCATACCTGTTGCACCCCCTACCAAAGCAACCGGCTTATGCCCTGCTCTCTCAATATGACAAAGTAAAATTATAGGCACTAAACTACCTATATGAAGTGAATCAGAAGTTGGGTCAAAACCAATATATGCTGTTGTTATCTCTTTTTCAAGTTGTTCCTTTGTACCAGGCATAATATTATGAATCATACCTCTCCACTCTAACTCTTCTACTAAATTATATTTCATTTCTGTATATTTTTTACCACAAATTTAAAATAAATATTGATATTAATGTTACTTTATTTAGAATTGATTACTAAAAAAGCAACTTATTTTTATATAATTTTATTTTTTAATGTATTTTCGCACCCTAATAAAATTATATATCACAATGGAACAATTAGAAGAAAAATTATTAAATATAGATTGGATTGCTTTAGGAGGAAGAATCATAGCAGCAATAATAATCTTAATTATTGGTTTATGGATTGTTAAAACATTAACAAAATTTGTAGCAAAATTAATGGACTTAAAATCATTAGACCGTTCATTAAAAGGTTTTGTTTTAAGCCTTATTTCTACATTTTGTAAAGTTGGTGTAATATTAGCTGCTGCTGCCACTTTAGGAATGGATTTAAGTATTTTAGGTACAATCATTGGAGCCTCTGTTTTGGCTATAGGTATGGCTTTACAAGGTTCATTAGCTAACATTGCAGGAGGAGCATTAATAATGACTCTTAAACCTTTTAGAGTAGGTGATTACATTAAAGCACAAGGAGAAGAAGGTTTTGTTAAACAAATAGAATTATTTAATACTAAAGTAAACACTATTGATAATAAAGAAGTTATTTTGCCAAATGGTGCTCTTTCTAATGGAAATATTATAAATTACTCTAAAGAAAGTAAAAGAAGAGTTGATATTGTTTTTGGAATATCATATGATGCAGATATTAAAGAAACTAAAGAAGTTTTATTAAGTGTTTTAAATTCATATTCTAAAACATTAAATAATCCAGCAACACCGGCTGTAATGGTTGGTGAATTAGCAGATAGTTCTGTAAACTTTATTACCAGAACTTGGGTTAATACTTCTGATTATTGGGATGCTTATTTCTATATAATGGAAAATGGAAAAATAGCCCTTGATAAAGCAGGAATTGAAATTCCTTATCCACATTCTGTTGAAATTCAAAAAGAAGGATAATTAATTTACACATAATAAATATACTAAAAAGACCGAATAAATATTCGGTCTTTTTATTTTGTAATTAATTTCAAAAGTATCTTATAAACATATTCTTATCTTCTACATCAAATGTTTTATTATTAACTTGTAGAAACAAAAAAACCTAATTAATTTCTTGTTTAATCAGAGTTAATTGTATTTTTATAAAACTATTTCCTTTATTTTAGGGTTCTGCTGTTTGTTTTTTATTTTTTCATTTTTCTGGATTTATAAATAACCCTATGGAGAATACTTTTCTTTTTTTATTAAATGTTATTCTACACCTTATTGGACATTTATTCTGTTTATTAATTATGTTCTTTTGTAAAAGGAACATAATTAGTATTCTATTATTATTCATATTTTTAAGTGTATTTTTATGGTGTACCTAATTAAAAAAATGGTGTACCTTTTTGTACTCCTTATTTTGATATAATTCATAAATAAAAACAGACAAACCCCTAAACCCTTGATTTTAAAGCATAAAAAAAGCAACCACTTTTTGTGATTGCTTTCTTTCGGTCTGGACGGGTAATGTTTGGACTTTTTTTAACACTTTCTGCAACCCCAGTAAAACCAAGCAGAGCATTAATAAAATCAATGCATACAGCATTATTAAAGGAGTTAAGTAAGATTGTATAAAATTTAATGAAATTGATACAAATTGTAAAATGGTTGACTAAATGTTGACTAAATAAAAAAAGGTTGTATATTTGTATTGTTCAAAAGTATAAAAAATGGCAACAGTTAAATACCTACTTCAAAGCAAAAAAGAAAATTCACAAATCTATTTAAGATTATCATTAGGGCGTAACAAAACATTAAAACGCAAAATAGGTTTATTGATAGATTTTAAAGATTGGAGTAATACAACAGGACTACCAAAGCAAAACACCTCCACTAACAAAAACCTAACTACTAAATTAAAAAAATTAGAAACTTTTGTAATTGATAGATTAAACAGTACAGACCCAAACGAAATTACAGGCGACTGGTTGCAGTTTCAAATTGATTTATTTTTTAATCGTGTTGCCGAACATAAGCAAAGTGAATATTTAACAGATAACATTCAGTACATAATAGACCACGCCTATGTAATGGAAAATTCAAAAGGTGGTGAGGGTTTGAGTAAATGCAGAATACAACAATATAAGCGACTTAAAACATTATTTGAAGATTTTGAGAAAAAACAAAACAAGAAGTACAAAGTTAAACACCTAAATAAAGTCGCCTTTGATGAATTTAAAAAATGGTTATCAGATAAAGACTATCAGGCTAATTACTATTCTAAAAAAGCAAGTGATTTAAAAACAGTTTGTAATAATGCCAAAGGTAGAGGTATTGAAGTATCTAACGACTTCTATGGAATAAAAACCAAACAAACCAAAACCTATGATGAAGATGAGGAGGTAATAACTTTAACATTATCTGAAATAGAAAAAATAGAACAATTAACCATAACGGACAAGGAATTAAATAATGCCCGTAAATGGTTAATAATTGGTTGCTTTGTTGGGCAAAGAGGTAATGACCTCGTAAATAAAGTAAAGTATGATAATATTAAACCACACGGCGACGGTTATATAATAGAATTTAAACAACAAAAAGGAAATAAACCCGTTATAATACCCGTTTCACCAAGAGTTGAAAAGATACTTAACGAGGGATTGCCCTATTCTGTCTATATTCAAAAACTAAATAAGCAATTTAAAGAGGTTTGTAAACTTGCAGGAATAAATACCCCTACAATGGGAAAAATGCAAGAGCAAGTATCAAAAAACAGACACAGACGAATTAAAAGAGTACGCCCTAAATGGCAATATATAGGAACTCACACCCTACGGCGTACCTTTGCCACTTTACATTATGGAAAAATACCAACTCCATACATTATGAGTGTAACAGGTCATAAAAAAGAGAGTACATTTTTACAGTATATAAATCAAAGTGAAACTAAACACATTGATGTATTTAATGAGTTCTTTAAAAAACAAGTAACACCTAAACTAAAAGTAATAAGAAATATATCAAATGGATAATAAATTAAAATATACCGACGAACTAAAAGCAAAACTAAACGGGTTAAGAGCAAACCAAAGCGAAAAGGTTATTAATGCTTTTGATATTGAGTACACTTATGAAAGTAACAAGATTGAGGGTAATACTTTAACATTACAAGAAACAGCACTTGTAGTTGAGAAAGGTTTAACCGTAGGAGGTAAAACACTAAACGAGCATTTAGAAGCAATTAACCATACTTACGCTATTAAGTTTATAAAAGATGTAGCACAAAATAAAGAAGAGGTTACAGAGCGTTTAATTTGCGAAATACACGCACTTATACTAAAAGGAATTGACGACAAAAACGCAGGAAAGTACAGAACTGTACCTGTTATGATTTCAGGTGCTAAACATACACCTCCACAACCTTATTTAGTTCCTATACAAATGCAGGAATTAGTACAATGGTATAACGATAATAAAGACACTTTACACCCTATCGTATTAAGTGCTGAAATACACGAGAGATTAGTTACAATACACCCGTTTATAGACGGTAATGGTAGAACTTCAAGGCTATTAATGAATTTGATTTTATTACAGAATGGTTACCCTATTGCTATATTAAAGGGCGACGCTGAAAGTAGATTAAAATATTATAATGCTTTGGAGGTAGCACAAACAGAAGATAATAAAGAGCCTTTTATTAATTTGATTATTGATAATGTAACAGAAACAATGCAGAGAATTATTAAAGTGGTTGATTTAGTATAAATACAACTACACATTAAGAAAAACGCTTTTTTTTAACATAGCAAGATTTTAATGTAAAGAAACAAGTAAAAAATTAACATAAGGCAACGCTAAAATATTGTTTAAATGGAAAAATCTAAATGGTTGATAAATCAAAGTAACCCTTTTAAGTTATCAAAAAAATATGCTTTAAGTATAAATGCTATCCAAACAGAAGTCTTAAAGCAAACAGAAAGTATTACAAATTTTAATGATTTTTTAAATTCTAAAATAAATGTAGGTGCAAGTATTGGATTTACAGAAAATTTAACAATTAGCAAATTATTGGATGAATGGACAGATAATACATTTTCAAATGGGCAAATATCAAGTACAAATAATGTAGAGGTTATTTTTTCCTATATCATTTTATATTTATACAGGTTGTTTTTAGAGAATAAACACCCTTTATTTTTTACTTTTATTAATTATTTAAAATGTTTTGATGATTTAAAAAACAATTATTTAGAAAACACTATAAATACCGATTATTACACTTTTTTAGTTTCCGAAAAAAATAATTATACTCTAATTTTGAAAGAATTAAATAAAGATATTTATAAAGCAATAGATAGTAAATTTAATGGTTTTTCACAGAGTTTACAAAGAGAAACAGAACGAAAAATAGACTATTTAGATGTTCAAATAAAAGATGAATTAAAGCAAGACATTAACCCACAAAATTTACAGCCTCAACAAGAAGAAATCCTAAATATTGATTTAAGTGATACTAAACTAACAGAACAAATAATAATGTTAGAAAAGTTAGGGGTTTTGGATTATTTAAGAAGTAAAGAGCCTTTTAATAATAATGTTTATGCTTTGGCAAGTGTATTAAGTGGAATTACAGGAAAAACACAAAGGACAATATGCTCCTATATAAACCCTATATTTAAAAGTGATTGCGAACAAAAAAATAACCCTCTTAATAAACCTAAAACTGTAGAAAAAGTTAAGCAAAAATTAATTTCAATAGGGTATAAATTATTTTAGTAAATAATATTTAGGGAAAATTTAGGGAAAACCAAAAAAAAACCAAAACGATGTTTGTGGCAAACATTAAAAATAATAATTATGTCACAAATTCAATTTATACAGGTAACACCTGAACAACTACAACGCTCAATTATTGAGGGGGTAAGAACTCAATTATACGACTTAAAACAACATTTCCAACCAAAAGAGCCTACCGAGTATTTAGAGCGTAAGCAAGTAGCAGAAATGCTAAACATAAATTTATCAACTTTACACAACTATGTAAAGCAAGGTAAATTAGTTGCTTATGGTTTAGGTCGTCGTGTTTATTTCAAACGCCACGAGGTAGAGAATGCTATTGTTAAACTTCAAAATTAATAGCATTATGGTAACGCAAAAGAAAAAACATAATACAGCCTTTACAAGTCGTTTAAGTTGGAGGGAGTGTATAAATGAGGGTTTACCAATAAAAGAGAAACACCTCGTATTAAAATACCTATCTGCACAACCTTTACCAAGAACGAGCAGACAAATAAGCAATGACCTACATAAAGAACGCACCAACATTACTAAAACATTAAATGAGTTAGTAAATAGTGAACTTGTTGAGGTAATTAAACACGGTAAATGCCAAACAACAGGGCGTAAAGTAGGTTATTATTCAGTAGTTAAACAAGATAATTAATAGTAACAAAAAAGGAGGCGTTAAAACCTCCTTTAAATTGTTCAAATGTTTTGGGTAATTGTGGCAACGCATACCCTAATGCAAATATAGGAAACTTTTTAAAAATTGATAGACTTCACTAAAATATTAATTAAAAATATAGATGTAGAGCGTCTTAAAAACTTGTCTGAACTTAATTTTAAAGTAGAGGTATCAGAAAAGACAGGCGAACTATCTAATAAAACTATTGCCGAGTATCATCATTGCAAAATAATGATTTTCAGTAATGGTAATGTGTATTTTAGTGGTAGTATTCATAAACTATACAATTCATTAAAAGGAATTAAAGCACCTAACTATTTAAAGCAATTAAGTGACACAAAGCAAATTCAAGATAAAAACAAAAAGACGGAGTTAATTCAGTCAATAAAAGATAACTACAAAGGTTTTAATGGTAATATATTCACTCTAAACAATGTTTTAGAAGTTAGGGAACATTTATGTAATCTATTTGATTGTAAACCTCAACAAATGGAATTTCTAAATATAGAATTTGGAATAAATACAGAAGTGGAGTTTAACCCTCAAATATTTTTAAAAGGTTTATTATTTCATAACGGGATTAGTTTTGAATATAGATTTAGTAGATGTTATGCACAAGCAAAGCACGATGATTATTTTATAAAGATTTATAACAAAGGACTACAATATGGAATGAATAATAATATTTTAAGATTTGAATTAAAACTTATAAGAACAAGGGAAATAATAAAAACAGGAATTAAAACCTTTACAGATATTAATACTGAAACATTAACCAAAGCAAAAACATTACTCTTAAAACGATTAGATGAGGTTGTTTATTATGATAATACCATAAGCAAAGAAACTTTAACAGAAAAGGTACAAAATACCCTAAATAGATATTCTAATATTATTTATTGGTTAGATGAATTAAAACCTAAAAGAAGACACTATCATAAGAATATATTAAATTATTTTATTATGAATTATTCAAATAATTTAAAAAAACAAATACGGCAAGAAATAATTAAAAAATGTATAATAATTAACCGTATTAATGAAGACAAAAAGTGTGTAATAATTCCACGACTTCCTGAACAAAAAAACACCCCTCAAAAAAAAGAAAAATTCGGAATAATTCCGCGACTTTCTGAAAAGGGTAAATTCGGAATAATTCAGACTTCAAATATAGGTGGAATTATTCCGAATAGCGACCCTAAAAAACAGTTAAAAACTTCATTAAAAAAAACAGATAAAAAACGCATTAATTTTAATGATAATTCAGACGCTAAAAAGTTATGTAAAGTAACAGGATTAAGATTAGATTTAGAAGACGAAAAAGCGAAATATATTCGTACTACAACATTAAGATATTTACAGAAAAATGAGAAGTTAATATTTGAGAGTTTGGTTAATGATTTATTGAGTAGGTCAAAGAAGCGACCGAAGTGGGAAAATAATTTAATAAAGCATTTAGCAAAACAGATAAAGAACAAGTGTTATAATTCATTTAATTACAAACCAAAGCGTAATTTTAAAGTTGATGAAAGACAAATTTTATTATTTGGATAGTGAAGTGTAAGGTAGCCCCTCACAAAGGGGGGCGAACTGAAACGTAACGATTAATTTAAAAAGTAAGATGAAAGATAAAGAAGCAATACAAATACATTCAATGTATGAATATCATTTAAACCATTTACATACCTATTCTACTTATGAGCAGATGATGATAGGTAATAACATAGCAGAATTAAATTATATAGATGATTTGTTAGATAGGAACACCGTAGAGGTATCAAATTGGATATTAAGAAAAATGTCAGTAGAGGTATCTAATCACACAATACCTGTTGATGTTCTATCATTATCTGCATTTGTGTTTAAAGGCAAAGAACGAGGATTGAATGTAGAGCCTTTGATTAATGCAATGAATATACACGGCGAGTGGTTAATTAGTGAGGAGTTAAAAAGATTAAACAAAAACGCATTATTGAATTAATTTCATAGCATTAAAAGGGTTAAAAATGAATATTCTTTAATAATTTAGGTTATAAAATGGGTAGAAATAATACAGGCAAAGTAATAATAAACAATTTACCAACTTTGAAAATAGGTGTTTTTTCAAAAGGAGGTGCTTTTAAGCATAAAAAATGTAGTTGTAGTATTATGTTACCCTTAAAAGATGATTATTTAAAAATAGATGTTTTAATTAATACAGACAGCAGAGAATTAATTTTAAAATACAATAACAAAGAGCAAAAAATATACTTAACCTCTAAACCGTCAAATTTAGGTAAGGGGAAAAATTGGTTTTTTGTTTGTCCGTATAGTTTAACAATATGCAGGAATTTAGTTTTTGTAAGTAATAAATTTATGCACCGTAGCAATATATATAATGCTTGTTACTACATACAGACAGAAAGTAAATATTGGCGATTGCAAACATCATTACCTAAATTAGAAAAACTACTAAATGAAACAGAGCAGAAGTATTATAAAACATTTTATAACAGTAAACCTACGAGGAGGTATAAAAGACACCTTAAAAACTTGGAAAAATTAAACAGAAAAGAAGAACAAAGTAAATTATTAGCACCTATGAGATTATATATAAAATAATTTATATAGGTTTTTGGAGTCCATAAAAAAGAAAAGAGTGTGCAGGTTTCTGCGTCTTTATAAAAAAGAAGAGGTTTTTAGCCCTTTATAAAAAAGGGGGGGGAAAGATGAGGTTTTTGGCTCTTATAAAAAAGGCAAGCAATTAAACAAATATTTATTTCTTTTTAGAAAATAGCCAACGAATTAAAGTTATTATATTTAATACAACATACACTAAATAAACAAATCCTACAATAACAAGGATACTCGCAATAAGCATGTATAAGAATATATTCATACTTTCCCAGTTTTCTGTTACATACATAAATGCAATAAACCAGAAAAAAGGAAATGCAATAAACCAGAATATTATTTTTAAATCTTGTTTCATTATTCAAATAACTTCATCCAAAAATCAAATAAGAAACTTACTATTTTGATAAAAAGATAAATAGCAATAATAAATACCAAAATATAGAAAGGTATTTTAAAAAAAAGCGAAGTTGTAAATAAATCAAATGTAAAAATACCTAATACAATGAGAGCAATAACAATATTTACAACTCTATCTTTTTGTATATTATTTTTCATAGTGCCAATTTATAAAACTTTTTACAATTCATTTACATACTCCTTTAATACCTCCACACTATCAAAAGTATGTAATTCATTTTTGATTATTAAATAAACTTTATCATTACTCTTTGTAGAATTGAAGAGGTCTTTTATATCTACATTTAGAGTTTCTGCTATTTTTATCAATAAATCAAAACTTGGGTAATTTTTACCTGTTACAATAAAACTAATAGTGTTTGCAGTAACTCCAACCTTTTCAGCTAATTCTTTTCCTGTAACTCCTTTTTCTTTTAAAATCTCTTTTAATCTTAAATATTCCATTTGATTAAGTTTAAATTATGACACAAATATAATAAAATCTAAATCAAAATATGATTATTTAAAAAAAATCTAATTTTAATTTGTATAATATATAAATAGTATTTATATTTGTAATGTAAAAATATAAGTACAATTTAGATTTTAATATTATGAACACAACAGATTTCAAAGACTTATTAATAGTGTTAAATTTCAGTTTAGGAATTGACGGAGTGCAAGGGTTTGCAGAAAGTGGTAATATCTGTTTATCATTTTCAAGTAATGGTATAGAGGAGTGTTATAATATGGAAACAGAAGAAGATGTAAATGTATCAGTAGAGCAGGAAAGAATATTATTAGAAGAATTAAATAACTATATAAATCAATAATTATGAGAAGTAAAGTATTTAGATACGCTTGGCAAATAGTAAGAGCCACAAAGAAAAGTTTTGCCGTAGCATTAGCGAAAGCGTGGCAAGTTTATAAACTAAAAATTAAAATGATTGATGAGGTCGTTAAGTTCTCTTTTGAGAAAGCATACGGAAGTTTGCGAGTAGCATACGGAACATTAAAAGACCTCAACGATAAAATCAAAGGTATAGGCAAAGAGAACTATAAAAGCATTGCATACTACGATGTAGAAAAGCAAAGTTTCAGAAGTTTTAAAATAGAGAACTTAATAAATATATACTAACAAATAAAAACACTCCCCGAAAAATAGCAAACAAAATGAAGTAAGGGGAGTGTTAAACTACATAATTAATGAAAGCATAAAAATAATAAATTATGAAAACAAAAGAAAGTCAAATATTAGAGATTGTAGAAAATCATTTACTACGAGTTGATGAATTAAAAAGTATTAAACAAACTATTAATTGCTTTTGGGATTGTTTCCTTAATAGCAAAATAGCAGATGATACAGAGGTAAGAACAACAACCTACGGGCATTATTTAGAATTAACCTATTTATTAGAAAAATTAGAAAACTTAAATTTATAAAACTATGGAAACAACAAATACTAAAACAGGAGCAGAATTACTAAACTTATTAAATGAGCATACAAGTATCAAAGATTTAAACACCCCTAATAAGTTACTGTTACTTCAAGGAATTAGTTTAATTCAAGACGGTTTAACTTACTTTGAATGGTTTGAGGGTATGTTGTCTGCAAATGCTTGTGATAGTCTAACAATATTAAGAGATAGGTTTGCATTTTTTAAAGAGTGTTTATTTGAGGAGGTGGAAACAAGTTATTTAATGATTGATAAAGCAAATAAATTAGTTAGTGATATTACAAGTGGTTTTAAGGATAAAAACAATATTTTAACATTATTAGCAGAATTAAGAAAGTTAAATGTAGATGAACATAACGAAGCAAAAAAAGAGCAACAAAAGGAGTTAATACAACTTGTAAAACAGGAACTCGCAGAAACAAGCAAATAACATTCTGCTACCTCAACGATTAAACCACTTCATTAACGAGGTGGTTTTTTTATACTTTGAAATTAACAAAAAGACGAGGTTAAAATTTGGAATAATCTCACTTCTTTTATCGTTTAATTCTATGCTTTTTTTGAAGATGTTGACTAAATGTTGTCTAAATTAGGGTATAAAAAATGCAACTAACTAATAATAAGTTAATTGCATTTCAATTAAGCGGTCTGGACGGGACTCGAACCCGCGACCCCATGCGTGACAGGCATGTATTCTAACCAGCTGAACTACCAGACCATTGCTTTTGCGAGTGCAAATATACATTCTTTTTTTATTTAACCAAATAAAAAAACAAAAAAATTATATACCCTCTCGTTTAAACTCTACATTACAGCATCTAACTTTTCTGTATAAGCTTTTTTTGATGCTGCACCTACTTGTTTATCAACTACTTCACCATTTTTAAATATTAATACAGTTGGTATATTACGAACTCCATATTTTGCTGCAAATTCTTGATTAGCATCAACATCTAATTTAACAACAACTGCTTTTCCTTCATACTCTTCACTTATTTCATCAACTATTGGAGATACCATTCTACAAGGACCACACCAAGTTGCCCAAAAATCAACCAATACTGGTTTGTCTGAATTTAATACTACTTCTTCAAAATTTGTGTCTGTTATATCTAATGCCATAATTTGTTATTTTTTAATAATTTGAATTTAAACAAATATAGTTAATTTATTATAAAAAGTTAATTAATTAAATTGTTTTTAACTATTCATTAATAATTATATTTATTCACTTACTTTAAAAACCCTACTGCTACGGTATTTTTTGATTGATTATCAATTAAAATAAAAGAACCATTTTCTCTATTTTCTTTAAAAGAATCAAAAAATATTGGCTTATTGGTTTGTAATGAAATATCAGCTATATCATTCATTGATAAACTGCTGACTTCTGTTTGTTTTCCTGATAAATCTGGTTCTATTTTTGAATGAATTGCTTTAA
>PDWI01007027.1_pt1 | contig 13879 bp, 10 predicted proteins | sample 1430891 | NCBI WGS metagenome assembly PDWI01 (sample SAMN01162508, study PRJNA174530) | Oral metagenome, whole genome shotgun sequencing project. | biome: Marine environment; feature: Marine mammal; material: Swab sample of the gingival sulcus; isolation source: swab sample of gingival sulcus...
GAATTTATCGGATCAGGAAAAAGGAAAAAATATAACTTTAGGATGCAAAACTAAATTGAGAAGGAGAGCTCTCCAGACACACTAATTGGAACACTACCGGAGGAGAAGAAATTAAAAGACATTGCAATAGATTTTAGTAGAGGCAAATCAAAGCATAGACCAAGAAACTGGAAAGGTCTGTTTGGGGGTGAATATCCATTTATACAGACAGGTGAGGTTAGAAATGCAAATAAATATGTTACCAATTATACTCAAACATATAATGAGGTTGGATTAGCCCAAAGTAAATTCTGGAATAAAGGAACAATTTGTATAACAATTGCTGCAAACATTGCTGAAACTGCAATATTAAGTTTTGATGCTTGTTTCCCTGATAGCATTATTGGACTTTTTACAGACCCGAAAAAAGCAAATGTTGATTATACATATTATATGTTGCAATACTATAAAACTGATTTACAGAATTTAGGAAAAGGAAGTGCACAGGATAATATTAATTTGGGAACATTTGAAAAAGAAACATTTTTGTTTCCACCAATAGAAACACAAAAACAAATAGTAGAAAAATTAGATACCCTTTCAGTGGAAACGAATAAACTAGAAAACATTTATCAACAAAAATTGAATGATTTAGAAGATTTGAAAAAGACTGTGTTGCAAAAAGCGTTTAATGGGGAACTGTAATTAATTATGGGGAAAGATATTAATAAATCGGTATTCGACGAGGCTACCAAATTGAAGTTAAACATCTTTGGACAATGCTTTGAAGAGTGGTTTCCAGTATTTTTACATAGCCGCTGGTTTAAAAAACTTTACATTTTTGACTTCTTTGCCGGAAGCGGAAAAGACTTGGAGAATAATGCAGGTAGTCCTTTGGTTCTGTTGGATAAAGCAAAAGGAGCAGACCGTAAATACTGCAGTAAAGCAAAAAAGGAAGTTAAGTTCTTATTCAATGAAGGCAAGCAAGATAAAAGTGAAGAACTCAAACAAAACATTGCACAATTTGTTAAAGATTGTAAACATACTAATGATTGTAATGCTTGTGTATATCAATACGGAGTTGAAAATTTAAGTTTTCAAGAAATATTTTCGAATGTTGCCTTAACGAATATTTTTAAAAATAAAGAATTTGGCAAATTCATTTTACTTGACCAATATGGTTTTAGTCAAATTGATGAGCAAATTTTTAAACAACTAATATCATATCCTAAAACAGATTTTATCTTTTTTATTTCATCTTCATTTATCAGTAGGTTTAGAGAGCATCCAAATACGATAAAATATATTGATACGTCAAAAATTAGTTTTGATGAAATCAGACCAAATGAAATTCACAGGGCAGTTTCAAACTATTTCAGAGATTTAATTCCGGCTGAACAGGAATATTATTTACATCATTTTTCTATCCGTAAAGAGGAAAAGAAAGGAAATTATTACGGATTAATTTTTGGAACAGGTCATACCCTTGGAATGGAAAAATTCTTGAAAGTTTGTTGGCAACACGATACTCTTTCAGGAGAAGCGAATTACAATATTGATAATAATTTTGAAGAAGGAACACTATTTTTTCATCCTGAAAATAATATAAAGAAAGACACGATTTCAAAAGAAATAAAACGATTAATTTTATTGGGAAAAATATCTAATAATATTTCAGGGTTAAAATATGCAATGTACAATGGTTGTGAGCCAAAGTTATTTACAGAAATTGTGCAAAACTTGGAAAAAGAAAAAAAGATTGAACGATTTGGAGAAGTAAATAATCAATCTTCAAATATTCATAAAGCGAAAGTCTATCGCATAAAAAGGTTAAACAATGGCACATAAAATAGAATGGACAGAACAAACATGGAATCCATCGGCAGGTTGCACTAAAATTAGTTCGGGCTGTAAAAATTGCTATGCTGAAACAATGGCAATACGCTTGCAGGCTATGGGTGTGGAAGGCTACGAAAACGGTTTTAAGTTTAATCCCGTTCCGAGCAGGCTAAACGACCCTTTTAAAAGGAAAAAGCCAACCGTGTTTTTTGTAAACTCTATGAGCGATATTTTTCATAAGGATATGCCGGAAGATTATTTAAATAAAATATTCAACGTAATTAAGGGAACCCAACAGCATACCTATCAAATATTGACAAAAAGAGCAGACAGAATGTTTGAGTATTTATCACAACGTGAAATACCAAAAAACATTTGGCTGGGTGTTACGGTAGATAATCGAAAAGAAGGTTTACCGAGAATTGATAAACTCAGACAATTAGAGGCAAGTGTTTTATTTCTTTCGGTTGAACCTTTACTTGAAGATTTGGGAAAAATGAATTTAAAAAATATTGATTGGGTAATTGTTGGCGGAGAAAGTGGAAACAAAGCACGTCCAATGGAAAAAGAGTGGGTTGTGAATATTAAGCAACAATGCGAAAAGGAAGATATTGCTTTTTTCTTTAAGCAATGGGGAACCTGGGGAGCCGATAAAGTGAAACGGAATAAAAAGTTGAACGGAAAAGAAATTGACGGTAAAATCTGGCAACAATATCCCGATGTTATCGAACAGCAATTTGCAGTGGTTTAAATAAGAGTTTATTTATGAACGAAGCAGAAACAAGAGCAGAATTAATAGACCCAAAACTACAATCCAGCGGTTGGGGTGTTGTTGAAGGTTCAAGAATACTTCGGGAACGCAATGTTTGTAAAATTACCGATGGTAGAATACAAATTGGCGGTGGCAGAAAAAAGCCATTGATTGCTGATTATATTTTAGTTTACAAGGGGATTAAGCTAGCTGTTGTTGAAGCCAAAAGTAATAAATTGGAAGCAGGCGAAGGTGTTGCACAAGCCAAACTATATGCTGAAAAACTACAACTTGATTATACCTACTCCACTAATGGCAAGGAAATTTATCAAATTTGTATGCGTACAGGCGAGGAAAAACTCGTTGATGATTTCTTATCACCCAAAGAGCTTTGGAATACAGTTTATCCAAAAGGAACGGTCAGTAAGCAAGTCGAACTGTGGCGTGATAGGTTTTCTTCTGTTCCTTTTGAAAACAAATCGGGTACTTGGCAACTTCGCTATTATCAGGAAATAGCAGTTAAAAATACTTTAGAAGCTATTGCTCAAAACAAAAAACGAATTCTACTCACACTTGCCACCGGAACAGGAAAAACGGCAATAGCTTTTCAAATAGCTTGGAAACTATTTCAAACACGCTGGAATTTAAATAAAGACGGTAAAAGGCGACCACGCCTTTTATTTCTTGCCGACCGCAATATTCTCGCAGACCAGGCATTTAATTCATTCTCTGCTTTTCCTGATGATGCAATGGTTCGTATTAAACCCAAAGAGATTAAGAAAAAAGGAAAAGTGCCAACAAACGGCAGTATCTTTTTTACCATTTTTCAGTCGTTTATGACTGGAATTTCAAATAATGGAACAGAAGAAAAAGAAACTGAACAGCTTATTGCAGCAGAACCAAAGGTAGAATATGATGTATCAAGCTTTAACTTTGGTCAATATCCAAAAGATTTTTTTGATTTCATCATAATTGACGAGTGCCACCGAGGTGGAGCAAATGACGAGGGTAACTGGCGAGGAATTTTAGAATACTTTTCTCCTGCAGTACAATTGGGCTTAACGGCAACTCCTAAGCGAAAAGACAATGTGGACACCTATCGTTATTTCGGCGAGCCTGTATACATTTATTCATTAAAAGATGGCATTAACGATGGTTTTCTAACACCGTTTAAAGTAAAACGTATTCAGACTACGCTTGATGATTATATCTATACAAATGATGATAATATAATTGAGGGCGAAATTGAGGAAGGAAAACTATATACCGAACCTGATTTTAACAGAATAATTGAAATTAAAGAACGAGAAGCAAAACGTGTTCATATTTTTATGGATGAAATCAATCAAAATGAAAAAGCGATTGTTTTTTGTGCCACACAAGACCACGCAGCAGCAGTTCGTGATTTGGTAAACCAATATAAAAGAAGTAAAGACCCAAATTATTGTGTTCGAGTTACCGCAAATGACGGAGAAATTGGAGAACAGTTTTTAAGGGAGTTTCAGGACAATGAAAAAACGATACCTACCATTTTAACCACCTCTCAAAAACTTTCAACTGGAGTTGATGCTCGAAATATCCGGAATATTATTTTAATGCGTCCTGTCAATCAGATAATTGAATTTAAACAAATTGTAGGTCGAGGCACACGACTTTTTGATGGCAAAGAGTTTTTTACAATCTACGATTTTGTCAACGCTTATCAACGTTTTTCAGACCCTGAATGGGATGGGGAACCCCAACCTGAGGAACCTTGTTCTGTTTGTGGTGCAATCCCTTGTATTTGTGAAAAGCAATCACCACAACCTTGTTCTGTTTGCGGACAGAGACCTTGCATTTGTGAGAAAGAACCCCCGGAACCATGTGCTGTTTGTGGTCAACGCCCTTGTATTTGTCCTAAGAAAGTAAAAGTCAAATTGAAAGATGGCAAAGCAAGAGAAATACAACATATAATTGGCACTTCGTTTTGGAATGCGGACGGAAAACCAATTTCAGCTCAGGAGTTCTTAGAAAATCTGTTTGGGGAGTTGCCAAACTTTTTCAAAAGCGAAGAAGAATTACGACAAATTTGGAGCAATCCAATTACAAGAAAAGCATTACTTGAAAAATTGGACGAAGCAGGTTTTGGAAAAGACGAATTAAAAACACTTCAAGAGTTAATAAACGCAGAAAAGAGTGATTTGTTTGATGTACTGGAATATGTTTTTAATAGCGACTTTGAACCGATAACACGAGAAGAAAGAGCAACAAGAGCAAAAGCCACAATTTTTGCATTACTTAACGAAAGACAAAAAGAATTTATAGAATTCGTATTGAGTAAATATGTAGAAGCAGGCGTAACAGAACTTGACCAAGAAAAATTACCAATACTGCTTCAAACAAAATATCAGTCGTTAGAAGATGCAAAGGAAATATTAGGAGACGTTCAAAATATCAGTTCGCTATTCATAGAATTTCAGAAACACTTATACGAAAAAGTAGCGTAATGAACAGAAAGGCCAACCCGAAAGCCATACACATTTGCAATTCACACGAGCCAACGCTACAACCAAAAATTGCAAAAGAGTATGGAATTCACAAGATCTTATGAGTCATATATCGGGAAAGGATTGTACTTTTGTTCAGACAATGACCGTTAGTCATTATATAAACTATAGTTCAATGGGAACTGCGGAAAGGAAAGAAAGAGAAAAGCAGCACAGGAGAGAAGAGATTCTGGCAGCAGCCGAAAATGTGTTCTTTGCGAAGGGCTTCCTTAAGGCTACCATGGATGATATCGCGAAAGAAGCCGAGCTGAGCAAGGGAACGCTGTACCTGTATTTTAAAAGCAAGGACGACTTACACATTGAGATTTCGAGAAAGGCCATGATCATTCTGAAAGAGCAGACAACTGCGGCTTCAGAGGGTGGAGGCTCAAGTATTGAAAAACTTCAGCGAATGGGTTGGGCAGCAATACGCTTTGGAGAAAACCATCCAAAGCATATGCAGGCCATTCTCACCATGGATGAAATCCAGAAAGAGAGTATTAGCATCGATGCCGGAGGGGTTAAAGAAATGCTGTTCAAAGGCTCGACTGTCGGAACGGTGCTTCAGATCATTGAAGAAGGAATTGCAAAGGGCGATATCAGATCGGACATTTCGCCTGTTCTGGTGGCACACACCCTATGGATGTCGGTAATCAGTGTGCTGCGTTTTGTGGAAAAAAAAGCTTCCCTGCTGGAGTTCCTGGAGATAGAGCCGGAAATGGTATTCAAGAGTCATTTTGATGTCATCCTAAACGGAATTACAAAATGAAAAGGCAATGCTTAATACTTTATGTCACTTTGCTGGCTTCCGCTGCATTATCGGCCCAGCCCCCGGAAAGCGTACAAAGCAATGCGATACTCGATGCCTATATTCAGGAGGGACTGCAAAGCAATGAGAGCCTCAGACAGCTTCAGCTCGACTATGCCATCAGCCTGGGTGTACTTAAAGAGGCAAAAGGCCTGTTCTTCCCCGATCTGTCAGTCAACGCCAGATACACGATAGCAGAGGGCGGACGGGTCATTGAATTCCCTGTTGGAGACTTGCTGAATCCGATTTACTCTACCCTCAACATGCTTACCATGTCGGAACAGTTTCCGCAGATCGAGAACCAGCAATTCAATTTTTACAGAGACAGGGAACACGAAACGAAGCTTAGGCTCATACAGCCCATCTTTCAGCCCGATCTGATCAATAATTACCGCATCCGGAAACAGGGGGTGGAACTCAGCCGGATCTCCATCGACCAGTATAAAAAGGAACTGGTAAAAGAAATCAGTCTGGCTTACTACAATTACCAGAAAGCAAAGGAACTGGTGTCCCTGGCAGATACAACCATGAGGCTGGTTACCGAGAATCTGCGGGTAAGCAAATCCCTTTTCGCAAACGACAAGGTTACTGTTGATGTGGTCTACCGCTCGGAAGCCGAAATCGGCAAGGTAAAGGCTGAAAAAGCAAAGGCCGTTAATCTTGAACAAAGCAGCAAAGCCTATTTTAACTTTCTGCTAAACAGGGATCTGACAAGGGAAATAGAGCTCGCCCAATTCGACAGCCCATTGAACATCATCGTTGAAAATGTCTCGGACAAAGCCCTGGAAAACAGGGATGAACTCAGGCAGATTGAGGCCTATCAGGAACTCGTACGCAGAAAGACAAGCCTGTACAAAGGAGCCAACCTGCCGGGAGTATATGCAGTAGTGGACTATGGTTTTCAGGGTGAAGAATACCGTTTTACCCGGGATGATGATTTTCTGCTGGCCTCCCTGGTGTTAGAGTGGAAGCTCTTCAAGGGACGTGTGAACCGGCAAAAGGTGAAACAAAGCAGGATTGAAGAAGAAAAACTGGCCTCCCTTCAGGAACAGACAAAGCAGAAAATTCAGCTGGATGTCATTAATAGCTACTATGCCCTGGAAGCAGCCCGGGAAGCGGTGGAAGCAGCGCGCGACCAGTTACACTCCTCGAAGAAGGCCTATCGGGCAATGGAGAAGAAGTTTAAGGAGGGACAATGCAATCTGCTCGAACTTACCGATGCCCGCACCAACCTTACCAGTGCAGGCACGAGCCTGATCCTTTCGCGAAGCGATTATTTCAGCGCAAAGGCGAATTATGAATATGCGGTGGGAATGAATTATACAGACAAACCATGAGAAAAATAGCCCTGTTTACAAGTTTCTTGCTTGTCCTGGCTTCTTGTATGCAAGAAGAAAAGAAGAGCGCTCCGGAAGCAGCGCCTGTAAGAGTTACGCTGACAAAAGCGCAGACAATAGCCTATAAAATCCCGGTACATGCCAGCGGAATACTCACGACTTCAAGTCAGATGAAGCTGAGTTTCAAAACGGGAGGAATCATCAAAAAGGTCTATGCCAAAGAAGGAACTTCGGTAAAAAAGGGGAAGGTGCTGGCCAGGCTCGACCTTGCAGAAATTGATGCCACTGTGCAGCAGGCAAGGATCGGCGCAGAAAAGGCTGAGCGTGACCTGAAGCGGGCAAAGAACCTCTATGCCGACAGTGTGGCTACGCTTGAGCAGTACGAAAATGCACAGTCGGCCTTTGAATTTGCAAAGTCGCAGCTGCGCATTGCTTCGTTTAATCTTCGGCACTCAACCATAAAAGCCCCCTCCAATGGCAAAATACAGAAGGTGCTGGTGGAGGACAATGAACTGGTCGGCCCGGGTTATCCTGCCATTGTGTTTGCATCGACCGCAGATGAATGGGTGGTGCGTGTTCCCGTAACCGATAAGGACATCGTCAAGCTGAGACTGGGGGATAGTGCTCACATACAAATGGACCCCTTTCCCGGAGTGAATTTTGTAGCCGAGTTGAGCCAGCTGGCTTCTGTGGCGGATCCCATGAGCGGGACCTACGAAGTGGAGTTAATGATTCCTAAAGCCCATCCACAGTTCAGGACCGGTTTTATCTCAAGGGTGGAGATCTTCCCAACAAAAAAATACAGCGCAATGGTGGTGCCGATCGAGTGCCTCCTGAATGCGAATAAGTACAATGCCGATGTGTTTATCCATTCCGAGGGAAAAGCCCTTGCCCGTAAATTGAAAATCGGTTCCATTATCGGAGAAAATGTGATTGTAGAGGAAGGGCTAATGGGCAATGAAGAGCTGATTCTGGAGGGTGCCCAATACCTGAGAGACGGCCATCCAGTTAAGATTGAGGAGGCTGAAAAATGAGACTTCCGAAATTAGCAATCAACAATACAGCATTTGTTTTGATGCTGGTGGTCTTCCTGGCCATTTTCGGTATGAGGTCTTACCTGAACATGCCACGGACAGAGAATCCCGAATTGTCGATTCCCGGTTCCTCGGTCATCGTGGTCATGCCCGGCGCAAGTACGCTGGATATGGAGAAAATGGTTGCCATGCCTGTCGAAGAGGCGATCAATGAGATTGAGGACATTGTAGAGATTCGTTCCGAGGTCAGAGACGGCCTGGCCATTATCAGTACCGAATTTGAGTTCGAGACCGATCCCAAGGAAAAGTATGAAGAAGTCGTTAAGCAGTTGAACAGCATCCGCTCTGCCCTTCCCAAAGAAATCTATGATATTGAAATCTTCCAATGGTCGGTTGCAGATATGCTAATGACGCAGCTGGCACTTCTTTCGGAGGATGCATCTTACGCGGAACTGGAAGCCCTTGCAGAAGCGTTTCAGGACCAGGCCGAAAAGGTTAAGGCAGTGCGCAGTATTGATTTCTTTGGCCTGCCCTCTCAGGAGATTCAGATTCAATTGGATCTCGAGAAGATGGCCTTGCTGGATATTTCCCTCTCACAGGTAGTCAATGCCATTCAGTCGAACAATGTAAACATCCCCGGAGGAGAGATACAAATAGGGATGATGAATCTGAATGTCAAGTCTTCGGGCTCTTTTCAGGATCTGGAAGAAATCCGGAATTGTGTGGTGAATTCCAGTAAGGGTAAGCTCATTTATCTGAAAGACATTGCCAAAGTCGACTTTTCCTATGAGGACCAGATCTACATCACCCGCTATGGAGGAAAGAAGATCATGGCTCAAGAGGGCATGCGTGGCATCTTCATCGGAATCTCTCAAAAAGAGGGCCTGAATGTCCTGCAAACGGCCGAGGCCCTCGACCCAATCATTGAGGAGTTCCGGACAAACCTTCCCCCCAACGTGCAACTGGAAATGGTTTTCAAGCAGGCCCAGATCGTTGAAAAAAGGATAAACGCATTTTTAATCAATCTTTTACAGGGCATGGTCCTGGTTGCGATTGTTATTTTCCTGTCCCTGGGGATCCGCTCATCCATCGTAGTCACAATTACAATCCCGCTGGCCATCATCATCGGACTCGGATTTGTAGACATGGCCGGTTTTGGCTTGCAGCAGATCTCCATCGGTGCACTGGTGGTGGTATTGGGGATGTTGGTGGACAACTCGATTGTAATGATAGAGAACATCAACAGGTACATCGCTTTGGGGCATTCAAAAAGAGAGGCCTCTTACCTGGCTGCATCGGAAATCGGATGGCCGGTGGTCACCGCCACACTTACCACCGTACTGGCTTTTCTTCCCATCGCAGCCATGCCGGAAAAGGTCGGGGATTTTATAAAATCCCTGCCCATTACCATTATGATTACCCTGGGGGTATCTCTTATACTCGCCCTAAGCTTTACGCCTGTCATAAGCTCCAGGGTCCTAAAGGACACACAGAAGGGTGAAAAGCGCCTGGTCGGATTTAGTAGATTGCTTAAATGGGTGGTGGATCATCCCTTCAAAAAATCCCTGACTTTCTCATTGAAACGCCCCTGGTTTGTCCTGATCCTGGCCATCCTCTATCTGGGTGGATCCGCCTGGATGTTCCAGTTCCTGGGCTTTTCCTTCTTCCCCAAGGCCGAACAGGCCCAATTTATGGTGCAGATCACCATGCCCGTTGGGAGCAGCCTGGCAAAAACGGACAAGGTGGTAAGGGAAGTTGAACAGATTCTGGATACCATGCCCGAAATAAGATCCTATGCATCGAATATCGGACACGGGAATCCACGCATCTATTACAGCATGCTGAGCCGGGAACACGATAAATGCTTTGCCGAGATTTATGTTGAAAGCTATACCGACGACCAGGAGGAGTTTGCCCGGGTCATCAAAAAAGCCCGGACATATTTCGACGATCTTCCCGGCAGCAGAATTGTGGTAAAAGAATTCGAACAGGGCATTCCCTATGACTCCCCCATTCAGATCTACTTTACCGGAAAAAAGCTTAATGTCCTGAAAGCTTACGCGGAGCGTCTTGAGGAACTGATTGCCCGGCAACCCGGAGCGATGAACATCGAGAACCAGTTTGCAAAAACCAATACCGAATTGTATTTCAACATCAATAAGGAAAAGGCCAATATGATGGGGGTTCCGATTCTGGAAATCGATCGCATGATTCGTACAATTGTAAGCGGGTTAGAAATCAGCCGTTTCAAGGATGCGGAAGGAGAAGAGTTCCCCATTTTGGTCGAACTTGAGCATGCAGAAGATTTCGCCGTAGAGGACCTGGATCGGGTCTATGTCTCTTCCTTAAGCGGGAAGCAAATACCGATAAAGCAATTTGTCGATGTCGAATTCCAGCAGGCACCGGCAACAATAAATCGTTACAACCTCGACCGGACCGCCGAGGTGCTGGCGGATGTGCAACCGGGTTATACCCTCGATGAAGTAATTGTTCCCGTGATTGAAGAGCTTAAGACCTGGAAGCTCCCCCGGGGCTATGCCTACCACATCAGGGGAGAATATGCCGGTCGGAATTCTGCCTTCACAGGGATGAACAATGCTGTACTCATTGCCCTGCTCTCGATATTCGCTGTACTGGTATTGCAATTCAAGTCGATCAAGCAGCCCTTACTGGTTTTTGTAGCCATTCCCTTTGCCTTCACAGGCATGGTCTGGGCCTTGCTTTTCAACGGCTTAACCTTCTCCTTTACAGCCTTTATCGGATTAACCAGCCTGGTGGGGATTGTCATCAACAATTCAATCATCCTGGTGGACTACACCAATGTCCTGCGAAAGCGAGGCATGGATTTGCCGGATGCCATCCGGGAGGCAGCCCAAACCAGACTGACCCCCATCGTCCTTACTGCCCTGACCACCATTGGCGGGCTGATCCCCCTGACCCTCCAGGGAGGAACCCTGTGGGCACCCATGGGATGGACGATTATTGGCGGACTGTTTGTTTCCACCTTTTTAACCTTAATCATTGTACCCCTGTGCTACTATCTGTTTGAGAAATAGGCACAGCTGCGATCGGGATATGGAGCCCGGAAGCCGCCATGAGAGGATCAAATGATGGTGTCTTGGAATTTGAAGGCTTGAGGGGCTGAAACACCGCCCCGCTCATCCCGGGGATGCAGGGGGTTTACCGGCGGCGCGGAGATTTACCAGCTTGCCGAGGATGTCGTACCAGAAGGGAGCCCCCAGTGATATGGCCAGCGTACTGAGCAGGATGCCGAGGACCTTCGACAGGATCCAGCCGGTTTTCGAGCCGGGGGTGAGATCCGACCAGCCCTCCACTGCCGACCAGCCCAAAGGCAGCTGGTCGTTAGCCATGGCCTGGTTAAGTTCATGAAAAACCCGGATCTCGGCCTGCAGGCTGTCCAGGGGCGTGCTCCGCTTGCTCAGCAGGCTGTCGCCCTCCAAAAGATAGGCCTGCTTCAGGGCTTCCAGTTCACCGGAATCGATAAGCAAATCGACTTTATCGGCCATGGCCATTCGCTGCAGGGGGTTGTCATGAAAGTAGCGGGCCAATTCAATGGTATCGGCATTCACCGCTGCAGCAATGGCCATACCCGCCCAGAAAATGCTCATTCGGGCATATCGCTTATAGGTACCGGTAATTCTGATCATGGCCTCATCGAACCAGTTTCCAATCCGCTTCCGAAGCTCTTCAAGGTTGCCTTTTGCCTCGGAGATGTATTGTAACATGGCCCGTCGGAGGTCGTCGGGAAGCAGGACCGATTTTTCGATGGACTTCTGAAGGGTTTCGATGGTGTACGTGCCTTTCCCCTGCTCCTCCCGAATAATATCGAGCAGGGCATCCACAAAGCATCGGGTGGGGTAAAAGCTGGCGCGTCGTCCGGCTGCGGTAAGGCCGTCGATAAGTTTGTGGCTGAGGATTTTTTCCTTCAATTCGCGATCCACTGCATTCTCCAGCCAGGCTTCCAGGTTTTTGGCCCGAAGGTTTAGGAGGTTGGCCTGAATCTCTCTGATTACTGTAGCCATAAGGCCCAGCAGGAAATAAACAAAGGCCAGGCCAATGAGCAACTCGAGGACAGCAAATAAACCCATAGTATATACTTTTGAAGATCAAACACTTATAAAAATAAACAATTGCCCTGTGAAAAGCAAGGCCCGCCAATTAAGGACGAGGTATGCGCATTTTTGCTTAACTTTTCCGGGAAATTTATGCGCCCTCCAAACAGCATCTACCTCGATTACAACGCCACCACTCCGGTCGATCCGGAGGTAGCCGCAAGCATGCGCCCCTATCTGGACAAAATCTTTGGCAACCCTTCGAGTTTGCATCCTTATGGTTCTGAGAGTAAAATGGCCATTGAAAAAGCCCGCAGGCAGGTGGCCGGATTGCTGAACTGCGATGCCGGCGAGGTGGTTTTTACCAGTGGCGGAACCGAATCCAACAACTGGGCCCTCAAGGGCATGGCCGAAAAGCTCGAAGACAAGGGCAGGCATATTATCACCTCGGCCATTGAACATCCCGCTGTCCTCGAAGTATGCCGTTATCTGCAAAAAAAGGGCTTCGAGCTCAGCATTCTGGGGACAGATGCCAGGGGCATGGTCGACTTAGAAGAGCTGAAAACCGCCATCAGGCGGGATACCATCCTCATTTCCATCATGCATGCCAACAATGAGGTTGGCAGCATTCAGGAGATCGCGGAATTAGCCTCCCTGGCCCGAGACGCAGGAATCTGCTTTCACAGCGATGCGGCCCAAAGTGCCGGAAAGATTCCCGTAGATGTCCAAAAACTGCATGTCGACATGCTCAGCATTGCCGGGCATAAACTCTATGCCCCAAAAGGCGTGGGAGCACTTTACATCCGCAAGGGCCTGCATCCGGAGAAACTCATGCACGGGGCGGGCCACGAGGCAGGCAGGCGTGCAGGAACCGAAAACCTCCTGGAAATTGTCGGGCTGGGAATGGCAGCGGAAATCGCCCGGAGGCAACTGACAGAGCACGCCTCCCATTACCGGCAAACCCGCGACCGGCTCGAAGAACTCCTCTGTGGGTCGATTGCCGGTGCCTGCGTAAACGGCCACCCGGAAAAGCGACTCCCCAACACCCTTAGCCTGGCCATCCCGGGAATTGTGGCCCCCACCCTTCTGGCTTCCCTGAAACAGGTCGCAGCATCGGCCGGTTCGGCCTGTCACAGCAAGCCCCTTCAGGCATCCCCCGTACTTGAAGCCATGCAGCTACCCAGGGAACTGGCCCTTGGGACCATCCGGCTCTCGACCGGACGCGGAACCACCATGAGAGAGGTTGAAGCCGCAGCGGGGGAAATTGCTGCCAGCGTAAGAAGAATCCGAAAACAATGACAACAGTAAATCCATCAGCATGAAAAAACAGCTCGCCCTGATCTTCATCCTCGCCATGAGCCTGGGAAGCATCGCTCAGCAAAACACAGAAAAAAGGATAGAAAGCAAGGTTGGGAAGGTGACCGTCTTTTTTGAAAACGCCCAGGTAACACGCCAGAAGAGCGTGCAAGTCGCCAAAGGCACAAGTGTATTAAGATTTACCAACCTTTCGCCCTTCATCAAGCCAAAAAGCAT
>PDWI01007028.1_pt1 | contig 13878 bp, 12 predicted proteins | sample 1430891 | NCBI WGS metagenome assembly PDWI01 (sample SAMN01162508, study PRJNA174530) | Oral metagenome, whole genome shotgun sequencing project. | biome: Marine environment; feature: Marine mammal; material: Swab sample of the gingival sulcus; isolation source: swab sample of gingival sulcus...
CTCAGCTTCTCTAAAAGGATTTTTAACTTTATGATTCATAAAAACTTCTCATTGAAGATGAATTAAGAGAAGTTTTTTCCCATTTTTTTCAAAAACTTTATATCAAACACCAAAAAAATCCTCATCATACAAATTTGCAAATCTAATAAGTTTAGAATCTTTTTTATCTAAATAATCTTCTACTTTTTTCAAATTATCAAAAATATGATCTCCAGAAGTCATAGCATCTACTCAAAGTTTTTCTAATTCTAGCAAATGTTTTTCTATTGCTCATCTTCCAGAACTCAAATTATCCACATTTGCAATCACAAAATCTGGATTATATTTTTCTTTAAGCCTTGGAAATTCCTTTGCAACTGCCTTCCTCCCAATTCTTCAGTATATGTCTCAAAAAATAAGTAATTTCATAAAAAACAGTTAAATAGTTAAAAGTTAACTAGTTGAAAGTTGAAATTCAAAGTTAAGGAACCTCTAAAAAATTGCTTTCTCAGAATAAAAATTTAGATTTTTTAGGAAATTTTCTTGCAAAAATTTTTACTTATACCTTTGTATAGGCAAAGTACTCTTGAGTGGAAAAATTTTTAAGAGAAAATTAGAGAAAATTGCATTATTTTTTTCTAAAAGTTAATTTTTCAGATGTTCCTTAATAACTTTAAACTTTTACTTGCTACTTTCTACTGACCTTATTCTATACATTAAATATTTTTTTGCAAAAGTTATTTTTTGGAATATAATTAATCAGTAAAACAGCTATAAGCTATCAGCTATCAGTTTTTAACTGAAGACTGATAGCTGAAAACTAACTGACTGACTATGAAAAAATATGAAATCATATTCTGAGCTTTAAAACTTCCACTTGATTTTTTAATAATACTTTCAAGTTTTTTTATCTCGAGAGAACTTAGATTAATACAAAATATTATCCCAGGAATCACTCTTGAAACTAAAACAATTGATACTGAAAGTTTATTTTATTTTGCTGTATTTTGAGCATTTTTATATGTAATTATACTAGCAACTCATAGACTTTACTTTATAAAAATCACATCTTCAAAAATCTGAGAAACTCTAAATATAATTAGATACTCTTTTTATTGGTTTATATTTTTCTCATTTTTTGTTTATTTATGAAATGGTATAATATATGAAAATGAAATTCCAAGACTTATAATTGGTTTTACATTTATAATTTGAACATTATTTGTTATACTTGAAAGAATTTTTCTAAATAGTTTAGAATATTTTTTAATGGAAAAATGAATTATAAGTAAAAAAAATCTAATTTTAATAACAAATAAAAAAGAAGAAAAAATAAAAGAAATATTAGATGATATTAAAAATGCAAAAGTCTATAATATAATCTGATATTCAAATAAAGAAAAACTCCAAAAAACAAAACTAAAATTTATAGATATAAAAAATTTAAAAAAATATTTAAAAAATAAAAAAGCAGATGAGATTTTATATATAGATAGTGATTTTTCCAAAAAAGAACTTTATGAAATTTGGGAATATACAAGATTTTTTTGAACTAGATACAGATATATAACAAACTCTTTTGAAGTAAGTAAAACAAACACTTCCCTTTCACTTATAAACAATATAGCTGTTATTGAAATAAATAATTCCTCACTAAATGCTTGGGCAAAAATATTTAAAAGAGTATTTGATTTTTTTGTTTGAGTTTTTGCTGTTATTATACTCTCTCCCATTTTCATAATTGTTGCTATTTTAATAAAATTAGAAGATCCAAGTTGACCAATTATTTATAAAAATAGAAGAATATGACAGGCAGGAAAAATATTTAATTTATACAAATTTAGATATATGAAATGGAAATATTGTATAAAAGATGCTTATAAAAATGAGGATAAAGAAGCCTTAGAATTTGAAAAAAAACTTATAGAAAAAAAATCAAAAAGAAATGGACCACTCTATAAAATAGAAAATGACCCTAGAAAAACAAAAATCTGAACTTTTATAGAAAAATACTCAATAGATGAATTTCCACAATTTTTCAATTTAATTTTATGAAATATGAGTCTTGTTTGACCAAGACCTCATCAACCAAGAGAAGTTGAAAAATATGATTTAGAAGAAAGAAGACTACTAACTATAAAACCATGAATAACTTGAATGGCTCAAGTAAATGGTAGAGAAAAAAATGATTTTAAAAAAGAAGCAAAACTTGATATTTTTTACATAGAAAACTGGAGTATAATACTTGATTTTAAAATCATATTTAAAACTTTTAGTGTATTTTTAGGGAGAAAGTAAATCAGTTAACTAGTAGAAAGTTAACTAGTAGCTAGTAGAAAGTTGAAAGCAATAAATTTAAAATCAAATAATTTCTATTTCCCTTTCATCATCTTTTTTTGTTTTTTTCAAAATTATCTCCAAATCAGCTTTATAATATTTTTCTATAAGCTCTGGCCACTCAATCAAAATAATTCAAGAATTATTATCTAAAATATCTTCTCATCATATAGCAAAAAATTCATCATAATTTGAAAGTCTATACAAATCAAAATGGTAGACAGTGAGTCAGTTGTCAGGAGTCAGTTGTCAGGAGTCAGTTGCTAGAAGTCAACTGTCAACTGTATACTTATTATAATATGTGTAAGTTGGAGAAGTAATTTCTTCCTTTATTCAAAGTAAATTATTTAAAATATGTTTTGAAATTGTAGTTTTTCAAGCTCACAAATCTCATTTTAAAAATATTATACTTGGTAGTTTAATAGGTATTTTAAGATTAAAAATATCTTTTATATTATATATATATTTCATTTTTGATAAAAAATATGTTAAAAATTTGCTTAAATAAATTTTTTAGTATATAATAGTACTATATTTAATTATTTAACCATTAAATTATATGGAAACTTTAGTAAAAGTAAATAAAAAAGAAGTAAATGGTATATTAGTTTTTGAATTATCAGGTGAACTTGATGAAACAAATGCTGATAAAACTTTCAAAGGCATATATGATGATATTTGAGATTTTGCTGATAAAAAAATAGTACTAAATTTATCATGAGTAAAATATGTAAACTCTAAATCTATAGGCTATATTGCAGATATTTTCTCAAATATAGAAGAAAATGAATGAAAAATGTATATATCTAATCCGACTGAATCTGTAAAAGATATACTAGAACTTGTAGGTATAACTACAATAGTTCCAACTGTTGATACTGAAGAAGAAGCTCTAAAAGAACTAAAATAAAAAATATTTTTCATATATTTTAAAAAGTAGGATTAATAAAAAGATTCTGCTTTTTTCAAATTAATAATTTAAAAAAGTAAATCAAAATTTTTGATTTACTTTTTTTAAACTAAAACTTTTTATTTTAATTTAAAATTTTCCATTATATTTTTAACTTCCCCCTCACTAAAATCTTCTAATTTATTATTTGTAAAAGTTATAACATATGATTTTCCAGATTTATGTAAAAAATACTGAGTTATTTTTGTTTCTAATCATTTCAAAGATAAAGTATAAACAAGTTTTTTTCATTTTAATCAAGCAATATCAACATTTTCTTCTGAAATAAGCTCTCAAGAATTTGATTTAAAAGAATTTTTTATAGCATTTAAGTTAACTCTATAATATTTATTAAATTCCATAGATTTAGAAGCAAAATCTTGTGAAGTAAAACTTACACTTTTTAAAAATTTTTCATTATCATAATTAGATGCTATTGCATGGAGAAGTCAGCTCTCTACTGATAAATCCCAAGCTTCTGGATATATAAAAGAAAAAGTAGAAAAATCATTATAAAGTTTATATCACTTAGGAATACTTGTTTTTAAATCACTAGATTCTTTTACAAGCTTAGATGAATTATCAGGCTCTAAATTCTCTTCTTCTTCAACTTTTTCCCCAAAACAACTAGATAAAAATAGTAAAACTATAAGACCTAAAACTATATTTTTCATAAATTTATTTATTAAATAATAATAATAAAACAATTATAATAATTTTATAAAATAAATCAAAAAATTAATCTACAAAACTCCTTAATTTTTTTTCAAAATTATCCAAAGTAAAATCTAAAGCTCTTTTTTCACAAGCCTCTCTCATCTCTAAACATTTTTCTGGAGTCAAAAATCAAATTGCATCAATTATATCTGCTACTTTTGCTCACTCAGGAATTAAAACTCCAGTTTTTTTATCAATTATAGTTTCTTTTAATCCTCATTCTGCCACACCCAAAACAGGCTTTCAAGCAGCCATACTCTCAACAGGACTCATACCAAAATCCTCATCAATTGGTATATAAATTGTAGCTATTGAGTTTCATACATAATCAGTAAAACCTACATTTCAAGGAAGTGTTTTAAATTCTATATTTTTTTGTCATTTTGCTAGATCAAATATTTTTTGTTTTTGTGGATCATTTTCTCCATAAATAACAACTAATTTTTTATCTGGTAATTTTTTAAATGCTTCCACTACCCTATCTACTCTTTTTGCATCTGAAAGCCTAGCAAAGCTTAAATAATAATCTCATTGAGATATAAATTTAAACAAATCTAAATCAACAGGAGGATATAAAACTTGAGAAGAAACTCATAAGAGTTTTTTTATTCTTTTTTTTGTATTTTCACTATTTGTAAGAATTAAATCCATATTTTTTATATCTCTTTCATACATTTTTTTAAAAAAATATGAAACTAGCAAAAAAGCTGGTCTAAGCAAAAATGGAACTTTTTTCAAGTATATATCTTTTAAATCATAAAGATATCTAGGTGGAGTATGACAATAATATATTTTTTTAGAATCTTTTCTACAATTTCTAACAGCACTTATACTATCACCTGAAAATATAACAGTATCATAATCTTTTAAAAATTTTGTCTTAAAAAGAAAAGCAAATTTAAGCTTAAAATGCCTAAATCATTTTTTAAAAACCTCATCAGTTAAAGCTATCATCTTTCACTTAAACCCCTCTTTTCTTAAATCAAAACTTCACTTACTAAAAAATCCTGAAGCAAGATCAGATTTCAAAGCTTTTGCCATCATTAAAATAAGCCTTTCTCAACCTCATTTGTAGAGAAAAGTATCATGAAGTATTATAGTTTTATTTTTTTTCATTTTAATTTTTTATAATTTTTTTAATTCACTAATCAAATTCAATGCCTCCATCGGTGTCAAATTGTTCACATCTAATTTTCTTATCTCCTCCTCTATTTTGCTTTCTTTTTCTACTATTTTTACCTTTGTTTCTCCTTGAAAACTAAGTTGTTCTCAAAAAATTGAAGAATGCTCTTTTTCTAAAAGATTTAGCATATTTCTAGCTTCAGCTATAGTTTTACTTGGGATTCCTGCAATACGAGCAACCTCTAATCAAAAAGATTTTTTAATTCAACCTGGAATAACTTTTCTCAAAAAAACCAAATTTTCATTATTTTCTCAAACAGCTAAAGAATAATTTGAAACTTGAGGCAATTTTTTACTTTCATCTATAAGCTCATGATAATGTGTTGCAAATAAAGTTTTTGCTCATATGTTATCATGAATTTCCTTTAGTATAGCCCAAGCTAAACTCATACCATCATAAGTGGAAGTTCATCTTCAAACCTCATCAATAATCACAAAAGAGTCTTTTGTTGCATTATTTAATATATTTGCCACCTCCTGCATCTCAACCATAAAAGTTGATTGACCTAAAAATAAATTGTCATTTGCTCAAACTCTTGAAAATATCTTATCAGTTAAAGGAATTTCTGCAAGTTTTGCTGGAACAAAACTTCAAATATGAGCCATTAAAATAACAAGAGCATTTTGTCTTAAAAATGTAGATTTTCATCACATATTTGGTCAAGTAATTATGTGAACAAAATCAGACTTTGTAAGAGTTAAATCATTACTTATAAAATCTGAAACTGAAGATTCTACAATTGGATGCCTAGCTCAAATAAGTTTTAAGTCATAATTTTTTGAAAGTTTTGGTTTTGTATAATTATTTTCATAAGCTGCTTGTCATAAAGAACTCAAAAAATCAACTTCTGCTATAAAATCAGAAGCATTTTTTATTTCAGAAAAACTCCCCAAAATTTCTGCTCTTATTTCCAAAAATATTTCATATTCTCTAGATGCTTTTTCTTCTTCTGCTTCCCTAAAATCTTGTTCAAATTCTTTTAATTCTGATGTTATATACCTAGCTGCATTTACCAAAGTTTGCTTATGAATAAAATCATTTGGAATCTTTGAAATTTGAGATTTTGGTATTTCTATAAAATAACCTGAAACATTTGTATATTTTATTTTCAAATTTGAAATATGATTTTCTTGTGATAATTTTTGTTGATAAGAAGCAAGCCAAGAACTAGCATTTTTTAAAGTTTGTCTATATTTATCAACTTTTTCATCATAAAAATCAGCAATTATCTCTCAAGAAGTCAAAGAGTTTTCTGCATCTTCTTTTATAGATTTTTCAAGTAAATCAACTATTTTTAATAAATTTTCCAAAGTTATGTTTTTAATAATCTAATTCTTTAAGGAACATCTGAAAAACTCCTTCGTAAGAATAAAAATCATATATTTTTTAGGAAATTTTCTTGCAAAAATTTTTACTTATGCATTAGTATAGGAAAAAATTTTTAAGAGAAAATTAACAAAAAAGATTATTTTTTTCTAGATGTGAGTTTTTCAGATGTTCCTTAAATATAAAATATAATAATCAAAATACAAAATAAATCAAAAAATTAGCTTGAAAAAATAAAATAAATAGATATTCTAATAAAAAGTTAACAGTTTACAGCTAACAGAATAAATAAAAGCTACTTAAAACTGATAACTGATAGCTGATAACTAAATAACTGACAATGATTAAAGTAAAAAAAACTGATTCGATTGTAGATATCATATTAAAAATGAAATATGAAAAAGAGGATAAAATAGTTTTAGAATTCCCTTTCTGACACCCTGTTCTACATAATTATACATCTCTCAAAATACTAAAAACAAAAGCAGAAGACAAAGAAATTATAATATCTACAAATGATCTAACAGCAAAAAAAATTGGTAAAAAAATTGGTATAAAATACTCCCTAAGCTCAAATCCTGACCTTATTTGACACAACTATAGCTTTTGGGAATATTTTTTATATGCCATAAAATCTTATTTTAAAGATTTAGGAGATACTATACTAGAAAAATGAAAATATAATTCTTTTTCTAAATATCAAAAATTATACTGAAATTGAAAAATATCATATTTTATAAGTTTTTTAATAATATCTATAGTTTTACTTTTTTTTGTTTTTTATTTTGCTGTAAACAAAACTTATGTTTATATAAAACCAGAAATAGAAGTTAGAGAAAGAGCAACAAATTTTGTTTTTAAAGAATATTCAGATGAAGAAAGTGTTATAGATGAAGATATAATAAAATTAAAAAAAATCCAAAATACTGTAAACATAAGAGATACATTTTGAACAACTTGAGTAAAACCAGAGGATATTTCAAATTCTAAATGAAAAGTTACAATATATAATTTATATAAAGAAGAAATCGAACTTATAAAAAATACCAGACTACAAACAAATAATTCTGTAGTATTTTTAATACAAAAAAATATAGTAATCCCAAAAGCCGAAATAAAAAATTGAATCTTGGTAGAGTGAAAATTAAACTTAGAAGTAGTTGCCAGAACAAAAGATGCGGATTGAAAAATATCTTGAAAAAACTGAAATATAGCTAAATGAACTAAGTTATTTTTACCTGGTTTAAAAGGAGAAGACAGAAAAAATATTTATGCTATATCAAGTGAAAATTTTAAATGATGAAAAGATAGTTACAAAAAAATACTTACAAAACAAGACATAGAAAATGCAAAAAAACTACTCAAGAAAAAATTAGAAAAAAAATGACTATCTAAACTAAAAAATGACTTAAAAAAAGAAAATGATGTTAATGATATAAATTATGAAATTCTTGAAACTAAAAATATAATAAAATATTATGATTTTGAAGTTACCTGATTAGAAAACCTAGAAATATGAAAACAAATAGATAAATTTGAATTATTTTGAACATTAAAAACAGAAACATATATATATAATAAAGAGCTTTTACTAGGAAAACTAAAATCAATCATAAAAGATAATGTTTTAAATAATGTAGAAGAAATCTTAGGTATTGATGAAAAATCATTAAGTGTAGTTCTAGAACTAAGCAGAAAAGAAAAACCATTTCAAATAAAAGCAACTGTTCAAATAGATGTATTTTTTATACAAAACTTTTTAAATAAAAAAAATAGCTACACTCTAAAACTAAAAAACCTTATAATAGGAAAAGATAAAGATGAAGCTGAAAAAATACTTATAAACAACAAAAAAATCTCAAATGCAAATATAAAAATAAGACCCTTTTTTATAAACAAAGTTTCAAAATTATCAGAAAATATAGAGTTTAAAATAGTTAATGAATAAAATTTAAAATATAACTTTTTGATTTTATGAAAACAACATCACATTTTTTGTGAATGGAAATGAAAAGTGAAATATTTTCAGATATTTTTGTAGAGATTTATAATTATTTAAAAGAAAATAATATTGAAAATATTGTCGAAATGCAAAATCCACTTTCTCCTCATATTACTTTATATTATTTTGAACAAGAAATTCCTAAAAAAGATATAGAAAATATTAATAAAGATATAGAAAAATTAGATACTTCAAAGCAAGTTTTTCTTACAGGACAAGATTATTTTTATAAAGATAATAGTAAATTTATATGCTATTTTAAAACAAAAACAGAACTTCCTTTAGAAAAATATAGAAATATGTTTCATAAAAAATATAATAAAGCAAAAGTTTTTGAAAATAGTTTAACTTTTTCCCCACACATAACTTTTTTAAGAATTTTAAATAGTCATGTTTTTGAAAAACACAGAAAAAAATTAGAAAAAATCATCTCTGAAAATATAAAAAACATTAAAGAAAAAAATATTTTTTCCTGAAAAATATTTTTATACAAAGTAAATTCAAAATTTCCTTGAGAAATACAAATAAAGTGTATGTAATTAAGCTATTTATTTTTTCAAAACAAAAAATAGAACTTTTAATCTAAAATAATAAAAAAAACTCTTAAGAGTTTTTTTTATTTAATAATTCACTTGCTTTCTTCAATTTGTCTGCACAAGCATATAATTCTGTTGCTAATTTTATTCTTGGAGGCTCTCTTCAAGCATCAGCATCTCAATCTCTATACATTTTTTCAGAAAACTTTTCTAAAAATCTAGATAATTCACTATTTACTAAATTTCAAATTCTCTTGGCAAGTTCTTTATTCTCTATATCAATTCATTTAACTTGATTTGTATGCTTATAAGTCCTTACTTTTTCTGGTTTTTCTTTTATGCTTTCTAAATAATCTTCAGCTGGTTTTTTACAATAACCCCAAGCAGTAGATATGTTAGAAAATGCTTCATTTAATAAAGATTTAATTTCTTTATTATCTATATTATCTTTCAAATCAGCAATGAATACAGCTAAACTATCATAATACAAATTCCCTATTCTTTCAGCAAGTTCCTCATAAGATATATTTATTCATTCTATATCCTCAGTTTTTCATCAATCTAAAACTTCATTTACTTCTCATAAACTATTGTTTACATTAGATTGAACTTCAATAGCTTTTTTAGCTTGTTCATCTAATATAAAAATATCTTCTATACTAATAGTATATCAAAAATCTAATAATCATTCTATACTTCAAAGAAGATATTGATCAAAATTCTCTTCTAAATCCTTATGATTTTCTCTAAAATCTTTAATTGATATAGGAAAATCTCATTCTTCATGACGAAAATACATAGAAAATATATATTTACTCCAATATAATTGTCTATATTCTTTATCTCAATTAATATATGCTTCCCTTTCTTTTATGATTTTTTCAGCATATTGTTCAGAAAAATTAGATGTTTTATTTTCAGAATCTTTCATTTTTAAATTTATTACTTATTTAAAATATAATAACATTTTTTATAAAAAAATACAATTATTTTATTTGTTTAACTTCTACCTTTTCTATATCAATTCATTCAATACTCTCATTAGTTTTATTAATTACCCTTACTGTTGAATTAGGTAGAATAACTCATTCATTAGTAGTATTTGGTATTTGTGGGAAACGATCTCAAAAATTAGGAATAATAGCTAACTGAGTCACATCTTTTACTCTTCATTTTTTTCAATCTGCAATTACTAGTATATTTTTTTCAGATGATAAGAAAGTATCCCAAACATTATCTGCAACAGAAGTAAAAGCTTTTAGTTCTATATCATCTCAAATATCTTTTAACCATCAATTCCAACTATCTCATCTATAAATAAAAGTTCATTCTATATCTGGCATTTTTGATAATCAACTTTCTAATTTAATTATCAAATTATTTATAGCTTTTATATTATCAGGAGATAAATCTTTGTCTAAAATTCATCTCATATAATTATTCAAATTTTTATATATTACCTGATCTGTATAAGAAAATATTGTTAAAGCTTCTTCTTTAGATAATCAAGTAATATCATCTATTGCATTTTCTATCATTGTATCATAATCAATTCACTTTTCTTGTAATGCTTGAAATCTTCTTAATAAATCTCATCACATGAATTTATCATTTAATAATCCACTTTCTAACATATCTCTTGAATAACTTTCTGGAATTCATAATTCTTCTAATCATTTAACTTGTCTTTCAATATCAATACTCCTTTTAGCTAACTCATCTAGATTTACTTCTTGCTTAGGTAATACTTTATCAACTATGCTATTAGTCTCAGAAACTACACTTTTTACTTCTGGACTATCCACCAACCTTTCCTTATTTACTCTAAATTTAACTATTTCTTTTATTCAAAACTTTATTCATTTTCTTGTTGCATTTACTGCTAATCAAGCTCATACAGTTAACAAAGTTAATACTATTTCTGCACTTACTTTTCATTTTTCATAAGCATCTCCATCAAATAAAGTCCATATATCTTCTCATATTTCATTAGCTAATTTTTTTAATCAATCCCAACTTGCTAACTGCTTTAATCAATCAATTATTATCTTTCAATTTGTCTCCCAAACTTGAATAGCTAAATCATAATTATCAATAATTCATCAATCTATAACTCATTTAATAAAGTTTTCAAAACTACTATTATTTTCTTTATTTTTATCTAATCATAATTTTTCATAAAGCATTGTTTTTGCTTCATTTATCACTGCTTCCCTATCTAAATATTCTCTTGTTTCATTTATTACTGGTTTTTCTAGGTTTTCTTTTAAGCTTAATTTACTTTGTTCTTGTCTAATTACAAAATCTTTTAACCTTTGTATAGAGTTAGGATTATCTAAATTTTTGTTATAAAATCATATAAGCTCATTTTGATATTTTTGACTATCAAAAGTAGAAAAATTTTCATTAACCCCTTTTTGTTGTTCATGTGATTTTCAAATAACCTCTAACATGAAAAATTATTATATTCTTAAATTACAATAATTTTACCATATTAAAACTTTTTAATCAAATTATAAAAATAATAAATAAAATCAATTTATAACAAAAAAATCTCATTACTGAGATTTTATCAAATTTCAATGGCACCCCCACTAGGAATCGAACCTAGGACGCAGGATTTGGAGTCCTGAATTATAGCCACTTAACTATGGGGGTATAAAGAGTGAAATATAAAATCTCACTCTTTTTTACTTTTTTTTCAAAAAATATTCAAATTCAAGAAAATAGTTATAAAAACAGCTTTGCTGTAACTATAAACTGTGAACTGTGAACTATGAACTGTGAACTATATAGAGTATCTTTTAAAAGAAACTATATTATCAGCTCCTATAAAGTTTTTTACTTTTGTGTTTGGATCTACAACAAAAGCTTGTTCAAGTAAAGAAATTTCAGATTTAAATTTACCCATTTTTCCTTCTATGATTTTAAGTAAAACATCATCTGATTTATTTCCCATTTTTGGATCATTTTTCATAGTTTCAAGTTGTATAGCTTTTTCTTTTTCTATAACTTCCTCACTTATATCTTCTGGAGATAAATATTCTGGATTTGCAGCTGTTATATGCATAGCAACTTGTCTAGCCTTTTCTTCATCTGTACCAGCTTTAGCCATAACTAAACCTGCTAATTTACCATTTGAGTGAACATAAGAAGCTGCAACATCTGCTTCCAGTATATCATAATTTGAGATTTGTAAGTTTTCTCCCATTTCTAAAGCATAATGCTTATTTAAGAATTCTTGAGCTTCTTCTTTAGATTCAGCACCATTTTCTTTTAAAAATTTTACCATTTCTTCAAGCATAGCTTTGAATTTGTCAGAGTTTGCAAGAAAATCAGTTTCACAAGAAACAGAAACTATATAAGCTTTTCAATCTTCTGTAAGTATTTTTATACCACCTTCAGAAGTTTCTCTGTCTGCTTTTTTAGCAGCTTTAGCTAAACCTTTTTTTCTAAGTTCTTCAATTGCTTTTTCTATATCACCATCAGTTTCAGTAAGAGCTTTTTTACATTCCATCATTCAGATACCTGTAATTTGTCTTAATTCTTTTATTTGTGCTGCTGTAATTGCCATAATTATTTTTGGTTAGATTTTAAAATATTTATTTTTTAGAGTTAAATGATTCAAGCATTTTATCCAAGAATCAAACTTTTATATCTTTTCAAAGATAAGCCATATATCAAAAATATATACTTATTCAAAAATATGCTAAAACAACTATTCCATACATAAAAAATCTAAAAAATATAGACAATATAATATATGCTCAAAAGAAAATCATTGCATATTTTAAATTTCTTGTGAATCTTTCAGTTTTATCCTCATCTATAAAATAGAAAATAAATGCTAAAAGTGGAATAAAAGCCAATGCATTTTTTACATCTTGGCTAGAGTTTTTTTCTTTATCCATAAGTATTTAATTTTAAGATAATAAGGAATAATTTTTTATTATTCCTTATTATTTTATAGTTATTTTTGATAAATTCAAATTATTTTTCTACTTTTTCAGTAGTAGTTTTTTTAGTTTCTGCAGCTTTAGCTGGAGCTTTTTTCTTTACTTCTTCAGATTTCTCATTTTTTTTATTAACAGCTACTTTTTTAGTTGAAGCTTTTTTATTATTCATTTTATTTACTCTTCCTCTAGGAGCAGAAGAACTAGTTTTAGCTATTTTTACAGAACCTTTTAATTCAGAAATCAAAAAGTCTATAGATTTTACAGAATTTGTATTTGCAGGAATAAAATTTTCAACAACAGTATCATCACCATTTGTGTTTAAAACTGCAAATGTTGATATATTTAAATTATTTGATTCTTTTATAGCTTGAGATTCATAAATCCCATCAACTACAAAAACAACATCTGGTAATCTTTTCATATCTTTTACTCAACTATATGCTTTATCTAATTTTTCAAGTTCAAGCATTTTAGCAGCTTTTTCTTTTTTTGTAAGCATATCAAAAGCTCAAGTTTCAGAGTCTTTTAATAATTTAAGATAAGCACCAATTCTTCTTTTTATAGTTTTAAAATTAGTAAGAAGCCCTGGAACCCATTTATCTATTACATAATAATTCTCAGTTTCTTCTGCTATTTTTCTAACAGCATCTTTAGCTTGTAGTCTAGTACCTACAAATAAAACTTTTTTTCATTCACCTGTAAGTTTTTCAAGTTGTTTTTTAACTTCTTCTAATTTTTCAGAAGTTTTTACTAAATTTATAACATGAATACCATTTACAGAACCATAAATATATGGTTTCATTTTAGCATTCCAAAAATTTGTTTTATTTCCTATGTGTAATAAATTTTCAAACATAGTATTTAGAGATTTTTTTTCCATTTTTCCTTTAATT
>PDWI01007030.1_pt1 | contig 13874 bp, 2 predicted proteins | sample 1430891 | NCBI WGS metagenome assembly PDWI01 (sample SAMN01162508, study PRJNA174530) | Oral metagenome, whole genome shotgun sequencing project. | biome: Marine environment; feature: Marine mammal; material: Swab sample of the gingival sulcus; isolation source: swab sample of gingival sulcus...
CTCCTGCCTAGACTACGACAAAAGGAATCAGAAATCGCCGCTCTTGGGAATCCAACGATTCAGCCTGATCGGGAATAACTCTAGTCCGGTATTCCGGACTAATGAACTATGACGAGCCCGAAAACCTGAATGTTTTCAGCACGTTGCGGGATTAACAAAACGTTACGGGCCGCCTCCGGGCGGCTCGGAACGGGTCCGGGCACTCTCCGCAGAGGGCGACGCCCGGCGCAACGCAAAGGGCGGCCCCCGAAAGGGCCGCCCCTGTTGTGTGTGAGATCAGAACTTGCCGACGAGGTTCAGGAACACGCCCTGATTGTCGTAGCTGAGATCGGTCAGATCGTCCGAGACATTGCCCCATTCGTAGCCGACGCCGATCTTGGCATGTTCGCCCAGATGCCGGTAAAGCCCCAGCACCGCGCCGGTTTCGGTGGTGTCGGTGTCGGGCGAGAACAGCACCCGGCCTTCGCCGAACACATCCCACTCATGCACCACATGCCAGTCGGCACGCAGCGCGGCGAGGGCCGCGGAGTTTTCGGTGAAGACGTCCGTTCCGCGATTTGCCACTTCCGACATGCGGTAGCCGAACTTGCCGCCAATTGTCAGCTGCGGGTTCAGGTCGTAATTGGCATCGACCGAAAACACATGCGATCTCTGTTTCGGCCCGGCGGTGTTGCCATTGGCGTTGACCTGATCTTCACCCGGAAGATCCATCAGCCGCGAATATCTCAACAGCACGTTGAGCCGTTCGTTGTCCACCGGGCGATAGGCAAAGCCGAGGTTGGCACGCAGGTATTCGCCGTCGTGGTAGTCGCCCGCGGCGCTATCGGAATAGAGCCCTTCGACATCGCCGAGCAGGGTCCAGTCGCGGTTGAGCGCGTTGGTGTAGCCGGCCGAGAACATGTAGGTGTCGCGGTCCTGCGCCACGCCGTCGCCATTTTCGGTGCGGTATTCCAGACGCAGCCGGGCGGAGACCTCTTCGTTTGCCGACCAGGCGGCGCCCACCGAAGCCGCGATCCGCTCGACATCGCCGTTGATCTCGTCGACCACTTCACCAAAGTCGAAGCTGCCCGAAAGGGTCCAGGCGTTGGACGGGGTATAGCTCACACCGAAGGTGTTGGTCAGCGCCCGTTGCTTGCCACCCGGCAGATCGAAGGCGTTTTCACCGAAGAACCGCAGGTTTTCGCTGAGCTGATAGCGACCGCCGGTGACCATCCGGCCCTTGTCGACCAGATCGCTGCCGGCCCCGTAGCGGGTCGGATCGAGGGAGAAGCCGACATAGGCTTCACGATCCGGGGTCGCGGCATAGGTCAGCCGCGCCTTGGCCGCTGCACCGGAGGTGCCGGTCGACACTTCGCCGGTGGCCCGCAGTTTTTCGGTCACCTGCGCCTCGACGCCGACGCCGACGCGGTGGTCTTCCGGCAGCCCGCCGCTGCGCTGCACCGTGATCTGCCCGAAGGAATAGAGCGTCAGATCGTCGTTCGGATGCCACGCCACCCGCGCCCCGGCATCGAGCCGGGTTCCGGTCTTGGCGGCGTCGGCCGGGTCGGTGCTGTCGAGATAGCTTGCGCCCACGCGGACCGTCCAGGCTTTGGACAGCAGGTAGTCGATGCGCGCGCCGAGTTCGAGTTTCTTCTTGCCGCCTTCCGCGGAGAACCGTTCGCCTTCGGCGAAAATGGTCACCCGGTCCGAGGCTTCGACCTTCACCTCGCCGCCGAACACATATTGGGTCTCGGCGACATCTTCGGAAACCGACCAGAACCCGGCCTCCTTGCGCTCGCCATAGAGCCGCAGATGGCCGGGCGTCGCGAGGTTCACGTCTTCGAAGTCGATGTAGCTGTCGAAGGCCACGGCGCGGGCCGGGCCGTTGTCGGCGCCGCCGGTGGAGGCGATGGTGAGGCCGCCGTCGGTGGAGGAGGACCGCAACAGCCCCGGGCCGTTGGTCTGCACGGCTTCGACGGTGACATGGCTCTGGCGGCCGAAGGCAAACCGGGCATCGACCCCGGCGAGGGTCTGTTCGCCCTGATCCGATTTCTCACGCATGCCAGTGGCGCCGATGCGCAGATTGTCGGTCAGCCAGGCTTCGGCACGGCCGCCGATCACGGTGTTGTCGACCTCCATGCTGGTCGGCGTATATTCGTATTGCACCAACAGCGACTGGTCGAAACGGCCGGTTTGCGCGCCGACCGGGCCGGATTCACCGGTGTACCACGACAAGGGTTTCGCCAGCGTCAGCACACCTTGCAGGTGATCCACCGTATAGTCGGTGCCTTCGGTGAGCTTGATGCTGTCGACGATGCGCCCGGTGTCCGGGTCCTTGATCTGGACCTGCACATTGGTCGACCCGCCGGTGATGTCCTGCCGGGTGAGGAAATAGACCGACCCGCCGGTGCCCAGCAGCACGTCGCGCTGCGGCAGGGTGTCGGGCTGGGCGGCATAGACCGTGGCCGACAGCCGCGGATCGCCGTTTCCGGTGACCGTGGCCGACTGGTAGCGCAGCTCGGCGCCATAGAGGTCGCGCGAGGAGCTGACGAGACCCGGGCTGGCGATGCCGGTCTTGAAATCGCCCCAGGTGACCTGGGTGGTTTCGTTCTCGGCCCGCAGGTAGACAGCGCCCGCGGTCGGGGTGTCGTCATACCACGTCGAGTTGTCGCCATAGGTCGGGTAGACATCGTCGGAATTGCGCAGCCGGTCGAGAACCCGGCGCGGGTCCTTGTCGTTCAGCCGGTCGAAAAGCTCGTCGATCGGGCCTTCCTGGCTGTCGACGCCGGCGGTGATACGCCAGCCGCCTTTGGTCACGCCCTTGGCATAGAAGGCGGCGCGGGCATCGACATAGCCTTCGTCTTCCAGCCCGCTGCTGCCGCCGAAACGGTAGCCTGCGGTGATGTCGACGATACCGGTGGAGAACCATTCCGAGGTCGGGATCTCGACGTCGCGCACGAATTGCCGGCCGCCGCTCCGGACCGCGACCACATGGTCGCCCGCGGGCAGGATGCGGCTGACGACGAATTTGCCGGAGCCGTCCACCGGCACCGCTTCGCCCATCACCGACACCGTGCCTTTTGGCGTGCCGCGTCCGGCGACGGTGATGGTGCCGCCGCTGAGGGGGATGTTGCGGATGCGGAAACGGCTTTCGCCTTCGCCCGCGGCAACCAGCGGCCCGCCCACCGTTTCGTGGCTGGCGAAATGCTTCGCCGTCCGGGTGAGGGTCAGGGGCACGGTTTCGTCGTAGCGGCCCTTGGCGTCATAGACCCGCAGCGCATAGGCATAATCGCCGGTGCCGTCCGCCGGCATGCGCCATTGGACATGACCGTTGGCCGAGGTCGGCAGCACCGCGACCGCGGGCCGCCCCGGTTCGGAGAGGTCGAGGATCCGCACTTCGGCGCGTTTGATGAAGGCCGGATAGTTGGCCGACGCGCGGAAGGTGACGGTCTCGCCCGCCTGATAGGCGGCGCGCAGATCGCTGGTGGCGACGTTGAGCAGCCGCGCGCCGCCGAGCCCGTCGAAACGGACGTCGAGTTTGGCGCGCGACAGCGCGATGTCGGCGCTGCGCTCGGGGTTGTAGGGCGGCAGAGCCCCGGCGAAGGGGGTGTTGTCCACCGAGATCGCGAAGCCGGTCTGGTTGAACTGCCCGCCCGGCCGGCCTTGTGCCGCTTCGGTATTGGCGCCCGTGGGCAGGTTTATCGCCACACCGGCATTGGCATGCTCGCAGCCCGGAGCGAGCGGCACCACGGTCAGGTCGCAGGCACTTTGGGCGAGGCCCGAGAGTGGCAGCATGGTGGCTGCCAGTCCGGCGAGTGCGGTGCTTCTGAGCAGCGCCCCGTAACGGACCCCGTGGCGGACCCCAAAGCGGGCAACTGGCCGTGCGGGTTTTTCAATCGTCAACATGTTACGCTCCATCATTGCCCGGCCCTCACGATCGTGGTTTCGATCCGAAGCTGGGTGCGGCCTGCCTTGCGCCACTCGGCGCGTATGCGGTCCTCGACCAGTTTCATGAACATCCGGCCCTCGGACACCGCCTCGGCCCCGGCGGATGCCGGCACATGCCAGGCGAGACGCAGGACGATCGGTTCACCGGCCAGTGCGGGCACCATGCGGCGGATGCCGTTGTCCAGTGCCCGGCCGATGGCAGGTTTGCCGTCGGCCCCGGTGGTGAAGGCGGCGCGGTTGAGATCCACCCGCACGACCTTGCCGATGCTGGCGCCGAAGTTGATTTCGGACATCACGCCCGGCGTCAGCCGCACCACCCGCGGGTTTTCCGTGGTCGGGCGGTAGCCGGCCGGCAGGGTGCGCTCGTCGAGCTTCAGGATGAAGTTCGAGCCACGGTCCGCCGGCAACGCCGCGCAGGGCACCGAGTAGAGGCCGTTTTCATCGGTGGTGACCACGGTGCCATCCGGCGACACCAGGCGCACGCCCGGGATGCCGCGTTCGACCAGCGGTGCCGGGGTGTATTTACCCTTGCCGCCACCGTAGTTCTGGTCGGTGATGCCGTCACCCTGACGCGCCTCACCCGGCGGGTCCTGATAGCCGTTGCCATTGTGGTCCTCGAACACCTTGCCGATCACATCCGAGCAATCGAACACCGCTTCGGGCAGGATCCGCACATCGGCGGTCTCGGCGCCGATCAGCAGGTCGCCGTCGTCGGCTTCAAACACCGACACCGAGTTGGTATGGGTCCCGGCGCGCGCGCCGTTGAGAACGCGGGCGTTGAGCGTGAAGGTGCGCGTGGTTTGCGCCGGAAGCGACACATCCTCCCAGGTTACCACCAGCCCGTTCACCGTGACCGCCACCGAGACGCCGTCGATCGTGGCGCTGGCGGGATCGGCCAGGAAATGGGCGGGCAGCGTGTCGACCACATCCACCGGACCGACGACGAAATTGTTGTCGTTGGACACGGTGATCGTGTACGGCACGGTCTGGCCGCGGCGGACGATGTCTTCCGGCGTGGTCTTGGTGAGCCGCAGCATGTCGGCGGCGCCGGCGGCGGTGAACACGAACCGGGTCGGGTCGTCTTCGGTGTTGCCGTCGGTGTCGATGCCGTTGTCCGACATATCCGAGACCGGCGAGGGATCGCCCGGCACGTCGGGCCCGTAGACCGGCATCGCATCGGCCACCACGTTGTTCTCGATCCCGCCGGAATTGACCGCCTGCAACGTCACCTCGATCGAGGCCGTGTAGGTCGCCGTTTCGCCGATTTCGAGATAGCCTTCGGCCGAGCCCATGTCTGCGCTGACGAAATCCGGACCGGAGGCGAGGGTCAGCGGGTTGCCGTCGAGATCGACCGGCATTTCGGTGACCACCACATCTTCCAGCGGCGTGTTGCCGGTGTTTTCGACGGTGATGCTGTAGTCGAGCCGGTCGCCGACCCCATGATGGCCGTCACCATTGACGTCATAGAAGGTCTGGGTCTTGGTCGCCTCGATCCCCGGCAGGGCACCCTGCACCACGGTTTCCACGGTGGTGTCGCAGAGCGTCGGGATCGCCTGCGAGCAGATCTCATACTCGACCGTATGCTCACCCGCAGGGTAGCCCGGTGCGAGCGTGATCAGCCCGGTGGTGGTGTCGAGGGTCACGCCCGGATCGGCGTTGAGCACAGTGATGGTGACGTTGTCGAGCGTCGCCGGGCCGTTGTTGAGCAGATCCGAATCCAGCATCGAGGTGGTGGTGCCACCATCGGTGGTGAACGGCGGGAAGGTCTCCGGATTGGCTTCGATCGAGCCAACCTGAACCGTCTCGCTGTCGTCGTCGGTGACCACCTCACCGGGGTTCGGGCCCCAGGTGCCGGTCACGCTGGCGTCGTTGATCACCTCGTTCGCGAGCACATCCGCCTGGGTCACCGTGTAGGTGGCCGTATAGGTGGTGTTGTCGACCTGGCCCGGGTCCAGCTGCGGGATCGGGCTGCCGTTGAGCACGATGTTCGGCAGCAGATCGGTGACCGTGACATTGGTCAGGATCATGTTGCCGGTGTTGGTGACGATGAAGTTGTAGGGGATCACGTCACCCACCTGCGCGCCGTTCGGAAGGCCGGAGGTGTCAGCCACCTTGTCGAGATCGATCGCGGGCACCTGGTTGAGCGGCACCACTGTCGGGGTGTCGTTGTCATTGGCGGTGCCGCTGTCGTCGGTCACCGGGTTGCCGCTCGGATCGTCGCCGCTCACCGTGGCATGGTTGGTCACCTGACCGGCGATGATGTCGGCCTGGGTGAGGGCATAGGTGCCGCTGAAGGTGGTGCTGTCGATCGCCCCGGGCTCCAGCGTGGCGATCGGGCCGCCGCTGATGGTGAGCCCCGCGAGCACGTCGGTCAGCGTCACATTGGTCAGCCGCACGTTGCCGGTGTTGGTCACCGTGAAGCCGTAGGTGATCACGTCACCCGCCTGCACCGGATCGCCGAGCGCCGAGGTGTCGGCGGTCTTGATCAGCGCGATTTGCGGACCCTGATTGATCGGCGTCACCAGCGGAGTGTCATTGTCATTCGCGGTGCCGCTCTGGTCGGTCACATCGTTGCCATAGGGATCAGTGCCGGTGGTGGTGGCCTGGTTGGTCACCTGGCCGGCGTTGATATCGGCCTGGGTGATCGCATAGGTGCCGCTGAAGGCGCTGTTGTTGCTGGCACCCGGTGCGAGCGAAGTGATCGGACCACCGGAGAGGGTCAGCCCGGCCAGCGTATCGCTCAGGGTGATGTTGGTCAGCGTCACCGGACCGGTGTTGGTCACCGTGAAGCCATAGGTGATCACGTCGCCCACGGCCACCGGGTTCGAGAGCCCCGAAATGTCGGAGGTCTTGATCAGCGCAATCGCGGGCGTCACGTTGTGGCTCACCGGGGTCGGGTCGTTTTCACCGTTTTCATTGGCCTGACCGTTGTTGTTGGGGTCAGGGTTGGCGCCGTCGTCCGACTGGTCGGCAAGCTGCGGGTTGGCGTTCGGGCCGGTGGAGGTCTGGCCGGACCACTGCCCTTCCGCGGTCACCACGGCCTGGTTCTCGTAATTCGCGGGCACCGATGCCGGCATCACACGGAGGGTGAACGCGACGTTACAGCTGCCCCCGATGCCGAGATTGAAGCCGGTGGCGACAACCGTGTTGCCCGCGCCGTTGAAACCGGCATTGAGGCCGCCACAGCTGCCCGAGGGTGCCGCGACGATCGCATAGGTACCGTTGACCATGGGATCGGTGGCCGGGTTCGCCGGGGTGGCAAGGGTGCCGAACAGCGGATCGGCCCCGGCAATCTGGTCGGTCACCGCGATATTGGTGAGCGGTTCCTGGCTGAAGTTTTCAACCACCAGACCGAAGGTCACATTGAACGACCCGTCGTCATTCGCCGTCACCGCGCCCGACACCTGCTTGGCGATGCCGACACGGGCCTGCGAGATGAGCGCGAAGTCGTAGTCGACCCCGTCGCTGTCTTTCGGCACGTTGATCGTGCTGATCGTGGTGTTGTTCGTCCGGTTACCACCCAAATTGAGCGGGTTCGACGCCGGGCCGGAGGTGAGGTAGGCGACATCCGGCACGGAGGACGGAATGACTCCGAGCCTCACCGTATAGGTGCCTTCTGGCAGGTAGTCGAAGCTGTAGTCGCCATTGGCATCGGCGGTGATGGTGCGGGAAACGGGGTTGCCGTTCAGATCCGTACCGTTCAGCGAGAGCTGAACGTCCGCAACACCGCTGTCGTTGTTGTTCATCACCTCGTCTTCCGCGAAGTCGCGGAACACCGTGCCTGCGATCGACGAGGAGACCACCTGCACCGTGTGCGTGTCGGTGTTGTCGCTCTCGTCGTCCTCGAAGCTTTCGGTGGTGACGGTCGCCGAGTTGGTGCGGCTGTAGGGATCGGCATTGGCGGCGGTCACGCGCACCGGCACGGTGATATTGATCTGGCTGCCCGAGTCAACGAGACCAAAGTCACAGCTGAACGACGTGCCCCCCGCGGCGCCGGTGCAGCTGTTGGTGCTGGCATTACCGCTGGCAACCACGGCCGTGGGTGTGCCGGTCAGCTCCATGTTGCCTGGCAGGGTGTCGTTCACCTTGACCTCTTCGGCCTCGGCCGTGCCACCACCGGGAGCAGCGACATTCACCCCAATGGTGAAGTTGAAGTTTTCCATCAGGCCGACAGCCGTTGCCGGACCGGTCTTGGTGAGCGAGATATTGGTTTTGGTGCGCAGGGTGGTGTCGGCTGTAGCGTTGTTGTTGAGCGTGTTGCTTTCCCAGCCCTGGTCGGTCTCGTCGGACTTGACCGTTGCGCTGTTGGTCGCGGTGCCCCGGTTCAGGCCGCGCATGGTCAGGGTCACCTGTTCAGACGAATTCGCCTTGATGAACGGCCAGGCGCATACCAGCGTGCCGCCAACATCGCCGACAGCCGGAACCGTGCCGCAGTTCACAGGGCTGTTGTTCGACGTCGCCGTATAGCTTTGGTAGCTCAGCAGGGCGGGCGGCAGGGTATCGGTCATCACCACGTTTTCCGAGGTCGAGGGACCGTTGTTGCGCACCGTGACGGTGTAGGTGACGTCATTGCCGACCTGAAGCGGATCGGTATTGTCGGTCTTGTTGATCAGCAGATCGACCACCGGCTCGCTGACATGAACGATGGCGGAGGCGTCGTTGTTGTTTGGGTTGGTTTCGGTGGTGTCGGTGTCGACCGCCACATCGTTCCCGATATCCAGGCCACGGGTGACGTTGGTCGGCTGCACCACGACGGTCACTGTCCTCTGGGCGCCGTTGTTGATGTTGCCGAGGGCGCAGGTGAGCGTCCGGTTCGCCGTGGTGGTCAACGTGTTCGGGGCAAGCCCGGAGCAGCTCCCCGCCGAAGGCGTGGCCGAGACAAACAGCACGTTTTCGGGCAGGTTCTCGGTGATCGACACATTCTCGGCCGTGCTGAGACCGTTGTCGATGTTGCTCGCGGTGATCACATAGGTGAGGTTCTGCCCCGCCGCGATCGGATTGGGGCCAGCGGTCTTGGCGACCGTCACATCGGCCCGGGGCTGAAGCGCGTAGGACGCGGTATTGCTGTTATTGCCAAGGTTCGGATCGGGCACGCTCAGCGACGTGGCCGTGGCGGTATTGGTATAGGTGCCGCCATTGCCGCCGGGACGCACCTGAACCGTGATCACCGGGCAGTTGTTGCCAGAGATACAGACCGGAAGCGTCGGGATATCGCAGGCCAAGTTGCGACCGTTGGGGTTGTAGGCCGTGTTGGCGCAATCGGCGGCCGAGAAACCGGTCGCAGCATTCGCGGCGACCGAGAGCGAGACGAAGCCCGGGTTGGGACCGCTCGTCTGGTTGTTGATCAGGTTGCGAATATTGTCGTTGACCCGGACGTTGGCCGAAGCCGACGGACCGTCATTGACCACCTCGATGGTGTAGGTCAGCAGATCGCCCGCGGGGAGCGTGGCGGGACTCGCCGTCTTGATCGGGCGAACATCGGCCGAGGCCGCCTGCGTGCCGGAGCTCGACGTGTGGGTGATGGTGTTGTTCGGCAGGATCGACGGATCCTCGGGGATGTTGGAATCCGGCGAGCTGACGTGAAGCTGGTTGGCGATCGTGCCGGGCGCCATCGCCGTGGTGGAGAACACCACCGAAGGCGTGGTACCATTGGGCGGCAGCGGCAAGGCCTGCGTGTAGACCCGGGTGCAGGTCACGTCCATCGGCCCCGTACCGGATGCGGGCGAACAGGTCCAGCCGCTGGCGCTGACAATACTGTCGAGCCGGAGCCCGGCGGGGATGGTGTCGACCATCTCGATCGTGCCCCAGAAGTCGGCATTGCCGATGTTCGAGGTCGAGATCGCGTATTGGTAACCGCTGTTGCCCTGCACCATCAGCGGCGGGTTCGGCCCGCTCTTGTTGGCGCGCAGGTCGACCTCCGGCACTTCGATGGTCGCCACACCGTCGGTGTCGCTGTTGTTGCTCAGATCCTGATCGGCCGGGCCGGTCGAGGAGACCGTGGCGGTGTTCTGGGCGGACCCGGGGCTCACCACGGTGGTCTCGACGATGATACTGCCGAGGCTGGTGTTGCTGCCACCGCCCGTGGGGCCGGAGCGGGTGCAGGTCACATCCTGACCGGCCTGGGTGCAGGTCCAGCCGCCTTCGACAACATTGTCGATCTGGTAATTGCCCGGGATCGTGTCGGTGACGGTGACCGTCGCGGGCGCATCGCCGGTGTAGCGGGGCGTGAGCGTGAAATCGACCGTATCGCCCACCAGCAGGTTGCTGCCGCCCGGGCTGCGGCTCTTGGTGATCGACACATCGGTACCGGCGGTGATGGCCACGGTGCCGGTGGCGGTGTTGTTGTCGGCGTTCGGATCGGGCGGGGTCTGGTTGGTGACACTCGCCTGAACGGTGACGTCGGACCCGCCAACCGCGTCGATCTGACCAGTAAAGGTGCGGGTCACGGATGCGCCGACCGCCACCGGGCCGGGGATGTTGCAGGTCCATTCGCCGCCGCTCAGATTGCACCCGGCCGGCGGCGACATGTTGGAAACGCCCGTGGGTGCCGGGAAGGAAATGGTGAAGCCGTCGCTGGCATGCGGGCCGTTGTTGGTCGCGGTCCAGACGAAATCGACCTCGCTGCCCGAGGCCGCCGTGGGAGCGAGCGTGAGGTCGAGCCCGATTTCGGCGCCCTTCGTCAGGGTTGTGGTTTCCACGTCGGCGTTGTTGCCGGCGCTGCCGGGGCTTTCGACCGCCGGGTTGGTGACCACTTCGGCACCGACCTGAATCGAGCCCTGGATGTCGCTGGTCACCTGAACCACCGGCGTGATGTCCTCATCCGCGGCCAGGGCCGGCACGGTGCAGGTCATGGTGAGTGGCCCGGCGCCGCTTGTGGGCGAACAATTGGTGAGCGGCGCGCTGACGCCGACCAGGGTCGCATTCGGGGGGACTTCGAAGGTCAGCGTGGTCGCCGGTGCAGCTTGTGTGCCCGCGTTGGTGATCCGCAAGGTGTAGTCGATCACCCCGCCCGCCGCATAGGAGGTACCGGTGTTCTCGCCGTCCTCAACCGCGAGGATCCAGTCAACGTTCTGAGCCTGCGCCTGACCGGCCGAGGTCACCACCCCGAGACAAAGCGCAAAGGCAAGAACCAGAAACCGCACCACCAAAAAACCAGAACTCCGAACGGAGTCCACCCGGAGTTCAAAGCCACCATTCCACATCACTAGCACCGCCTGTTTTTTCCATCGCCGCTTGACGCGACCATCACTCGTGATTCTATTCCGGGTTTTGCACGGTTTTCCAACAGTTTTTTTCCAAATCGTGAACAAAGAGAGGCATATTCGTCACCCCGTTGCCACATCGGCAACACAACCCGCGGCCTCGTACACCGGCAAAAGCTTGCTGACCCGCGCAGCCGGCGCGCATTCCTTCAAGGTCTTCGGGGGAACCGCCTCACAGGCTTCAAATCGCCAAAACTGGCCGATATGGGCGTGAAATGACCACAATCGGGCTGAAAACAGCGATTGTGGAAGGCGCCCGGAACGATTGACTCTGCCGCAGGTCGGGGGGGAAACTCGGGATGCGCGGGCGCACATACACGGGAACGCGAAAGGCATTCGGGCAAAGAAGCGGCAATGAATGAACTGCAAGCGTCAGGCTCCAACAGCATCGTCGCGACCTTTCCGGCGTCGATCACCCAGAAACGCACATGGTTCATGGAGCAGATCCACCCCGGCGACCCGGGGCTGATCATCGCGCTCCACTGGGAGGTGCGCGGGCCGGTCACCGGCGATGCGGTGGAACGCGCCTTTCAGACCATCACCGACCGTCACGAGGTGTTCCGCACCCGGTTTCGCGAGCGCGACGGCGAGCCGGTGCAGGAGGTGCTGGCGCATGTGGAGTTCAGGCTCGCCCGGTTCGATCTGCGCCATGAAGCGGAGGCCGACCGCGCCCGCAGGATCCGCGACATTGCCATGGAGCATGCGGGAGAGCCTTTCGATCTGGGGCGCGCCGGGCTGATCCGGGTGGCGATGGTCCGGCTCGGGACCGACCGCGCGGCGCTGCTGATCGCGGTGCATAACAGTGTGTTCGACGGCTATTCCATCGGCGTTCTGGGACACGAGCTCGGCACCCTGCTGGAGGCGGAAACCAGCGGCCGGCCCGCCGATCTGCCGGAACTGGCGCTGCAATACGGCGATTTCGCCATGTGGCAGGCGGATTACGTCGCCAGCGGCGCCTTTGCCGAAGACGAAGCGTGGTGGACCCGCCATCTCGACGGCATGGCCTATTTCGAGCTCCCGCCCGACCGGCCCCGCAGCCCCGGGCCTACCGAAAGTCGCAATTACGCCCGCGATCTGCCGGCGGATTTCGAGCCCCGCCTGGCCGGGACGGCGAAGGCGCTCGACACCTCGCTGTTCAGCCTCGGCACCACCGCCTTTTCCATCGCCCTCGAACGCTTCACCGGCCGGCGCGATGTCAGCTTCGCGATCCAGGCCGCGGGCCGGAACGAGGTGGATCTCGAACCGCTGATCGGCATCTTCACCAATCCGATGGTGCTGCGCTTCGACATCGACCCGGAGGCACCGCTCTCGGACCATGCCCGGGCGGCGCGCGACATCATCAATGGCGCCCTCGCCCACCAGATGCTGCCCTTCGACCGGGTGGTGCAGGTGCTCAACCCGCCGCGCGATCCGCTGCGGATCCCGCTGGTGTCGATCATGTTCGGCCTGCAACGCGGCTTCCTCGAAAACCGCCGTTACGGCGCGGTGGAACTGGCCTCGAACATCTCCAACGTGCCCGGCACGCTTTATGATCTCACTGTCAATATCGTCGGCCACGGGCCCGGTTGGCGGCTGGTGATCGACTACAACGCCAATCTGTTCGACGAAGCGACGATTGCGCGGTTTGCGGCGCTGCTGGTCGAGGTGCTCGACAGCCTGATGCACCGCGCGGAGACGCCGATCGGTGCGATCCGGGCGGAAACCGCCCTGCGGCCCACGCCCTTTGCCGAAGCGCCGCTTCCCGTGCCGGTGCCACGGCCCGCCGAAGGGGCAGCCACGATCGAAAGCCTGCGCGCGATCTGGGCCGATGTGCTCGCCATCCCGGCCGACAAGGCCAAGGGCAATTTCTTCGACCTCGGCGGCCATTCGATCCTTGCGCTGCGGATGCTGGCGAAAGTCGCCGAAAGTTTCGGCCAGCGCCCGTCGATCCAGGCCTTCCTCGCCGACCCGACCCTTGAAGGACTGGCCGGCGTGCTCAACCCGTCCGCGCCCTCCCCTGCCCCGCAGACCGGCCCGGCGGCGGCGCCCGATACCGCCCCGAACCCGATCTGGGATCTTACCGAGCTGCGGGCGTCTTCGGCCGACGCACCGGTGCTGATCGCCGTCAACCAACCGTTCATGTTCCACGCCCTGGCGCGCGAGATGGTCTCGGGTTGCGCCGTGGCAAGCCTGAGCGTCCCCGGCGCGGCGGAATTGCAGGCGCTCGAACAGGCCGGGCTCGACAAGGCGGTCGAGGCCGCCCTCGCCCCGGTGCTTGCCCGCTACGCCGGACGGCCGATGATGTTTTGCGGCCTCTGCGTCGACGGGCTCGTCGCCCTCCGTCTCGCCCAGCGCCTGCGCGACGAGGGGCAATACACCGCCCTCGTGGCGATGATCGACAGCTGGGCGCCCGGGTCCAGCCGGGCGTTTTCGCGGCTGCGCAGGAGCCTCGACCGCTGGCACATCCGCTTCCGGCGGATCGGCTATTATCTCGGGCTGCGACGTCAGGGTGAGATCGGCTGGGTCGATGTGCTGCGCCAGAACGATCTTGCCGCCGGGATCATCGCCCGGCTCACCGGGGTGCCCGCGAAAAACGAAACCGAAACTCTGGTCGATGACACCGTCGAGGTGCTGGTCGGCCTGACCCGGGGCTATCGCTTCGCCCCCTATGATGGCGAGGTGGTGCTGTTCATCACCCGCTCGCAG
>PDWI01007031.1_pt1 | contig 13871 bp, 11 predicted proteins | sample 1430891 | NCBI WGS metagenome assembly PDWI01 (sample SAMN01162508, study PRJNA174530) | Oral metagenome, whole genome shotgun sequencing project. | biome: Marine environment; feature: Marine mammal; material: Swab sample of the gingival sulcus; isolation source: swab sample of gingival sulcus...
GTTTTTTCTTAATATTTTTTAAATGCTTTCTTATCACCTCGCGCCCAGGTTTTCCAACAACATCTCCTATAAAAGCAAATCTCATAAACACCCTTTATAATAGTTGTAAAATTGCTTCGCAGTTCGTCCGCTTCTACTTGCTCTTAGGTTTGCAAACTCTAAAGCTTTTTTGTGTAAAATCTCAAAATCTCCTTGAAAATCCTTAAAATAACTATCTACAATTTTTAAATAATCTTCTAAACTTCCTTGATAAAAACTTATCCAAAGACCAAACCTATCTGATAAAGAAATCTTCTCTTCAATAGCATCGCTATAGTGTATCTCCGTTTGATTTACATGTACATTTATATTGTCACTTTGAAACTCACTTACAAGGTGTCTGCGATTTGATGTGGCATAAACGACTACATTTTTTGGAGGTACTTCGATGCTTCCTTCAAGCACCGGTTTTAAACCCTTATAACTATCATCATTTTCTTCAAAAGATAAATCATCACAAAATATAATAAACTTATAATTCTCTTCTCTTATCTCATCTACAATATATGGCAAATCTACCAAGTCATCTTTAGATACTTGGATAATTCTAAGTCCGTTATTGGCATATTTATTAAGCAAAGCTTTAATAAGAGCTGATTTTCCTGTTCCTCTACTTCCCCATAAAAGCGTATGATTATATGTATTTCCTTGCATAAAATTTTGTGTATTTTGCAAAATAAGCTCTTTTTGCCTATTAATTCCCACCAAATCTTCCAATTTTATACAATCAATCTCCTTAACTCCTCTTAACACTCCATGCTTACTTCTATAAATAGCAGCTCTATACTCACCCCAATCAATCATATCTTTTTAACCTCCCCTCTTAAGTAAACTAAAAGTTCATGTAAAATATCATCACTATCTTTACTTCTTGCTTTTAGAAAAATTTTATTTTCATTTTCATAAATTATAGTTATATTTTGACCATAGCTTGAGATGGATTTTATATCCAAACTTGAAGCTAATATTTTTGCTATTATCACTTGTAAAAATTGAGCTGTGATAGTATCAAGTTTACCAAATCTATCCTCAATTTCACCCTCTATCTCATAAACTTCATTTATACTTTCACACTTGCTAAGTCTTCTATAAAGCTCTAATCTCACCCTATCTTCACCGATAAGTTCATCACTCAAATACGCACTAATACTAAGTTTTAAATCTACCTCTTTACGTTTTAAGGTTTGATTATTTAGCAAGGTGTTAATCGCATCTTCAAGCATTCTAAGATATAAAGAATAACCGATATTTTTTATATGTCCGCTTTGGGCTTCTCCTACTAGATTTCCTCCACCTCGTATCTCTAAATCATGATAAGCTAGCACAGAACCACTTCCTAAAAATGAGTTTGCCTCTAATGCAACAAGGCGTTTTTTAGCATCCTCACTTAAAGCATCCTTATCTTCAACTAAAAAGTAACAAAACCCTTGCCTTTTGCCACGCCCAACACGGCCGCGGAGTTGATGAAGGTCTGCCATGCCAAATCTATCTGAATTTTCTATGATAATACTATTTACATTTGGAAGATGGATGCCTGATTCGATAATAGAAGTTGAAAGAAGCATATCATATTCGCCATTTTCAAAAGCCAACATCTCTTTTTCTGTTACAGTTGCACTTATCTTTGAATGAAGAGTTAAGATGCGGATTTTTGGATAAATTGCTCTTATCTCTTTAGCTCTTTCATCTATACTAGCTATGCGATTATGAACATAAAAAAGCTGTCCACCGCGACGCAGTTCACGTAAAATAATCTCTTTTAATAGTTTTTCATCATACTCTTTTACAAAACTTCTAACATCTTCTCTATCATTTGGAGGAGTTAATATCTGCGAATACCCTTTTATAGAGCTTAAAGCCATATTTAAACTTCTTGGAATTGGCGTTGCACTCATAGATAGAAGATGTACATTTTGAGCAAGCTCTTTTAGTTTTTCTTTTTGTTTTACACCAAACTTATGCTCTTCATCTATAACTAAAAGTCCAAGGTTATTTGGCTTGATTCCTAAAAGTGAGTGAGTTCCCACTATAACATCCACTTTTTCACTTTCAAAGTCACTAAAAAGCGACTTTTTCTCTTTTGTGCTAACAAATCTATCTAGCTTTCTAACACTAACATCAAACTTGCTTAATCTTTCATGTAAAGTTTTAAAATGTTGTGAACTAAGCAAGGTTGTTGGGGCTAAAAATAGTGCTTGATATCCGCTTTTTACAGTAGCTAAAACGGCATTCATAGCAACTTCTGTTTTTCCAAAACCCACATCCGCGCTTAACAACCTATCCATAACATTTGAGCTTTTAAGGTCATTTAATATCTCGTCAATAACCTTTTGCTGATCATCTGTATATTCAAATCCTAAATCAAGCATAAACTGTTGGAGAATATCTGGACTTATTTGAATAATCTTACCCTCTATTAACTCCCTTTTTGCAGCAGTTGAGACAATTTGTTGGGCGATTTCAAAAAGCTTTTTTTGTGCTTTTTCTTTTAGCTTTGCAAAACTTCCTTTTCCAAGCCTATCAACAGAAGCTAAAACACCACTTCCACCCATATACTTATCAATAGTATCTAAATTTTCAACAGGAAGTAAAAGCTTATCGTCTCCTTGATATTCTATTAAAACAAAATCTTTGCTAACACCTAAAACTGTAGTATTTTGAAGCCCTTTAAAAATACCAACCCCATAGTTTTCATGCACCACATAGTCATTGACTTTTAGTTCATCTAATACTATAGAACTTTTTGCTTTTTTTCTCTTTTTTTGCGAATGGGAATTAAGCGAGATGATAACTTCATCATTGCTTAATACATTAACAACAAGTGGGCTTTTTTTAAAAATTACATTTTGTATATCTATGCCGTGTTGCTTTAAAAGTGCTTCATTGGAGCTCAAAACGGTTATCTTTTTATTTACATGTAAATCCAAAAATGCCTTTTTATCACTAGCGATTATATCTTTATAATGTTTTGCTTTTGGAACTACTTTTAAAGAGTTAAAAAAATCTACATGTAAATTTTCATAACCCAAACTAAGCTCATCAAGCTCTTTTAACACTTCTTGGTCAATCACAAGCTCTTTTTGTAAAAAATCCTCACTTTGGCTCTCATCTAACGTCCAAAAACCAAGTGAAAGCATATCTTTTATAAAAGCATCGCTTTCTATACTTTCTATGCTTGTTTCCATCCTATCATAAGCATCTTCATCTAAAGAAAAAAGTGCAGGATACAGAGTAAAATGTTCAAACTCCTCTTTTATGCTCTTTTGATTTGAGGAAGAAAAATCTCTAATGCTCTCTATCTCATCATCAAACAAGCTTATGCGTTTTGGATTTTCATAATTTGGAGAAAATATATCTATAATATCTCCTCTTATGGAAACTTCTCCGCAAGCTTCTACCACATCTACAAAACTATACCCCCAATAAAGTAGCTTTTTTTGAAACTCTTTAAAGTTGATAGTATCACCAAAGCTAATACGCTCATTTTGCAAAAGCTTTTTATTTGGAAGCGGATGAAGCAAAGTTCTAATAGGACTAACGATGAGTTTTTTGGATTTTTTTGACATGTAGTAACCACTAAGAGTACTTAATAGCAGAGTCATCTCTTCGCTAAATGAACGCAAATCATCGCCATACTTTGCTCTAAAATCAGGCAAAACAAACACTTCATAGCCAAAATATAAAGCAACTTCTTTAAGTTTTATACTCTGCTTATCATCTATCGTAACAATAAGCTCACAAGAAGGATTTTTACTTAAAAATTCATAATAATCACACTGCAATAAAATACCTTACTCTTCTTCTTTTTCTTGATTTTCTTCTTCTTGTTCTAACTCATCTTCAGGCTCAACTACATCTTTTGATTCTACTCTTAACTTGCTTTGTCCTTGAAACTTTGCTTTTGATTCAATAATAAGCTCTTCAGAAGTAACTTCACCGTTAAAAACACCTTGGGTTAAAACTTCAACTTTTGTACAATCTGCACTACCTTCAAATGTGCCATTTACCACCAAACGTTCCGCTTTTAAATCACCTCTCATACAACCACGTTTTCCTACAACTACAATGTTGTTCGAGTTAATAACACCTTCAATTACGCCATCTACATGTAACCTACAATCAAACTCAAATTCGCCTTTTAACTTGGCGCCATTTGCTACAACTGTCGTTTCAGATGTACGTTTTACAGTTTCTTGCTTATCGTCATGTTTATTAAAGATTGCCACGAAATTCTCCTTTCTTTTTTAAATATTTCATCAAAATTATCTCTTGTCCACTTTAGAAAATTAATCGGATTTAACATTCTGCCGATAAATCTAACTTCATAGTGCAAGTGAGGACCTGTTGAAAGACCTGTGCTTCCAACGTGTCCTATTATTTCTCCCTTTTTAACAAATTGACCTGATTTTACCAACATTTTATTTAAATGTGCATATCTTGTTTGAAAACCAAAACTATGATCTAGTATAATAAGCTTTCCATAGCCTCTTTTATGAAATGCCGCATACTCCACAACTCCATCAGCAGGAGATATTATAGCTGTACCTTTTTTGGATTTAAGATCAACTCCAGGATGAAACTCTCTTTTGTTTTTGATAGGATGCTTCCTCCATCCAAAAGGAGCAGTAACCTTTAAAAAAGGAAGTACGTTTCCATTTGGTATAAGAGTTAAAAGTGTTTTTTGCTGAGATGATGATAAGGATATATTGTCTAGCCTTTTATCCAAATTTAAGTTTTCATCCGGTGTAATGCCAACTAACTCCTCGATAGAGGCAACTTTTTCCTCTATCATTTCAAACTCTTTAGATTTTTTTAAGATGTTCGTTTGAAGTTTTTTACTCTTTAAATTTAATTCAAACTGCTCTTTTATTAAAGATTTTTTTCGACTTTCCAAGCTATCGACTTGACTAACTAAAAAATTGATATAAAACACTCCACCAACAATAGTCAATAATATAAAAAACACGAAGCAAAATAAAAACTTCTTTACTATCTGGTGAAGATTATAGTGTTTTGAACCATGTATATCAGTTATAGTTATAGTAAATCTATTTTGCATAAACTCTTCTTAAAAAAGCTTCTGCAACATGAAATGAACCAAAAACCAGATACTCTTCATCGGATTTGATAGTAAAATCAAACCTCTCAAACTCAACACGAGAGCTTTTTAAGTATGATATTATTTCATCTTCTCCCATCTCTCTTTTTTCCACATGTAAAGGCAATATATAAACTTTTTTTGTTATAGGAAACAAAATATCAAGTATCTTTTTTATATCTTTATCTTTAAAACTATTATAGATTAAATTTACGCTTTTTGGTTTAAAATTTTTAGCTACTACTTTTGCCGAAAGGGGGTTATGTCCCACATCTATAGTTATATTTGGTGCTATTTTTTCACATCTTCCTTTTAAATCCAATCTAGGAATATCCAAAACATCAAGACTAACACGAAGCTTTTTTATACATGTAAAAGCATTTTGGAGATTTGAAAGCAAAAAAGCAGGGTAATTATTTTTTTCCATGTAAGCTATAAGTTCATTTTTATTTTCATCTTTCTTGATTACATGTAAATTTACTTTTTTGTCCATAGCTATTTTTTTTGCTACGTTTATAACCTCTTTTTCATTATCATAACTTATCAAAGCATCCGTTTGTATAGAGTTTACTTTAGTGGTTGCAATCTCAACAAGAGTGTTACCAAGAAAATCTGTATGATCATAGCCTATAGTAGTTATAACTGAGAGTGTTTTTTTAAAAACATTAGTAGCGTCATACTCTCCTCCAAGACCAGCTTCAAGCACTACAAAATCACAAGCCTCAAAAGCAAGAGCTGCTATAAAAGTGGAGTATTCAAAATAAGACAGAGCTTGCAAATCCTCTTTTTTCATCAAAGCAGTCAGTTTTACATGTAATTTATTAAGCTTACTATATTCTAAAATTTTTCCATCAAACCAAAAGCGTTCATTGTACTCTAAAATATGAGGCGATGTAAAATGCCCAACCAAAAATCCAGCTTTTTTTAACATCAAAGCAATCCACCTGCCAGTAGTGCCTTTTCCGTTTGTTCCTATTACATGTATAACTTTTTTTAACTTAAAATGTTTAGCATATTTTTGATAAATTCTAGGCATTCTTCCATAATCTATCTTTACATAGTTTATGGGCTTTTCGCTTAAATATTGTTTTATTGTCATTTATAACTTAGGATGAATCTGATTTCGTCCATTCTTTTTTGATTGATAAAGATTTCGATCTGCCACCTCAAGAGTATCATCTAAACTCTCACACTTTCCTCTCTCAGCCAGTCCTCCACTTACAGTTATATTGATACGCTCTTTTTTATATATAAATTTAAAATTTTCTATAATTTTAATAATCTTACCAGCAAAAATCACAGCTTGTTCTAAAGATATACTAGGAAGTATAACTAAAAACTCCTCTCCGCCATATCGACCTACAAAATCTACTTTTCTAACGTATTTATTTAAAATTTTACCAATAGTTGCAAGTATTACATCTCCTGCTTCATGACCATAAGTATCATTTACTACCTTAAAATAATCTATATCAAAAAAGCATAAACTATAGTTTGTGTTATATCTACTGTAAGCCTCTTCAACACGTTCAAGTTCGTTCGACAAGGCTCTTTTAGATGCAACACTAGTTAGAAAATCCTCTTTACTTTCCTTTTTTGCTTCAACTAAGGCAATCTCAAGTTTATTTATGCGAGATTGTAGATTATTGATGGTTTTTTTATCTTTTAACATGTGGTCAGTTAAGCTTTTAGTTTCAAGCTCCAAAGAGTTAGCAATTTTTAATAGATTTATTTGAACTGATTCAAAACTATCTTTTGAAAAATCTATAGCTTGAAGATCGCTTTTAATATCTCCAACTTGTTTTGTATGCAGTTCACTTGTATCAACTAAATCTATAATTTTTTTATTTATCTCTTCAAGTATTCCGCCAAGAGAACCTATTTGCGAAGAAACCTCTTTTTTATCTAATTCGATTCTTTTTTTAATAAACTTTTTTATATCTTCATGGGTTTTTGAAGAAGATAAAATCTGAGGATTTTTTTTCAAATCACTGCTTATCTTAGCCAATTCATCATTCATACTTGATGCTATTGAAGGAGTAAGTGAGGCTATAATAAGCGGCGCCATAAAAGCACAAGTTGTATCGGTTTCACTACCTGATATTCCGCCTTTAAGATCTTTAAGACTATTTATTATAGATTTAAAATCATCTTTTTTTACAACACCGAGTTTTTGCAAATCATCCATAAAGCTATCATCATAACTACTTATAAATTCTAGCCATTTATCCCTAATATTTTCAACAACTTTCATACTTGGATTGTCATCAAGATTTTTTATGGAAGTCTCAGCCAAAGATGTTGCTTTTTCATCATGTAAAATTGTTATTGCTTGCAAAAGCCTTTTTGCAAGAAGCATAAACGCACGAATACTTCTTTGGCTTTCAGATATGTTTGAACGCTTTATCAAAGCATTGTAGTAAGCTAACAAATCATCAACATTGTCTATCTTATAACGTTTTGCATCATTTTGCAAAGATTTATCAAGCTTTTTTAAAAATTTCTCTACTTTTTGACAATCTTCAACAACTACTTTTTTCTCTTTTGCCACTTCACAAAAAATTTTTGAGTAGTTATCTGGCGTTAAACTAAGATGTTTTTTTCTTAATCGCTCTAAACTTAGCTTAATAATTTCATTAATTGTCATTGACATGTAAATATCCTTGCATGGATGTATTAACTATATATTCATCTAATGCTTGAGAAGATGAATTTTTTATGGCTTGAAAACGTTTTGTATCACTGATAACACTATTTGCCTCAATAGGAAAATCATACTCGCCTTGAGCTTTGTAAAAGTAATTTTTTCCATTCTCATAAGTAGTTACGATATCTAAAACAACCTTAGTTTTATAAGAAATCACGTAACCATTTTTATCGTATATAATAGGTCTAAAATCAACAGATTTTATCTTTATATCTAATGTAGTTTGAGCAAGGTTTTTTGAAACCAAACTGTCTCCAAGCCTACTTACAATCGCCTCATTGACTGCATCTTGAAGCAAAACTGTATTTCTAGGATCTTGTGTACTTATCTTTACATGTGCATATATTTTGTTTCCAAGTATATTTTTACTGATTGAAGACAGTGGCTTATACCCACATCCACTCAACCACACCAAGATAAATAAAGATATAAAAAAACGCATCATTTAACCACTATATTTACTAGCTTATTTGGAACATATATCTCTTTAATGATACTTTTTCCATCAAGCCATTTTTCACCTTTGCTTCTTGCAAGAGACAATATCTCATCTTTTGAAGCATCTACACTCACACTAAGTTCAGCCCTTCTTTTTCCATTTATAGTTAAAGCTAAAACCATCTCATCTTCGCTAAAACACTCCTCTTTAACCTCGATATTGGTTAGATTTTTGCGAGAAAAAAGCTCATCACTTAACTCCCAACAAACATGAGGGATAATAGGCTCAAGCACATTTAAAAGTACAAAATACCCCTCAGTCCATACGGCATCATTTTTTTGTGCATTTAAAACGTTTAATGCTTCCATGGCTGAAGCTATAAGAGTGTTAAAAGAGTAACTTGTATCGCCCATCATATCACTTGAACGCTTCAAGCACTCATATACTTTTTTTCTAGCGTATTTTTCCTCTTTATTTAAATTATCATGTACTATATCTGGAATAAAATCAGCTTTTTTGGCATTTGCACTTCTTGCACAAAATCTTTTTATAAATCTAAAAGCTCCCTCAACCGCGTCATCATTCCACTCTAGCTCTTTTTGACTAGGTGCTGCAAAAAGTATAAAAAGTCTTGCCGTATCAGCTCCATATTTTTTGATAATCTCATCAGGTGCAACGGTGTTTCCTTTTGATTTACTCATTTTTGCACCATCTTTTAAAACCATACCTTGAGTTAAAAGGTTATTAAATGGTTCATCAATGTTTACATAGCCTAAATCTCTTAAAACCTTTGTAAAAAAACGTGCATATAAAAGGTGCATGATAGCATGTTCAATACCGCCAATGTATTGATCAACTCCTAGCCAATAATTCACATCCTCTTTATTGAACGGTTCATCTTCCCATGTTTTAGGATTACTAGCATATCTTAAAAAATACCAACTTGATTGGAAAAAAGTATCCATGGTATCTGTTTCTCTAACACCTTCACCACCACATTTAGGGCATGTGGTTTTTTTCCATTCTTGTGCACTATCAAGCGGATTTCCAGAACCAGTTATTTGAACATTTTGCGGTAGTGCGATAGGTAAATTCTCTTTTTTCTCACACACAACTCCACAATTTTTACAATGAACCATAGGAATAGGCGCACCCCAATATCTTTGCCTTGAAATTCCCCAATCACGAAGCTTATAATTAGTAACTTTTTTTCCTAAGGAATTTTTCTCAAAATACTCTATGATTTTTAATTGAGCTTTAACTGAAGTAAGATTTGAAAACTCTTCAGAATCTACTAAAACTCCATACTCTGTGTATGCTTTTGAGCTATCATATTCGCCTTTTAGGGGTTTTATACTCTGTTTTATATCAAGCCCAAATTCACTTGCAAACTCAAAATCCCTCTCATCGTGCGCTGGAACTGCCATAACAGCTCCCCCACCATACTCAATCAAAACAAAATTTGCCACCCAAACAGGTACTTTTTTACCAGTTAATGGATGAATTACATGTATTCCTAAATCATACCCTTCTTTTTTTGCACTTTGCTTATCACGAGAATTCAACTTTTGCATAGCTTGAATTTTTTCAATTACATCTTTATCTAGTTGATTGTTTTCAATTAGTTTTTTTATAATACCGTGTTCGGGTGCAAGCGCAGAATATGTGACCCCATAAATGGTGTCAGGGCGAGTGGTAAAAACCTTATAGCTTTCAAACTCATTGCCAAGTTTTTTCTTACTCTCATCATCAAGATTGAAACTAAACTCCAAACCTTCACTTTTTCCGATCCAATTTTCTTGCATAGTTAAAACTTGTTTTGGCCAATGATTTTCAAGCTTTTTTAAATCTTCCAATAGTTCATCGGCATATTTAGTGATTTTAAGATAATATCCAGGCATTTGTCGCTGTTTAACCTCTTCCCCACATCGCCAGCAACATCCCTCTTCCACTTGCTCATTTGCTAAAACCGTATTACAATCTTCACACCAATTTACCAAACTATCCTTCTTATAAACCAAACCCTTTTCATACATATCGATAAAAAAGCCTTGCTCATGTTTAGTATAAAGCTCATCTGAAGTAGCAAACTCTCTAGTTTTTGAGAGAGAAAATCCAAGCGAATTAAGTTCATCTCTCATATAGTCTATATTTTCATAAGTCCACTTTTTAGGATGGGTTTTATGTTTTATGGCCGCATTTTCAGCAGGCATTCCAAAACTATCCCAGCCTATTGGATGAAGAACATTAAAGCCTTGTTTTTTGTAAAATCTCGCTATTGCATCACCAATTCCATAGTTTCTCACATGTCCCATGTGAATTCGTCCACTTGGATATGGAAACATACTTAGTATATATTTTTTTGGCAAACTCTTATCATCACTTGGCTCAAAACAGTTCTCTTTAGCCCAAATATCTTGCCACTTTTTCTCTATTGATTTAGGATTATATTCCATTAAAATTCCTCCCTAGTTTTTGCCGCTTCTATCAATACTAAAGCGATTGAGAAAGTATTTGCTATAACAGCTCCTATTGCAAGAGTAATAGCTGTGGTTAAATCATTATATACAGCCAAAAATACAAATGCTGGTATCAAATGCAAATCTGCAACCAAAGAGCTAGCAAAAAGTTCTGCTGCAAGCACATTCTTTACTCCAATTTTAAGCAAAGTTGATACAAGATTGATACTTGCTGCTATAAAAAGTGCTGTTGCATTATCTTCATATAAAAAACCAGCCGTTGTGGTCAAACTCATCAATGCAAAAAATATAAAAAATACTTTTCCCCAATCCATTCTATTCTCCTATACTACGCCGTTTTCATACTTAGCGCGTAGCTTCTCTTTTTCAATTCTACGCTTCTCTTTTGCTGCCTCTTTTGCCTTAAAGCCTGCCACATCAAAACCCAATAATTTAAGCATTGGTGAAGCTATAAATATGGAGCTATAAGTACCAACAACGATACCGATTAAAAGAGTAAATCCAAATCCATGAATAATCTCTCCTCCAAATAAAAATAGTGTTAAAACAACAAAGAATGTGGTTAATGAGGTAAGAACAGTACGAGAAAGTGTTTTTGAAACTGACTCGTTTATGATAGTTAGTAAGTCATTTATCTTACTATCTTTTATGCCCTCACGAATTCTATCAAATACGATAATAGTATCATTTAAAGAGTAACCCAAAAGAGTTAAAAGAGCTGCTAAAATATCTAAATTTATATCAATCTCAAATAGCACCAAAGCACCAATTGTAATAGATATATCGTGAACTAAGGCTATAACGGAAGCTATGGCAAATCTCCACTCAAATCTTACAGCAATGTACATTAAAATTGCTACAATAGAGATAACCATCGCCATAAATCCCTTCTCTCTTAGCTCTCCGCCAACTTTTGGTCCTACTATATCCACACGACGAATTTCATAATTACCTGTATTTTTTAGTTGATTTCTAACCTTATCACCTACATCAGTTCCCACATCACTTGATGATGATGGAAAGCGAATAACTATCTCCTCTTCACTTCCAAATTCAGTAATAGTGGCATCTTTGAACATTTTAACTTTTGTAAGCTCTTCTCTTATTTGTTTAATTGGAGCTTTTTTATCATACTTGACTTGAACTAATGTTCCACCGGAAAAATCGATTCCATAATTTAAGCCTTTAAACCCTAAAAGAATATAAGAACTTACTATCAATATAGCCGAAATTACTAAAAAAGCAGGGCTTAATCTCATAAAATTATATGTTTTATCTTTTGAAAATATTTGCATTTTTAGCCCCTTTTAATACCAAACCAAAGTTTGATTTTTTTACTTTTTTCAATTGTCGGCATTAGCCAATCATAAATACCATGTGTTCCTAAAATAGCTGTTAGCATAGAAGCGAGTATTCCTATACTCATCGTAACAGCAAATCCTTTAATCGGACCTGTTCCATAAGCATACAAAATAACAGCAGCAATTAAAGTGGTAATATTTGCATCAAGTATGGCGCTAAGTGCGTTTGCATAACCATGCTCAATGGATCTTCCCACACTTGCTCCAACCCTTAAAAGTTCCCTAACACGCTCATTAATAATAACGTTTGCATCAACTGCCATACCGACCGTTAAAACAATACCCGCCATTCCTGGAAGCGTTAAAGTTGCTCCAAAAAGTGCCATTACCGATAGAACTATAAAAAGGTTTGCTATCAAAGCCACATTTGCTATGACGCCCGCTATGCCATAGTATAAAACCATAAAAACAACAACGGCTACAAATCCTAAAATAAGCGCCATCATACTTGCCTTTATACTATCAGCTCCCAATGATGGTCCTACACTTCTTTTTTCTAACAATTTCACAGGTGCAAGCAAAGCACCACTTCTAAGTGCAATTGCCACATCTCTTGCTTCTTCAACGGTAAATCCGCCACTTATCTGACCGCTTCCGCCTCCAATTCTCTCTCTGATAACCGGAGCCGAATAGACTTTGTTATCTAAAACAATAGCTAAATGTTTACCAACGTTTTTTCCTGTAAAATCCCCAAATATCTTAGCTCCTTGAGAATTTAGTGAAAAATTAATAATAGGCTGATTTTGTTGATCAAATCCAACTTTAGCATCTGTAAGCATACTTCCATCAAGTATTGGAATAGCTTTTAAGATATGTTTTTGATTTTCATCTCTTGCATCAGGATATATCACATCTCCGTATTGTCTAGCTTGTGCATTACTCATCTTATACACTTGATCAATTCTATCTTCATCCACACTCATAAGTTGCAAATGGGCAGCTTTTGCTATCAATTTTCTAGCTCTCTCTTCATCTTCTTGAGTTTTAATACCCGGAAGCTCAACTAATATCTTATCTTTTCCCTGCCTTGCAACCGTTGGTTCAGCTAAACCAAATTGATCAAGTCTGTTTCTAATAGTCTCAACAGCTTGATTTATAGCGTATTCGATAGTTGCTTTTTTCTCCTCATCGGTTAATGACAAAGAAAAGTTAAGACTTTCCTCTTTTGAAGATATGCCTTTAATCTCCTTTATCATCTTATCAACGTTTTTTCTCTCACTTTTATCAAGCAAAGTAAAATTTACATTACCATTTTCAACTTTCAAATCATCAATGATTATGTCATTATTATCGGTGTAAAACTTAACACTTGAAGCTATGGATTTTACTTTTGATTCTAGTGCTTCATCGGTTTGAACACCTAAAAGCATATAAAGTCCACCTTGCAAATCAAGACCTAATGTTATCTTAGAGCCGGAATCTGTTTGCAAAAGAGTTGGCAATGAAAAGCCAACTCCAAAGATAAATGCGATAGCAAATATCACAAGTCGGTAGTTTAAAAAACCTTTACCCATTTGTTTCGTTCTCTATCTTTTTTGCAACATATTCGCGAGAAACTCTAACACTTACGTCATCATTAAGCCTAACTTTGATAAAATCCTCTTCAGGTTTTACCACTTCGCATATAATTCCGCCGTTTGTTATGATCTTATCGCCCTTTTTCAAAGCGGCAATCATAGCACTATGGGCTTTTGCCTGTTTTTGTTGTGGTCTAATAACCAAAAAATAAAATATCGCAAATAGTGCG
>PDWI01007033.1_pt1 | contig 13870 bp, 13 predicted proteins | sample 1430891 | NCBI WGS metagenome assembly PDWI01 (sample SAMN01162508, study PRJNA174530) | Oral metagenome, whole genome shotgun sequencing project. | biome: Marine environment; feature: Marine mammal; material: Swab sample of the gingival sulcus; isolation source: swab sample of gingival sulcus...
TGGGAGCTACCGGCGGATTGGGGCAACAAATTGTAGAACAGTTGCATCAAAACGGAGCCAATATTTTGGTGCAGTACCGAAATAAAGAAAAGTTATCGGTATTCTCAGACAAAAACATCAAGGCACAAACTTATTATGCTGACTTAAAAGATGTTTCGTCCACCCAAAAAATGATAGAGGCTATTAAAAACGCACATCCTCAGATAGACTATCTTATCTTAGCCAACGGAATGAGTGGCAGTGTAGGCAAGGCTGAAGATATTTCGGTGGAGGAAATTGAACAAATGTACCGCATCAATTACGAATCGGCAGTACAAGTATATCAAGGCTTATTCCCGATGCTTAAAGAAACGGTGTTGTGGCTTGGCTCAGCAGCCGAAGATGCTCAATTTCAAGGCTCATCATCCTACATATCTTCTAAAAGGAGTTTGCATGGTTTTGCGGCAAGTGCTTCTTGGGAAGCCTTTTCTAAAGGGCTGAAGATGGTCTATTATATGCCGGGGGTGGTAGATACCGGCATGACCTCGCTGTTAAACGACAAGCAAATTTTTATGGCGATGCAGCAAATTAATCAGTCTAAAATCCTTTGCCCCAAAGAGGTTGCAGAAAGAATTGTCCGTTCGCTTTACGCTGTAAAGGTTAATAAAACAGACGATAGTTTTGAAAATATCTTAACCGTAAGACGAGACGGTTATTTAGTATCGGACGGGCGTTGGTAAATCATTTTAGAAAATTAACATAGGTTCGTTGATAAATTAGGACAAGGCTGTGGTTCGTGCTAAATCTTTTTGTGTACGTTTGGAAAGCATGAAAACAAAAGATTTAGAGGTTCAAATATCGCTTTTATCAGACCCTGATGACAGGATATATTCCTTAATTCACGACCAACTTGTGGCTAAAGGAGCATCTATGGTTCCTATTTTGGAAACATCTTGGGAAAAATCGTCTAACCCCATTATCAACGAACGTATTGAGACTATTATCCACCACATTAATTTTCAGCAAATACTGAATGAGGTTGAAATTTGGACACAAACGAAACAGCAAGACCTTGTAAAACTGTTATTGCTTATTTCTAAAGTTTTCTATCCTAACCTAAATGAACGGAAAGTTAAGTTTGGCTATCAAAAATTAAAGAATGAAATTTGGTTAGAATTAAGCCAGCATTTAACCGGATTAGAAAAAATGCGTATCTTAAATCATCTTGTTTTCAACATGAATGACTTTCGTTCGGTGCACCCAAAACAAACCGGTGTAAAGGATTATTTATTCAGCGAAATGATAAACCAAAAAAAAGGCAACGATTTTAGTCTTAGTCTTTTGTATTTATCCTTAGCGGTGGATTTAGAGCTACCTTTGTACGGGGTAGATTTACCCGGAAATATGATTTTGGCATACCTAGATGCAGATGGGCATTATATCAGCAATCCTCAAGAAACCAAACCTCTATTTTATGTGAATCCTGCTAATAGAGGGGTGATATTTGGCGTTCAGGATATAGAAAAATACCTTAAAGCTCAAGGCTTGCCCGAAGACCCTTTCTTTTTTAAACCCCTGCCTTTAAGAAAAATGGTTCAGCGTTATTTAGAAGTTTTAAAAGTAGAATTGGAAAAAACCAACGATTCAGAAAAAATATCAGAAATAGAAATTCTTTCTGAAATGCTCTCATAAAAAACTACTCCGTTTTGTTTATCGCCTTTTCCCACAAACTTTTATAAAGCGGCTCTTTTGACTTCGCAAAATCGAAAATACTTTTTTCTAATTGATTAGGTTTAACCGATAAAATATCAGACAAAACTTTACGTAAACTTTCTTCTTCTCGGGTATTAGAAAAAAGTAATTTTCTCAAGCCTTCAAGCCCTTTTTTCTCATAGACAAACTCACAAAGCAAAGCCCCAAAAGGATATTTGTAATTATACTCATTCAATTCGATATTCTGAGCCAACAAATCAGCTACACTGTAATTCTTAGACAAAATATCCTTAATCAACTTGGTAAAATCGCCATAATACCTTGCTTTATTTTGTCTTTTTGTTCCATAAAATTCTGCAATCCCTTCCGTAACCATATAATTACTTTTAACTTTTGGGATTCTCAAAGCAAAATGGACTAATTCATGAGCATAAAATGCTCCTTTGGTGGACATTATAAAGCTAAATCCGGCAACTCCTGTTGTATAAGCTGAATAAAAATAATCAAAACCCAACAAGCGTCCTAATTCATCAACATCCTTAGCTACATAATAATCTAAAGTATCCGTATTATGAATATTGAAGACATTTCGTAAACTATCTACAAAATGACCGGCTTTTGATGCTAAGGCATCATCTAAAGTATCTTTAAAGTGATAATTGATTTTGTTGGTGTAATAACTTCCCCATTTTGCTGTTTCTTGAACTAAATTATTTTGCAATCGCCACTCATTATCCTCCTTTATAGCTGTAACTCTGTGTATGCACCAAACACTACTGCCGCCATATTTTAAACCTCCTTTAGTAAGCATCATTGCCCTTATAGAATAAGCATCTTTGTTTATTTTTTCGATACTTAGAATATAAAAATCAAAAGTACGTTTTAACTCATCCGCTGTGTACCCGCTAAAAAGTCCTCCGGAGCTTAAATTATAACCACAGATATACTTCGCTTTTTCTTTTTTATTCCAATAAGGGTTATCACAGGTCGTATTTGAGCGATTATTAAGAAAATCTTTATACAACTGAAGAATATCTACTCTAACGGGGTCTTCTTCGATATTAACCCTATGACTTACTACAAAATTAAAAGTATCTTGTTGAGCATACATAAAACTGCTTACAACGACGAACAAACTTAGGAACAGCGTTCTCATAATATTATTTGTTTTTATTGACTTTTCAATTGTAAGTGCTAAATTAAAAACATTCTAAACCTTTTTCACGTAGATAATATTTTTTAACAAAAACACACATTCAACAAGCAAATCTCTATTTTAGAATCTAAATTAAAACAAGATAAAGCAATCACACCCAAGAACTATGTAACAGATGCAAAAATGACTTTTTAAACTAAAAAGTTTTCCAAAATAAATTTGGAAAATCAAATGATTGTATTTACTTTGTAATTACAATTCATAATAATATAGTAAATATGGAAGCTACAATTATAAAAATAGGAAATTCAAGAGGTTTACGTTTGAGCAAACCTATTTTGGACAAATACAACATAAAAGATAAAGTTTCTTTGATTTTGGAAGAGGACAAGATTATTCTAAAACCAATTCCGGAACCTCGAAAAGGTTGGGAAAAGGCGTTTCAAGAAATGCACCTAAATAACGACGACGTATTGATTATCAATGATGTATTTGATGAAGAAAATTTTGAAGAATGGAATTAAAACAATATTCAGTCGTTTTAGTAAATTTAGACCCGACCTTAGGTAGTGAGATTAAAAAAACAAGACCTTGTGTTATTGTATCTCCCAATGAAATGAATAAATACTTAAATACGATTGTTATCGCTCCAATGACAAGCAATTTAAGAGTTTACCCAACACGAGTTCCTGTTTTACACAACCATAAAAATGGCATGATTGCTATTGACCAAATTCGTACTATTGATAAAGTTCGAATCGTTAAAGTATTTGGAAAGTTATCAAATGCAGAAATTGCCGGCTGTAAAACAGTTATTAAAGAAGCATTTGTTGATTAAGTACGGTGGCTAAATGACCACATAGCAGACATCCACTCCTTTAATATTCAAGCTAACCCATAACCGACAGAGCAAAGTTATAGATAAAATCACATTTTAGCTTATAGTATCATATAAATCGGTATTTTTGAGGAATTAAGAAAAATGGTACTGTTAAAAAAATAAGTATGAGAAAGATTATTTTAATATTAGCAGGTGTTTTGGGCATATTCTTTTTAGGATGCCAACAAAGTGCCGAAACAACCAAGTCCTCAACAAAAATTCAGCAACAAGACAGCTTAGACTTTGCGTTTCAGTCAAACATAAAATATGCCAAAGGTTTCCAAGTGATTCATCACGGTAATTATAAAGAAATATTTGTTTTCAATCCGCTCAATGATGATACCTTGGCAAAATACATTACCACCTTATCCGGTACAAAATTACCCGATAAGGTCAAAAACAAAGGGCAAGTTATTGATGTTCCGCTTAAAAGCATAGCTTGTTTATCAACCACTCATGTTAGTGCCCTATCTACCCTTGATTTAAGAGAAAAGTTAGTGGGTTGTTCCTCTCCCGAATATATTTGGGATGAAGCCTTGCAAGAGCGTATCAAAAATGGAAAAGTTAAAGAAATTGCCCGAGGTATGGGACTTAATATTGAGCAAATTATTGCTTTGTCGCCCGATGCTCTGATGCAAAGTTTTATGGATAAAACGGATGTGGACAGCAAGCTTTCTCGTTCAGGCATCAACATTTTATACAACAACGAATGGAAAGAGCCTAATCTTTTAGGACGAGCAGAATGGATAAAGTTTATGGCTTTATTTTTTGGCAAAGAGTACCAAGCAGATAGTATTTTTAGAGCAGTAGAAACCCATTATCTAAATATCAAAAACAAAGCCTCAGAAGCCCAAACCAAACCCTCTGTAATGTATGGCAGTGATTACAAAGGAACTTGGTACATTCCTCAAAGCAAGACCTATGTCGCTCAGATTTTTAATGATGCTAACGCCCATTTTACAAGTGCAGGCGAAGGCAACTCAAGTGCTCCTCAAAATTTTGAGACTGTTTACCAACAATATCACGATGCTGACTATTGGTTTTGTCCCCTTGTCAGTATTCAAACTTTAAAAGATTTTTACACCTCTAATGAGCGTTACGCAGATTTTAAATCGGCTCAAAACGGAAAGGTTTATGCCAATAACAAACGAGAAAAACCCAATGGAGGTAATGATTATTGGGAAAGTGGAGTTAATAGACCCGACTTGTTACTTAAAGATGTAGTTCATATTTTGCACCCCGAATTATACCCCGATTACCAAACCACTTATTGGCAACATTTAAAGTAGTCCTATGCAACGCAACACTATTCTATTTATTATCATAATCTTAGCGTCCGTATTGGCGTTTATATTAGATTTGATTCTGGGTAGCGTTGCCATTCCTTTATCTGACGTTTGGGATGCTGTTTGGGGACAATCCGAGCAAGCCTCTTGGAATTATATTGTGTCGGAATTTCGCCTGCCTAAAGCCATTACCACTTGTTTTGTGGGAGCCGGCGTTGCCATTACCGGATTGCAAATGCAAACCTTATTTCGCAACCCTTTGGCAGACACTTCCATCTTGGGGATAGGACACGGAGCGAGTTTGGGCGTAGCTATTTTTGTGTTGTTGCCTTTTATGTTGCCCGGCATTTTGCCAAACGCTTTTTTACATCATTATTGGGGGATGATATTAGCGTCCGTTTTGGGAGCCTTGGGCGTATTACTTCTTATCTCTTTGATAGCAAGCTGGATGCAAGACATGATTGCTTTGCTGATTGTCGGGGTAATGATAGGCTTAGTCGCCGGGGCTTTGGTGTCTGTTTTGCAATACTTTAGCAGTCCAGAGGCCATACAGTATTTTTTGGTTTGGACATTCGGCAGCCTTTCGGGCACAACTTGGACACAACTCTATTTTTTAATGCCGATTGTGGGCTTGTCAATCATTCTTTCTTTATTGCTTCCGAAAAATATGAACGCCTTGCTCTTGGGCGAAAATTACGCTAAAAGTAGTGGCGTTAATGTTCAGTTTACACGCTTCGCTCTGATTGCTTTAACGGGTGTCATCACCGGAACGCTTACAGCTTTTGTCGGTCCTATTGCCTTTATTGGTATAGCTGTTCCGCACGTGGCTCGCATTATTTTTAAAACCGCGAATCATCAAGTTTTAATCTCTGCCAGCCTTATTTTGGGTGTCCTGCTTATGCTCGTTTGCGATATTATTTCGCAGTTACCCCCAAATGGCGTTATTTTGCCTATCAATGCGGTAACTTCGATATTAGGAGCACCCATTGTCATTCTTATCATTATTAAAAACAGAAGTAAAAAGACCATTTTTTAAAAGCTAAGATTCTTGAAAAAAAGCCATAAAATATTAAACATCAATCAGCTAACAACAGGATACGTTCAAGGAAGAAACACCAAGACAGTATCTCAAGGTCTTAATTTAGATGTGTTTAGTGGAGATTTTATTGCTTTATTAGGACCCAACGGGTCGGGTAAATCAACCCTTTTACGCACCATTGCAAGCCTGCAAAACCATCTTTCGGGAAGTATTAGCATTAACAATACCCAAATAAAAAACTTAAAGCCCAAAGCCAAAGCTCGTTTGTTGAGTTTGGTATTAACAGACCGTGTAGAAACAGCCTATTTAAGCGTCAAAGATATTGTTGGGATGGGGCGTTATCCGCATTTGGGCGGTATGGGTATTTTAAGCCAAGAAGATAAAAAAGTGGTGCAAAATGCTATGGAACAATGCCGAATAACATCCTATCAGAATGCGGTTTATTCAGAATTAAGCGATGGCGAAAAGCAACGTGTAATGTTGGCAAGGGCTTTGGCTCAAGACACCCCTTTGATGATGTTGGACGAACCTACTGCCCATTTGGATTTGCCCAATCGGGTTGCTTTAATGAAAACATTAAGGGATTTGGCACATCACAACGGAAAAGCTATTTTGCTTTCTACTCACGAGTTGGATTTAGCCTTGCAATGGTGCGACGGAATTTGGCTAATGAACACATCGGGCGATATTGTACAAGGCGTACCCGAAGATTTGGTATTAAACCGCTCCTTTTCTGAGGTTTTTAGCAGCGATACTTTTTTCTTCGATATAGTTTCCGGCACTTTTAAGATAAAGGACGAGAAACTAAAGACTTGTTATATAGAAGGTGAAGAAATTTACCGAGAATGGACAAAAAGAGCCTTAGAACGCGTGGGATTCCAAACTATTGACACTCTCCAAAAAGCTGACATACACATACAGATTAACGCTTCTCGCAAATGGATACTAAATCATCAAGAACAAAGCTATACGCTAACTAACATTGCAGAATTAATAGATATTATTCTTCAACTTCATTAATTTAGGCTCTATTTTTATACGTTGGCAACTCATAGTTTATAATCTCGATATAATGGACAAAATTGACTCACAATGCCCCCAACTTACCCTTGTTAGTTCCAAGACAGGGTCAAAATATGATGTCCTATTTTACAATCCAAGCAGCGATGTTTTTCGCACATTTCTTTTTTAAGCTCTATCAAACCTTGCGAGTGCAAAGTATTTTCACAAGGGACACCCAATTGTTTCCATGTTTGGATAATGGCATTATTCTCGGGCTTCATATCCTCTAACCACTCCAAGTAACTTAGCCGCTTATTATCTTGCCCCATGTTTTTGGTATAAGCATACATAAAGGGAATAATCACATTGATAATAAGATGTCTTTTAGCAGCAGTTCCCATCTTTTTTTCCACCAAACCAGACAACTTATTCACTCTGTAATGCGTGTCCCAAAAACCGGAAAGTTGCAAAGATAGCAAACACTCAACCTCTTGGTAATTAAGACACTCGTAAAAAGATTGAAACAAAGAACTATACCGAAATACCAATTGTGCCCAATACGCCAATTTAAGGTCAGGAAAACCTAAGGGGCGTATTTTACTGTATTTTAAAAGCTCGTAACGAATAGGGGTTAAATGATATTTATGCCTAAAAAAAGCATACTGCTCTTGCAAATTCTGAACTGCCGGTTCGGGATTGTCCGCAGCATCTAAGATACCTGCTTGACCTAACAAGATAGCCTCTATCGAAGATAAATGATGCCTGTTTTTGAGCAATACCTTCAAAGGCGTTTCTTTAGCAATCAGCTCAAAAGGAATGGCATTGACCTTGCCTCCAAACCCAATAGCAAGTGCCTGATAAAAAGCCGATTCAATATCTGACTGATTGTAATCTATCAATGCTTGAAAACGCTCACTTTTACGCTCCAAACGATTTACAGACAATGATTCTATTTGTTGCAAAATTACCAAATTATCCACTTGATTTAAAGCTGTCTGACAATGAACATCATCCAAAGTATCTATCAATTTTAAATAACGTTGATAAATATCTTCATCAAACTGAATCTGAATGGTATTAAGCGTCTTCCCTTGCGAATTTTTAACTTCTGTATCCTTATTAAACACCAAATGCAAAATAATATTGTCATACGCCTTATCGTTCTGATGCCCGTGTAAATTCCAATCGGAGGCATTCACGTGAATTTCTACATTGCCCACCCAAAGGATATTGTCTATTTTTATCTTTGCATTAAAAAAATCGGGACCGGCATCGGCATTTTTTGTACCCGAACTGACAATGTTAAAATCATCATTCTTGATAAATTGGTATTCAAAAAGATAGTGTAAAAAGGCTTCGGTCATTTAAGGGTACTTCTAATCATTATTACTTTCAGAATAACAAATATAATCAATAAAACACAAGCTTCCAATTTTGTTGGCAATTACTACCTAAATTGACTATATTTTTGTTAGGGCAGACCATTGAAAAGATAGAAATTAGAAATATCTTTGTATTGTAGATGTTCGAGCAAGAAACTTCAGCAATTGTTTTGTGAATATCATCTTATTTTTATGACTAATAGCCATTACATATTATCGGTCGAAGATTTAAGTATTGCCTTTAAAAACAGTTCTTTTAAAGCACTCGACAAGGTTAGTTTAAATTTAGAGGAAGACGAGTGTACTGCCCTTGTGGGCGAATCCGGCTCGGGGAAATCACTTACTTCTATGGCTGTTATGGGTTTGTTGCCCAAAAATGCAATCATCGAGTCTGGAAGCATCTTTTTTAAAGAACAAGATAAGACCATTGACATATTAAACATTAATAATTCTGAACACAGAAAGTTACGAGGTCGGGTTATGTCAATGATTTTTCAAGAGCCAATGACTTCTCTCAACCCTACTTTAACCTGCGGGTATCAAGTGGCAGAAATGATTCAAGAACATTCTAAAGTAGCAGGCAAAGAGCTCAAAAATAAGGTTATTGATTTGTTTAAGGAAGTTAAATTGCCACGTCCGGATTATATTTACGACTGTTATCCGCATCAAATATCAGGAGGGCAAAAACAAAGGGTAATGATTGCTATGGCGATTGCTTGCAAGCCACATTTGCTGATTGCCGATGAGCCTACTACTGCATTAGACGTTACCGTTCAGAAAGACATTTTGCTACTTCTTAAAGATTTACAAATCAAACATAAAATGACGGTATTGTTCATTACTCATGACTTAGGCATCGTAAAAGACATTGCTAAGAATGTTGTGGTAATGCAACGCGGAAAGGTGGTGGAACAAGGCAACACTACGGCGGTTTTTAATACGCCTCAACATCCTTACACGCAGGGGCTGTTATCTTGTCGCCCGCCCATAGATAAACGTCCTAAACAACTCCAAACGGTACAATCTTTTTTAGAAGATAAGCATCAGAAAACAGTTTTGGAAACAGCGGAAGAGCGAAATATCAAACATCAAAAGATATATAACAAAACGCCCATTCTAGAGGTAAAGGACTTAAAAACAAGCTTTGCTCTACGCAAAAATTGGTTAGGAAAAACCACAGAATATTTAGATGCAGTTAATTCAGTCAGTTTTGACTTGTATGAGGGAGAAACGCTTGGATTGGTGGGCGAATCGGGTTGCGGAAAAACCACTTTGGGGCGTACACTTCTAAATTTAGAAAAAGCCTCGGCGGGAGAAGTTATCTTTAAAGGCAAAAACGTATTGCATTTTAACAAACAAGCTATGCAAGATTTTCGCAAAGCCTTTCAGATTATTTTTCAAGACCCTTATTCCAGCTTAAACCCTAAGCTGACCATAGGGACGATTTTGTCAGAAGTGCTTTGGGTACACAAAATTGTCAAATCGGAAGAAGAAAGCACCGAAAAAGTATATGACTTACTTAAAAAAGTGGGTTTAGACGAAAGCTATTACAGCCATTACCCTCACGAATTATCGGGTGGACAAAGGCAAAGGGTTGGTATTGCAAGAGCATTGGCAGTTGAGCCTAAAGTGATTATTTGCGATGAGTCGGTATCAGCCTTAGACGTTTCGGTTCAGGCACAGGTTCTAAATTTGCTCAACGATTTAAAAACGGAGTTCGATTTGACTTATATTTTTATCTCGCACGATTTATCGGTCGTTCGCTATATGTCTGATAGGCTCATTGTTATGAACAAAGGCAATATAGAAGAACAAGGCGAATCGGATACTTTATTTTCTAAGCCCGATAAAAATTATACTCGAAAATTAATACAATCTATTCCGGGCTATATCCATAAAAAATAGTTTTATAGAATAATAATTAATCAAAAGTTTCGTTCTACTTATCATAGGACGATTTTGAAGTTATCTCGTCAAAAAGAAAAAGTATTGTATATTTGCAAACAATTTAATTTAATTTTAAGTATGACAAGAATATCATTGTTTATATGTTTAATGGGAATCAGTTTGTTTTCTTTTTCCCAAAAACACTCGACTATTAGCGGGCAAGAAACCAAAGACGCTAACCCTATTACAACAGCAGTTCCATTTTTGACCATTGCACCGGAATCTAGAGGTGGAGCATTGGGCGATATCGGAGTAGCAACCACACCGGATGCCAATTCTATTAAGTATAATTTGGCAAAATATCCATTTACCGAGAATGATTATGGTGTATCTGTTTCTTATACTCCTTGGTTAAAAAAATTGGTTAACGATGTTAATTTACTCTTTTTGAGTGGTTATAAAAAATTAGGAAAGCGACAAAGCATTGCGGGTTCCTTAACTTATTTTTCATTGGGTAACATTCAGTTTTTAGATGACCACGGTGAGTTTGTAAAAGATTATAAACCTAACGAATTTGCCATTAAAGGAGCTTATAGCCGTTTGTTAACAAATCACTTATCTATTGGAGTATCATTAGGTTATATCTATTCTAACTTGACCGGTGGATATTCTAACAGTTCCAGCGAAGTAACTTCGGGACAAGCTTTTGCCTCCGATATAGGTTTGTATTACACCAACAAAACAGAAATTGGCGGTAGGGACGCCGAATATGCTTTGGGTTTCAGCGTTAGTGATATAGGTAACAAAATGACTTACTCTAACGGTGCTGAGAAAAACTTTTTGCCAACCACTATGAGATTAGGAGCGGCTTTAACTATCGAATTGGACGAATATAACAGCATTATGGGTTCTTTTGAGCTTAGCAAAATGTTAGTTCCTACCCCCCCTATTTACTATCAAATAGGAGAAGTAGATGCCAATGGCGATACTGTAAAAGTTAATGGTAAATATATTAAATACGGACAAAGCAGCAACGTTTCTGTGGGTAGTGCTATTTTCCAGTCTTTCCACGACGCTCCCGGTATCTTAGACGATAACGGAAACCGTAGCGTGTTAAAGGAAGAGTTGAAAGAGATTGTTTGGGGAGCCGGTGTAGAATATTGGTATGCTAAACAATTTGCACTTAGATTTGGTTACTTCCACGAATCTACTATGAAAGGAAATCGTAAGTTTTGGTCTCTTGGTTTAGGCTTAAAATACAACGTGTTTGGGCTTGATTTCGCTTACTTATTACCAAGTAATGGACAAAGCAGTCCACTTGCTAACACCTTACGATTTAGCTTAACTTTCGATTTTGCTGCAGTAAAAACAGAGTAGCCATGTACAGAATCGGACATGGTTTTGACGTGCACCGTTTAGCCGAAGGAGAAACCTTGTGGTTAGGCGGTGTCCAAATACAACACACCAAAGGAACGGTTGCTCATTCTGACGGAGATGTTTTGTTACATGCCATTTGCGACGCCTTATTGGGTGCCTTAAACCTAAACGATATCGGTTATCATTTTCCCGATACTTCGGACGAATTTAAGAACATCGACAGTAAGGTTTTGTTGCAAAAAACCTATCAATTAATTACCGACAGAGGATATAGGGTTGTGAATATTGATTCTACCGTTTGTGCAGAGCAACCTAAACTAAAGCCTCACATCCCTCAGATTAAAGAAAAAATACGAGAGGTGTTAAACATTCAAGAGGACGTGGTATCAGTAAAGGCAACGACGACTGAGAAGTTGGGATTTGTTGGCAGAGAGGAAGGTATTTCGGCTCACGCTGTGGTTTTGTTGCAAAAAACGACTACTGAAGGTTAATCTTACATCTGTATTTCAGCAACAGTAAATACGCAGTCCTTAAAGAATTGATAATAGACTTGAAACGGATGTAAACAGCTATTAACACTGACTTTAGCACTAAATTCTCCCTGTGTTTCTATGGTATTGATGTTCGTCTGCATTTCTTGCTCGAACAAAAAAGGATAATTACCAATGGCTTTATACATAGATTCCTTTGCCGACCAAACAAGCCCCAAGTAACGCACGTCAAGACTTTGATTAAAGGTACTTAACTCTTCTTTGGAACAAAACTTATGCTTAACCCTGTCCAATTTGAGGGATATTTGTTCAATATCAACTCCCATCTTGATATTAGATTTGGCAACCAACACATATATTTCGGAATGGCTAATGCTAATATGCCCCTCGTAATTTTTAACGTAAGGTTTCCGGAAGTTGTCATACTCAACATCTGACATCTTGCCCAAAAGTTGCCCGAGAGCAAGCCTTGCACAAATAAATTCTTTTTGTCGTTTTTCGTTGCGGTACAACGCTTTGGCTTGAAGCATCAATTTGGCGTTTTGTTTTTCGAGAACGTCCATAGGTTCGTCCATCTTCCATATCAGCCAATCAATATGAGCCGTTTTGCCCGATAAAAATATTGCCACCCTTAGTTTTGTTTGTGTTTAGACCATTCAAAAGTTTCGATAATATGCTGTGCATCTTGCCTGATAAAATGGGTTAAAGGGCGAAGAGAATCGGCATTGGGAACGGTTTCAAAATAAAATGTGGCGTGCAAAAATTGGTCTATGCTGTCGGTCATCATCAAAATCATAGGTGTAGCAGCGTTGCCCTCTATGCTGTACACCAAACCATAAAGATTTTTATCCGGTAAGGCAAAAGGGATGGGCACAATTTCATCTGCTTTAACAGCGTGGTCAAAAGCCGATTTTCGACCATCTTCGCTTAGCTTTTCTATGTTTTTGTCATTAAAATAGGTAAAGTATAAAATACCGTTCAGACTTGGGTATTCAACACTAAACCAATTTTTATTTTTAGGATTATTAACCAAATTAGAACTCTTTAATATCTCAAAATCACAAGCCCTTCCGCTTACTTTTTGATACTCTGTTTCGGGTAGTTTTATTCGATAATATCCCCTTGGTTTAGGAATGGGCGTTTCCTCGCAAGCCACAAAACCAAACACCGTTAGAAGTGTTAAAACATAAAAGAAAATTCGGTATTTCATAGCTATATTTTATGGGGATAAGTTACAATAATTTGCTTAATTCGGCGATTATCTACTGATTTGATTTCAAGTCTAAAGTCTTTATAATCAAGCTGTTCTTTTTTCTGAGGCATTTCTTCTTTTTGCTCTAAGAAAAAACCGGCAATGGTATCGGCATCGCCTTTGTCCTCATCAAAATAATCATCATCAATATTAAAATATTTACAAAAATCAATGAGTAAGGTTTTTCCCTCTACCAAAAAGGTATGTTCAGTCAATTTTGTACAGAAAGGCTCCACTTGGTCAAACTCGTCATTAATATCACCTATAATCTGCTCCAAAACATCCTCCATAGTAACAATACCGCTGGTTCCGCCATACTCATCCACCAAAAAAGCCATATGTATCTTTTTGGTTTGAAAGTCTTTAAGCAAATCATCAATTTTTTTGCTTTCCGGCACATAAAACGGTGGGCGTATCAAAGATTGC
>PDWI01007034.1_pt1 | contig 13870 bp, 9 predicted proteins | sample 1430891 | NCBI WGS metagenome assembly PDWI01 (sample SAMN01162508, study PRJNA174530) | Oral metagenome, whole genome shotgun sequencing project. | biome: Marine environment; feature: Marine mammal; material: Swab sample of the gingival sulcus; isolation source: swab sample of gingival sulcus...
CAGAGCTTTTACCCGTAAAGGAGCCGCATGTTTTTCCAGCCCCCTGCCATGGATCTCACACTTTTTCTCTTCATCAATCAGGAATGGCGGTGCGAACTTCTTAATATCTTGATGCCCATTTTTTCTTCGACAACCGTGCTTTGCGCCGTATTGGCAATTGCGCTGGTCTTTGCCGTCTTCAAATGGGGAAAACGCCAGATACTCTATTTTGTGATTCTTTTGGTCGGCGTGGGGCTGTGCGATCTTTCCACCAACGTGATCAAAAAAGAAGTCAAACGAGTCCGACCGCTCAACGCCATCCCCGGAACCCATCATCAGGCTCAAGGGTACTGGGAACAACGCGCCCCGGACTTCAAACAAACCCAATTTACGGGCAATTCCTTTCCTTCTGCCCACGCCTCCAATTCAATGTGCCTTGCCGTGCTCGCCATGCTCTTGTGGCCTGCACTCAAAAAATGGCCGTTACTCCTGCCACTGTTGACGGGATATTCACGCGTATACTTGGGAAAACACTATCCCACTGATGTCGTAGGAGGCTGGCTCTACGGCATTGTCGTCTCCCTGTCTATCTGGTTGCTATGGCATTGGCTCCGTCGATATTTTCAGGGAGAACAATAAGGCTATCCCCGCCAGACAAATACGATCAACGCCGGGCGACCGGAAACTCGTTAATCGCAAAGCGTGAAATAGAAAAATCAGAGCTCCTGAGCCAAAAGCACTCTTCGCTTTAGATCAAATCGATTATTGAACCGAAATCTGGATCGAATAATCTTTTATAGGTTCTGACAACAAAGCCATCGGTCATACCGGACAGATAATCGCACAAGGTTCGGCGCTTGGTCTGTTCGTCAGCCCCGGCCAAAGCCGCATGATAGTGGGCAGGAAGCAAATAATTTTTCGGCGTCTTTTTTTGCACATACTCTTCTTCCATGACCTGAAAAAGTGTGCGCAACATCTCCCCACCCTTGTATTCCAACTGATGCACCTGCGGGGTATGAAAAACCAATTGCACAGCCAGGACTTTGAGCAATTTACACAAGGATTTGCTTTCCGGCGAGACCTCGATATCAAATCGATACCTGTTGGTGGTATCGGACAAGGGGGAATCACGTTCGACCAGGGTGGTTCCATGGATAAAATCACCGATCAGCCGAGCCAGGAATTGGCTGAAATTGTCGTCCATGATGGCATGACACAAGGCATGTAAAAATTGTTCATCCTGTCCCGAATATTCCTGCTCTTTGCTGTTCATCCAGTTGCGCACTTTTTTGAGCGTAATGAATCCAGCCCGAATACCGTCATCAATGTCATGGATTGAATAAGCGATATCGTCAGCCCAATCCATGATCTTGCACTCAACCGATTTGAAATCATTGAGTTCTTTTTCCGAAGAAAAAAGGGAATCAAAGGCTATGTCTGGACTGACAAAGTCAAGTATATCTGACTGAAAATCATAGACAAAGTGATTGATCTTATCTTGAGAGGCAGAAAAAAGCGTTTTGTATTTCAACATCCCGTCAAGAAAAGCCCTGGTGGGCTTCATACCGGACCAGACCCTCTTTTCCCGATAAAACAAATCCACCAAAATCCTCAGATTCTGGGCATTGCCTTCAAAGCCTCCCGATTCGAGCATCAGGGTGTTGAGGACGTGTTCCCCGGCATGGCCGAAAGACGGATGCCCGATATCATGGGCAAGACAAATGGACTCCACAAGATTCTGATCCAAACGGAAATCATCGGATAGATGCTCTGAGGAACGATTGAGATGATTCACAATGGATCGCCCAATTTGTGAAACTTCCATGGAGTGAGTCAACCGCGTACGATAAAAGTCGAACTCGCCCGACAGAAAGACCTGCGTTTTGTTTTGCAAACGACGAAATGCCGGAGAATATATAATTCGGTCCCTGTCCTGCTCAAAGGGCGTGCGACCCTTCACATTCTTGGTCTGACCGCGCTTGATGGACTCCATGTCAAAGTCACAATAGAAATTATTTTCCACAGTTCCTCCCAGGCAACAAGGTACGGTAAACCAGGGGAAAAATAAACGCCTTTGTGCAGGGGAAAGCAGCCCCTTTCATTGACTGCGGGAAAGGGGTATGTTTCGCCTATGACAAAATACATGAAGAATTTTATTACACTGGCTGGACTGATTCTTATCGGTTCCTTTCTGGTCTTTCTCCATAGTTGCATTGTGAGTCTGTCCGGTTTTGTCGCTCAACTTAGCCCGGTGTTGGCTCCCTGGATTTATTGGCTTCTTTTGCTTGCCGTTGGCGGCATGTTGGGCAGAATGGTTGTCGTGGCCTTTTTACGCCCCAAACCGATGCTGGTGTATGCGGAACCAACGGATGCGGACATGGTCACATTCAAGGCCGAACTGGTCCGTCGCCTCAAAAAAAATCGACACCTTCGTGACGCAGAAATCGTCATTAACGATGAAAACGATATCGACGGCGCACTTATTTATCTTCGGGAACTGGCTGACCAAGAGATTAAATCGACAGCCAGGCGGGTTTTCATTACAACTGGTATTTCCCAAAATGGACGGTTGGACTCGCTGGTCGTATTTTTTCTCGTCACACGCCTGGTGTGGCGCCTGATAAAACTCTATAACCAACGTCCGCAGTATCGGGAATTAACCAATCTCTATGCCAATATAGCAATCACATCCTTTGTCGCGGGTTCCATAGAAGAATTCGGTGTGGATGAATATGTCCACGAATTGATGGGACCGCTCATCGGTGGGTCGGCAATTGGCACCGTCCCCGGAGCGCAGGCCATCGCCGGAACCATTACCGCATCGATTCTGGATGGAACCACCAACTGCCTGATGACGTTGCGATGCGGCATTGTTGCCCGTGACTATCTCAGCCTGAAACTGGACGCAAAAAATATGCGCCGTTCCGCGACAGCCGAGGCATCCAGAATCTTCATGTCCATGAGTTCGGAAACCGTGGTCTTTGTGACCAAAGCTCTGGCTAAAGGGGCGGCTGACGTGGTCAGGACAGGTTCATCCAGGGCCGTCAAATCTGTAGGAGGAGCCATTGCAAATACGGCCGAGTCCGTGAGTGAAGGCGTTCGCAAGGTCGGCAATGGCGTAAAAGGAGCAGCTGGAACAGTCGGTGGTGGCGCAAAAGGCCTAGCCGAAGCAATTGGTTCCGGCGCGAAAGAAACCGCTGATTTCGTTGTTTCCAAAGTGAGGAAAGCAGGTGAAGTTGTCGGCACCGGTACCCCAAAAGTCGTCCACAATGTCAAGGAAGCTGCCGTCGCGGCTGGCAAGGGTGCGCAAAAAATAGGCCATGGCACAAAACACGCGGCCAACACTGTGGGAAACGGGGTCCGAAAAGCTGGCCGCTCCATGAAAAGCACCGTGCGTAGCGTTGGACTGACGAAACAAACCGGCAAAGACGGTGAGACTCCTCCCAAAGGGGGTGAAAAAACGACGTATTTCCTGAAAGCAACCCGGCAAAAGATCAATGAAAAAGCCTCATCCACAGCTCAAACCATGGACAGGCTGGTGACAAACGGCAAAAAGACAGTGGGGAATGTTTTCGATAGACTAAAAAGGTTTGCCCAACGGCCATAGCATTTCTCTGCGTCAGCCATCACATCAGGAATCCATTGCCATAGGGAACCTGTAGGCATACACTAAAAACGAGAATGTCTGGCAAAGTAGCGGAGAAGGAATTAGCGGCCATCTTTTTATGTTTGCGGCTCTTGTAGACTTGCAAGACCCTGTTGCCTTTGTGTATGAATAATCGGTTCGGCACAGCCGAAATGGAACAAAGCCTATTGGAGACCCTGTATGTCTGAAAATCAAATACTGCTCGAGTCCGGCACCAACGAACTTGAAATTGTCGAGTTTTTCCTTGATGAAAAACGTGAATCTGAAAACTATCGCGGCTTTTACGGCATCAATGTTGCCAAAGTTTTGGAAATCTTGCAGATGCCCGAATTGACTGACATGCCCGAAGTTTCACATCCCTCGGTGCTCGGTGCGTTCAGTCTGCGGGATGAGATTATTCCCCTTATCGATCTCGGCAGTTGGTTGAACAAGGGCCACATTCAAGCAGATTCCCCCAAAGTGATTGTTACCGAATTCAACCACACCAAGTCAGCTTTTCTTGTTTCCGGCGTGACCCGCATCCACCGGATCAACTGGAAAGAAGTGGAAGCTCCTACCGGTTATGTCTCATCCCTTACTGTCAACTCCATCACTGGTGTCGTAAAATTTTCGCATCGCATTGTCTTCATTCTGGACATGGAAAAAATCTGTGCTGAACTGCACCCGGAGGAAGACCTTATTCTGGAACCGCCCAACAACATTCAAGAAGAAATCAAGCAAAAAGGACTCAAGGCACTGGTTGTGGACGACTCCACGATGGCACGCAAAATGATTTCGCAGATTCTGGAAAAGGCCGGTATAACCGTTCAGGCCGCTGAAAACGGAGAAATAGCGTGGCACCTGTTACGAGACTTCAAACACAAATCAACCAAAGACAATCGTCCGCTTCAGGACTTTGTCGACATAGTGGTTTCGGACATTGAAATGCCCAGCATGGACGGCCATACCCTAACCCGTCAGATCAAGGAAGACCCCACACTCAAGGCATTGCCCGTGATCCTGTGTTCCTCGATCATCACCAAAAACCTTCACCACAAGGGTATGGCCGTAGGAGCCGATGCGCAGGTATCCAAGGCGGAGTTAAGTGATCTCGTCACCACAGTCCACAAAACCATAAATGAATTTACAATAAAATCCTAAGTCCGCTGTTCCCATGAAAATACGCATAGCGGGCAAATATTTTTCCTATGTCGCCAAGGCGTTTCCGGTCATGTGCGCATCCGGCATCTTTCCGTATTTCCCCCCTGTCACTGACGCTGCCAAATGGTTGGATCGGTATGACGACCTGTCTGCAAAAGGTATTGTCAAACATGTTGCCAAACTCAAAAAATTCCAACAGGAATTCACTACACTGGCGAGCAATGCCGACTCAATGAAAGAGCAGGCCGTGGCCCGTGCTCTCAAACTCAACGTGAACGGTGTCATCACTGAGCTGGAACAAATCTGTACCTGGAAAAAATCTCCTGCCCTGTATTTGCAGATAGCCTTTACCGGCCTAAGTCACGCTGCTGATATGCCAAGCAAAAACGAACGCACCCGGCTCAAGCGATTCATCAAACGACTGCGAGCACTCCCGATGTTGCTTGAACTGGCCCCCCAAAACATTGAAGCAACCACACCCACCCATCGCGCGTTGGCTCAGACCATGATCCGGGATTGTGCGCGTTTCCTCAAAGAATTGGGAGAAAGTCATTTAGGCAAGACCGGGAAAATCTCACATTTTCTCGGCGAAGGATTAACTTCCCTGCGCGAATTTGATCGTTTTGTGACGGCTCTTCAGGAAGCCCCGGACAAGGAAGGGGTCGACTTCAATAACATGCTCCGAAACGTTTTGGGAACGGAGAGAAGTGCCGCATCAATTTTCACCATAGCCGAAGAGGAATTCAACAACCACATCCAGTCTCTCCACCTTCTGGAGGCTGAAATAAAACAAGGCTGGCAGGAAGCCTATACCAGCTATGAAGGACCAGCCGAAGAGGGAAAAGACGCTTTGGATGTCGTGATCAGGGAGATTCACCGGTTACGGCGATTCGTTCACGAAACCGCGTTTCCAGGAATCTTCAGCGACACCAACCTGCGTATTGACCCGCAACCGCTCTACCTCGCATCCACTTTGCGCCCCATCCATCACAATCCTGCATTGGGCGCATGGCCAAACGAGCCGTCACGGTGTCACATCAGTCCGCAATTGTTCACAGGACGTGGCTTCCGGGACGACCCGGCATATCTTAAACGGATGAAGCGGGAATATGTGTTTCTCACCGCACGCCAATCCTATCCGGGGCGGCATCTTGTGGACTCTCAACGTCGCACTCTGGAAAAATCTCCCATGATGCAGATATCCAGCCAGTTCTTCATATCCGGCTGGCTGGCCTTTGCGGAAAATCTGCTGGACAAAATGGCCTATTTGCAAAATCCACTGGATCGACTCGTCCTTCATCAACGCGGTCTGGCACGTGCCGCCCTCGCCATGGTGGATGCTGGCCTTGCCGTGGGAAATCTTGATCAGGACAAGTGTCTTTGTGTACTCGGTGACGCAGGATTCTCCACCAGGGAATCCCTCAACCATGTTCGCTCCATCCGGCTCTCTCCAGCCAGTCGTATCATGCCGGTTCTGGGGCTACATGAAATCAACCAGTTACGCAGGAAGTCCCAACTCGAACTCGGCCAATTTTGCACGCAACTCTTTGCCCACGGGCAACTTCAGTTCGCGGACATCGGTCAATTAATGCACAGATAACACGCGCTCTTTGTGCGACCATCCGCGACAGCCCCCCCCAACATCTGTGTTTTCCGGCAAAGCAACAGGGAACCACCCGGAAAATCACAGATTCAATAACTCCTTGGAAACTTTTATGATTTCATCAGGATCAAAGGGTTTGGTCATGTACATTTGGGCACCCAATTCCAGTCCCTGCTTGCGGTCTACTTCCTGCCCTTTGGCGGTCAGCAAAACGATCTTGACATCACTGTATTCAGGATCAGCCATGACAATGCGACACACGTCATACCCGTTCTTTTTGGGCATCATGATATCCAAAAAGACCAGATTGGGCCGTTCCTTACGAATAAGTTCCAACCCTTCTTCTCCGTCAGAGGCCGTAAGCAACTCCACATCAAAGTCGTCCTCCAACTCCTCCAACGTCTGCTCAAGCAACATCTTGATATGCACCTCATCATCAACGATGAGAATTTTTTTCGACATTTCACAACTCCTTAAAACCCCAACGCTATCCAGATTACCCCGAAACAAAATCAACGCATCCTGCCATACAGAGCATGTGATAACAATTGGAGTATAGCCAGTATTTTCATCATCCAAAGTCGGCTATGACATTCTTTGTTCTGTTTCAACAGACGAGCGAGACAGGGGAACCACCATAAAAACAAAAATAGCATCCATCAAGAAAAATTAGTCAATCAAACGGCGATTCCGAGCATCGCACCCGCTGCATGGGACGCTTGTACTCAAACAGGCTTATCACAGTACGTCAACCATGCCCCTAAGCCCTCTTTGGGGGACTAAACGCAATAGATCTGCGCAAAGCATATCCCATACAACTCCCAGCAGGCAACTCGTACTCAACGACGAAAAACAAGTCACGGAAAACAAAACTTCGCCGAGGAACGCCCCTACACCCGCCAAAGACCTATCGCGCATTTGCATCCGACGCAAGGCTTCGCCGTTGTCTTTGCGGGAGCATCCACAGACAACCTAAAACAACTAGCAATGTTCAAGATACATGTAGCCACTTTGATTTGACACAGTATCTCATATACAAACTTGCAAAGGAAGAGCATGTACAGTAATCCCTTGACGGTGTCGCTTTGCGACTCGCCTGAATCAAGCAGACTATACATCACTCCCGGCATCGGGAGATATAGGGTAACCATCACCAGGAGTAGTATATTCATGTGTGGCATTGCCAGCTTCCTCAGCAACCAGAACTGGACCCAAGTCCCGGATACGGGGTGGCTCAAAGAATTGGATACGTCATTCAAGAACGCCATTTCCGGCAACAATCTTCTGGAGGCTTCCGTCCCTCTCGAAGCGTTGTCCGGGCACTTTTACGACCTTATGGCGTTTGGCATGCATATGGAATTGGTGGGTAAGCCCGAAACCAAAGCACAACTGACCTCCATACGCGACAGTATTCAATCCCTGCGCAACGCAGCTGCCGTAAAACTGGAGCAGGGACCACGCACCGACGACCTGGAAGCCCTGCGCGAAAAACTGGACGACTATCTCTGGCAAATTGATCAGGAAGTGCTCCAAAATGTCGTGCGCACACTGGCAATCATGCCGCCATCCCTAGCAACAGACAGCCAGGCCCGTGATCAGCATTTTCTCGCCTGGGGAACAGAGCAGGTTCTCGAATCCATCGACAAACTCGAAGTTCGCGGCCGCGACTCCGCTGGTGTGGCCGTGGCATTTATTCTCCCCGAAGGAAAAGACCCCGAGCGTTCACTGGACAAAGCATTACAAAAGGAACTCCGTGATCGTTGCACCATTTCCAACGCCGACACTTTGCAGGTTTTGGTCCGCAAGCTCCCCGACGGCCGTACCGCCTGCCGCTTCCTGTACAAGGTCGCCCAGCTTGTCGGCCAACTCGGTGACAACGGTTCAGCCCTTCGCCGCTTCATCGTCAAAGACGAATTGCTCTGGCAAATGGCACAGGGACTGGAAACGCTCAACATCATCGCCCACACCCGCTGGGCATCCAACGGCATTATTTCCGTACCCAATTGCCATCCGGTCGACGGACTGGTGGAGGGCGATGTGTCCACCGGACTGGAAAAGACCATGTTCGTCCTCAACGGCGATGTGGACAACTATCGCACCCTGGTGGAAGAAACCGTTTTTTCCAAAGGAGCGCATATCCCCCCCGCCATTTCTACGGATGCCAAGATTCTCCCGGTCCTCTTCCATCTGGACGCCCCGGAAACCGAAGAACCAGAAGAACGATTCCGTAGCGTTCTTAAACGCTGTGAAGGGTCACTGGCCGTGGTCATGCAAAACCTCAATAACTTTGACTCCCAATTTCTCGCCCAAAAAGGGTCCGGCCAATCCTTCTATGTCGGCAAGACACACGATGGCTGGCTCGTCGCTTCTGAGGCTTACGGCATGGCAGCCCGTGCCCGTTCCTCCTATCCCATGACTGTCCACAGACAGGGCGGCATCTCCGTTGTCCTGCGCGACAGCGACCCGGACGACATGGTTCCGGAAGCCCGCTTTCTCGATACAGGGGAAGCAATCCCGCTCACGGAAGAGAAAATTGAAATATTCTCCCGCGACATCTTTCGGGGCGAATACAACCACTATATTGAAAAGGAAGTGCACGAGGCTTCCAACTCGGTCCGCAATACATTACACGGCAAATATATTCACAATGGCGACACCGTCCGTTTTCTGCCCGAAGGATTCGGCAACGGTCCGGCTCTGATCGACCGTATTCAGGGAGGCAATACGCCTATCCAACGCATTGTCTGCGTCGGACAGGGAACGGCATCTATAGCGGCCATGGCAGTGGCCTCTTTGCTCAGGCGTAGCCTCAAGGGAAGCGGTCTCACCATTGAGTCCTATACCGGCTCTGAATTGATTGGCTTCATTGGTGATGAACGCATGGACGACGTCTTTCTCGTCCCGGTTTCTCAATCCGGTACAACCACAGATACGAACCGCGTTGTGGATATATGTCGGGACTTGGGCGCATGGGTCAACTGCATCGTCAATCGACGCAACTCCCCGCTCGTACAAAAATCCGATTCCTATATCTACACATCAAATGGCCGCGATGTGGAAATGGCGGTGGCTTCCACCAAGGCGTTCTATTCGCAGGTTACGGCGGGAAAACTCCTTTCACTGTGGTTGGCCGACGTGCTTGGCACAATGGATTCCGCCGCAATTGCTCAGGACATCGCTGCACTGGAAGCATTGCCCGATGCCATCGACAACGTTTTGGCAGGGAAAGACGCCATTGGCGAAGTGGCAAAAAAATATGCCCCAGTGCATCGTTATTGGGCACTGGTCGGCAACGGGGCCAACTGCATTGCCGCGCAGGAAGTCCGCATCAAGCTGTCCGAACTATGCTACAAGTCCATTCCCTGCGACGTGACCGAAGACAAGAAACACATCGACCTTTCCACCGAACCACTGACACTGGTCATGGCAGCGGACCTGCCTGACCTGGTGGTCATGGATACGGTCAAGGAAACGACTATTTTCAAAGCCCACAACGGCTCTCCCATTGTGTTCTGCGCCGAAGATGAAACCCGTTTCGACGGTGTGGCAGAAGCCACCATCAAAGTGCCCCGCGTAGGCGGCGGCCTTGACTTTGTTCTGGAAACCGTTGCTGGTCACTGGTGGGGCATCATGGCAGCCAAGGCCATAGACGCCCACGCCGAGCCCTTCCGCACAGTTCGGATCCAGCTTGGCGAGATGGTAGAAAATCCCTCCCAATGGGATCGGTCCACCATCCTCATCGGGCTGAACAAATGCGTTGATCGCATCGCCTCCGGTGCCACGGACTCAGCCCTTCCCGCCCGCATAGCCGCCAGTCTCGCCAACTACATGCTCTGGCTGGTCAACCAACCCCCGAACATCAGTGCCACCAAGGCTCGCATCCCGGACATCCTCACCATCCTGAACAAGGCCATTGAGGAAATGACCCGCCCCATCGACACTATCCGCCACCAGGCCAAAACCGTCACCGTGGGCATCAGCCGACCGCAAGAATAGGAATTATTGGAATTAGTAGCATAAAGCAGTTCCCCAGGAGGCTCGCCCCTTGGGGAACGACTCACATGCCAAGACGAAATTGCTGAACTGGACACACACAATTCCGATCCCAACAGTCATTCACATTGCTCTTCATCCATGCTGGGAAAACGTAATTCCGGATCCTCTGATATCCTGTAACGAAAAACGGGCATGGTGCACAGACCATGCCCGTTTTGTTTGGTATTATTGAGTTTGTTAGAAACGTTCAAAGTCCGTATCGTCATCCATTGCCATATCTATTTTAGCACCATTCGCCCGGGGCCTGGACGATGGCGTGGGGGCAGAGGCAAGGGCAAGACGTTTGGATGCCGGGGCTTGGGTTCCATGGCTGGTTGCATATCCGGTTGTGTCGAGCTGGAAGTAGGAGATAGTCTGTTGCAACTGCATTGCCTGACCTGACATTTCTTCGGCTGAAGTTGCCATTTTTTCAGCCACGGATGCGTTCGATTGAACGACGCCATCGAGTTGTTGTAGCGCCTTGTTAATTTGTTCGGACCCGATAGATTGTTCGCTGGAGGATGCTGTGATCTCCTGGACCAGATCGGAAGTACGCATGATGTTGGGTAGCATTTCCCCAAGCATGCTTCCTGCCTTTTCCGCGATATCCACACTTGTTGCGGAGAGTTCACTGATTTCCGCTGCTGCCACACCGCTTCGTTCGGCCAGCTTGCGGACTTCTGCGGCCACAACGGCAAAGCCTTTGCCATGTTCACCTGCACGGGCTGCCTCGATAGCTGCGTTCAAAGCAAGCAGATTTGTCTGCCGGGCGATTTCCTCAATAATGGAAATCTTCCCGGCGATTTGTTTCATTGCATCGACAGTTTGCTCCACAGCTTGTCCACCTTCTTCTGCATCAGAAGAAGACTTGGTTGAGATGCTTTCGGTCTGCTTGGCATTGTCAGCATTTTGTTTGATGTTGGAAGCCATTTGTTCCATGGCGGCGGCAACCTGTTCCACTGATTCGGCTTGCTTTGTGGCTCCATCGGACATGGAAGAGGATGATCTTGCGAGATATTCACTGTTGGACGCTACGTTATCCGCCACAGATTTGACTTCACCGACGATGTCCCGCAACCGTCTGACCATGCCATTGAGAGAGGCGGCAAGCTTTCCGATTTCATCTTTCTGGTCGATATCCAGGGTCTGGTTGAGGTCTCCTTGTGCAATTGCATCGGCAAAGAGAATTCCTTTAGTGAGTGGGGCTGCGACCATGCGAGCGATAAAGAATACCACAGTCACAAGGATGAGAATGGAAATCATGCCGATGGTGATTGCCGCATACAGAATTCCCTGTGACGTCTCAAGTACCTTGGACATGGGAACGGCCACGCCAAAGCTCCAGGGGAAGTCAATACGGCCCATTGTAAAAGGAAGAGATACGGCGAAAAAATCTTCCCCGTCGATGGAAATACTATATTCAAAGGGCTTTCCCTGACTCAAAGCATCAGTAAAGTCTTTGCCGATCTGATCAGGATGCAGGTCTCTGATAAATTTTCCAGAAGACTCGGGATCGAGGTGTGCGACAATCATGCCGGAGTTTGTTAATAGGTAACTGTATCCTGTCCCAAAGGGACGAATTTTTGAAACCATTTGATTGAACGTGTCCATTGAAATGTCAATACCAACGACACCAATGACCTTACCATTATACCTGATGGGAACACAGACGCTTGTGATCAGCATGTCCTTGCCGCCGACACTGTACATGTAAGGGTCAAAAATGTATTCCTTCCCTGTCCTGAAAGGCTTGAGATAATAATCCCCTGCCCCTTCAGTTGTATAATCCGTGAGCGGTTCAACAGCAAAGCCTCCACTGCTACGAGTCCAGTAGGGAATATATCTCCCTGTGGCATCGTGACCTTCCGTGTTCACGAAATCAGCATCCCTGTTGTCCAGGGCATTGGGTTCCCAGCATGTCCACGCTGTAAGAAAACGGGGGGAACCCTCCAGCACACGGATAAGAATCTGATCAAGAACCTTACGGTCAGGAACCTGATCCGATTTTTTCATGCCTTCAAATGTCTGTGCCAATGTGCGGGCAGCATCCAGGCCCACTTCGATCTCAGCCTTGACCGTTGCTCCGTAACGAGCGGCACTTTCAATGACAAATTTTCTGGCCTCCTGTTCAGAAACCTCTGCCATTTTGCTAATAATGATGGTGATGGTCAACGTCAAAACCAAAGTCACTACCAGACAGATTGGTAGCATGATCTTGTTTCTCAGGCTTAAATCTTTAAACATATTTTCTCTCCCGTAAGGCTCTCTACAGTGAAAAAATAAACATTCCCCATTTCTCCCGCCAGTATCGAGTCAGATCGGCATATCCCTAAACAAAAACAAACGCAAAGGGCAAGAGCAAAATACAACCATGCACCACCGGCAACGTCGGTGATGTGAAGATGCCCTCCATGGACATGACGACTTGATGGCCAATATACGCTATCACCTGTGGAAGCACCTTGTCGTGCCATCAAAGTCTCCCGCAATGGACGGGGCACACCTGGTATGGGTGGAGGCGAGTCCGACAGCTCACTAGCTAAAAGGCTAAGGCCTGGTTTTATTGAGCAGAATCTTTTGATGCGCCTTGCTCTACGCACATCGGAATCATAACCCCAATTCCATTAATTTTTCTTCAATGCCATCTGCCGCGAGTCGGGTTGCGGTCACCCATCTGCCGCCTCGGGAAGCAAATTTTTTGGCGGTGAACAAATTTTCCATGAGTGAAACCTGTGTTTCCTCGTATCGAACACGGGTCATTTTTTCATTGCGCACATCAATGAGAAAAAACTCCATGGAAATCGACGCGGGCGACTCGACGCCGCCGCCGCTTCCGACGCGCTCAACCCAATTGGTGACTTGCGGCACCAACAGCAGATCAGCCTGAACGCATTTCCCCACGCCAAGCCAGTACTTCCATGCCGATACCTTGGGCAGGCCGGACTCTTCAAAAACGACAACCTCTTCACAGGGCCGAACCTGATCCGGGGTAATATAGTCAAAAACCTGATGCCGTTGCAGCGTGTCCAGGAGAACCTTGTCCAGGGTCTCAAGAACCCCTTTGGGCACAGGCTTACCCTCATTTTCAAGATAACCAGCCAGAACTTCCCAACTGTAAATAGGATTGGTGAAACCGGCGACTGCCAGCTTGCCTTCCGGGCGCGGAATATTGGTAGTACGTGATTTCGTTCCACAACCCGCTACCAAAAACAGAAAAGCACATGCCATTACTATTTTGAGAGAATACCGTTGCATCAATCAAGGCTCCCTTTGGTGCTGGAGACACCCTTGCGTCCGATCTGGACGGCCTTGGCAAGAGCAATGCCCACGGCCTTGAAGGCTGCCTCCAAAAGGTGATGGCCATTTTGGCCGTAGTCAAATTTTACATGCAGGTTCATGCCTGCCTTGTAGGCAAACGATTTCAAAAATTCGCGCCAGACATCCTTTTCATCTCCGGCGATAATGGC
>PDWI01007035.1_pt1 | contig 13870 bp, 6 predicted proteins | sample 1430891 | NCBI WGS metagenome assembly PDWI01 (sample SAMN01162508, study PRJNA174530) | Oral metagenome, whole genome shotgun sequencing project. | biome: Marine environment; feature: Marine mammal; material: Swab sample of the gingival sulcus; isolation source: swab sample of gingival sulcus...
TATTGCCTCTTTTCTTCCATATATTCTATGATCTCAGTTTATATCACATTGTTCTATGACATCATTAGCTAGGGCTTGTGTGGCAGTTGCTGCAGAAGCAATTATAACACCTGCTTTTGCTGTTTTTTTAACTTTTTCTCTTAAACCTGAAACAATTCAAGTTTTTTCATTTTTATTCGGGCCTTCTCAAGTATTTACTTTATCTAAATTTCCCATAATAATATTTTTAAAAAGTATAATGCCTCCCTTTTTAAAAATTTGACACTTATATTATAATCTATTTGTATTAAAAAGTCAAATTTTTGTTTGGTTTTTTGGAAAGCTATACTCAAGTAGCAAGTGTAATAAGGTAAAAAGATTGAAAAAAAAGATGACTTCTGTTGCTTACAGGAATCATCTTTTAGAAAGAGAGTTTTTTATTCTCTCTACTTTCTTGGGACTCAGTTCTTTTTATAATGTGTTTTTTAAATCAAATCTAAAATTTAACCTTATTCTCCCACAAATTTTAAGCTCAAACCATCATTATAGTTTTACTTTCACCTTCTTGCCCTTCTTCATTAAAAGTTTTTATCTCTACTGGAGTAGGGTCTTCTATAGTAAAAGGTATATCTAAATTAATTGTAGCAGAGTTTCAATTAAATGCTACTCAGTTTATAGTTATGCTAGCTATATTTTCACCAGTTACTGTAAATTCAATATCATAATTTCAGGCATTTATTCAACACTGATCTCCATAACAATCAAATCCTTCATTAATAGGAGCATTTAAAGCTACAACATTTACATTGCTTATAGTAGGAAGTTCAGCTTCTTCAGCATTTACTTGAACAGTTTCAGTAGTCATAGGAGAATCTCATTCACTAGAAGCAGCTCTTACTCAAACAGTATAAGTTCCTGGAGTTAATCAAGTAATAGTATAAGTGTTTGTTCATTCCCATATTAAAACACCATCTATATAATATTTATAAAGTGTTGCTCAGTTAGAATCTGCTACTACAGTTACATCACTTCAGTTAACTTGTGTAGATATACTAGGAGCTTCAGGAGCTGGAATATCTATAATATTTATAGGGAAATATTTAGTATGAACAAATTCTTTACCGTTTAGAGTTATATGAACTTCAACAGGTACATTATAAAAACTTTGACTTTCAAAATCAATAGGAGCCGCAACTATTATTCTATCACTACCATCTACACTAAAAGGGTATCAAGCAGGTATAACATAATAATAACTAGCTTCAGGAGGTAGATTATCTAGTATTAATTGTCCTACTACTGTAAAAGTAGGTTGACCTTCTAATACACTATTGTTATCAAGATACATACCTAGATTTGCTATAGGATTTTCTATAGTTTCTCCAGAGCTTACTGTTACTCAAACTTCTGCTAAAGCTTTTTCTCAATTTTTATTTCTAACTATTATTTGTATATGGTGATGTGCTTGTCATAAAAGTCAAGTTATTCTACCATTTTCATCTACATTTAGTAGATTAGCATATCTTCATAATAACTCATAAGTATATTCTCAAGGAGTTTCCATATTTATTTGTAAATCTAGCTCTTGCCAAGGTTTTAGTTTTTTGTTACCAGTTATAGATTCAATAACAGGTTTTGGAACTTCAGGAGCTTCAATAGTTTCAGTATCTTTAGGTTTTTCAGGAGCAGTAACTAGTTTTAGAGTTTTTTCATCTTTTTCTAGTTGCTCAGTTTCAGGATTTATTCAATAAACTACTGATTTATAAGTATATTCACCTGGCTCTACATTATCTGTAAAATCTAATTTAAGTTCAGTTCCTGAATTATCTCCAGATTTTATAAGTTCTCAGTCTCTAAAAATCTCATATTTAACTATATTATCAGAATCTTGTGCATTTAGAAGTAGTTGTATAGTGTTTTGTGTTATTTTCCCGTGTACAAAACTACTAACAATTTCAGTGTTTTTTTCTATAACATTATAGATAACTACAAATTTTATTTCTAGTCCATCTGTATCTGTAACTCTATAAACTACTATTTGTTCTCCTGTTTTATTTGTATCTAATTCTCATTCTTGTTTAAATACTAAACTATCTTTACTATCTCTATCATCACCATAATCTATAGTAGGATTATACTCTTGTCATTTAACTAGAGTTTCATATATTGAAAAATTATCTTTATAAGTTTCACCATTATATGTGAAACTAGGTTTTTGATTAGCTTTTAAAACTTCTGTAGTAGTTGTAGTATCTGTTCTAACTTTACCTTGTGGTCATCTTCTAAATTTATTTTCTACAAAACCTGTGTTTATATTAGATTTTAATCCAGGCATAGTGAATTTATCATTTCTATTTATTTCATCAAAGAAATAAGTAATGCTTATTTCTCAAGAAGTATCTTCAAAATAATTATTTTTATCATGAGTTAAGCCAACTCCAACTCTTGTATTATCACTAACATCAACAGATACTCAAGCAGTAGCTGTATAATCTCATCTATCATTTCCTTCTACTCCAAGTTCTGTGTTATAATAACTTCATCTGTGTTCCCATCCAAGACCATAGCCTGCACCTGATTTATCTCATTCTTCATATCATCAAACTCTAGCTGTAAGTAGATTAGAATCATTTACTAATACTTTTGCATTAAAACCATAGTATTTAGATGAATATCAGTCAAAAAAAGTTTTAGTTGTAGTAGTTGTTCTTTCAAATTCATTTTCTTCTACTACTTCCTCTATATTTAAAATTGTGTCTTTTGTTTCTCCATATGCTAAGTAAGTTCAAAAATAAGCATTTTCAGTTGCTCTCATTTCTGCATTAATAGCAACTAAAAATTGTTCTATAGTTTTATCATTAAAACTATCACTTAAGCTTTTTAATCTGTGATAAGCTTTTCAAAGAGTTAATTGAGCAGTTATATTTTCAGAAGAATGAATTTTACCACTTATTATAAAATCTTTGTATTCTTTTCATAGGTTTGTTTTTACTAAGTATGAAAAATCATCTCATCTGTTTTTAAATTCTATATCTACTATGGTAGAATTATTTATTTCTTCTATAGAAGCCTCTAGAGATTTTCAAGCTTTTTCTACTTTTAGTCAGCTAGAGCTTGGAGTTACTTTTCAAGCTTCTTCTGCTTTAGCTAAGTCAGGTAGATTATATTTATTAGATTCTGTTGCAGACTCTACATCTTTTTTTACTTCTTCTCTTAAGCTAGATAAATCTCTAATAGAAGTGTTATCTATGTACTCTTGAGAGTCAGATTTTTCTGGTAAGTTACCACAAGCTGAGATAGCAGCACTAATTGATACTACTCAAATAGTTTTTCCTAATTTATTCATAAAATATAGATTAGTTAAATAAAAGTTTTTTAAAACTCCTTTATTTTATTAACGACTAGATTATAACTATTTTTATATGTTTTGTCAAATTTTTTTAAAAACACCTTATTTTTAGAGGAAAATAAGGTGTTTGGATATTAGTTTTTATATATTTTTACATAATCTATTAGGTTTCCAAAGTTTGTAGAAACTAAAAATCATCAAATGTATAGATATTGTAAGCTTCATGATAAGCTAGAATCAAAAGAAGCTACTTCTTTGTTATCTATGTATATATATGCTTTTAAGTCTTTCTTTTTATAAATAATAGTATGAAAATTATTATCTATATAGCTTGATATATCTGTATCTTCTGGTATACCAATTCATTTAATTTTTTGATTTTGAATTTTTAAATGAAAATTAGTTAAATTACTTAAAAATAAAAAATATGTACTTGAACTAATATTATTATGCATTCATCATAACATAACTCTCATTTCTATAGCAAAGTTCTCATCATATAAATCTATATGTGGATCAAATTCATATTTTAGTTTGTTATCAGGACTTTTTTTATCAATTAAAATCCCAACTGTTTTTAGAGGTTCAGATTTGTGGCTATAGAAATTATGATATCAAGCTCACTCAAGTTTTTTTGTATTTATAACTACTCAACTTAAACTTCCAGCAGAAGTAGCATCATAGGAGTGATCTAGATTTTGAGCTGAAAGAACAGAAACTGAAGAAGAATCACTGTACATTTTAAAAGATTCTTTTTTAAGTTCTGTTCAGTTAAAAACAGGTTTATTATAAGGAGCATAAGCATATAGTTTGTATCATTCTTGCATTAGTTCTTTGTTTCCAGAAACACAGGCTTTGCTGTTTAGTTCTTTTGCAAAACAACAATTAGCAAGTATGTATTTGTTTTCTTTGTCTTCCCATCAAGCTGTTGGGCTTATTTTTTGTTCTATTTTTCAGTTATTACATCTAAGCTCTATTGCATTACAATTTCACTCTTCTTGAGTGTAACCTGAAAAAGTTTCAGAGTTTAGTTTTTCTAGTCAGTCAAAGTAACATAATCATTTTTTTAAATCTAGTTCTTCAAACTCTCACACAGGAGTTTCTATAGGACTTATTTCTCTGTCTATAGTTGGTGTTCCAAAAACTGGTTCTGTAATTCATGGTAGAGGATCTGGTATAACATCATTTCATGATATTTTATATCTCTGACCAGCAGTTATTATATTACTAACTCCAGGTCATGCTGAAACTTCTACTTTTCAGCTTACAACACTTATATAAGCAGTTGTTGGGTTTATATTTTCTACATGAAAAACTGTTCATCTAACTGCAGCTGTAGCTCAAGCTGTTACTATTTCAAACTCAGAAGCATTTGCTCAAGCTCATCATCAAAATAGTTTTGTTGCTTTTATCCATATTTCTCAAGCATCTAGTGCTAGTTTTACTTTTGAAATTAGGTCATTTGATTGAGGAAAACTAAGTTCTGTAAGTCTTAAACTAGAGTTTGGTCCAAGTTTTGCCATACTACCATCTGAAAAATAAATCTCTTTTTCTTCTCAAGCAGAAGTAGTTATAGTATCTCATTTTTTATATATATTTCAGTTATTATCTGTAGCTACTAGGATTTTTTCATAAGGATTGTATGGAAGTCTTGATGAGTTTTCTTTTACAAAATCAGCTCAGTTGTATTCTCTTATTAGGTTATATGTTCATTTTTCAGCTTTGTAGTTTCAAGCTAATTTTGCTACAAAATAATCACTTTTTGACACTACTCAAGCCACCTCAAACTCTTGTCTATCTCTATGTAATCAATAAGCATAGTAGTTGTTTGTTCTAGGGTCTAGAGGAGTATTATCTATATATGATTTTGGGAGGAGTTTTTCTGTAACTTTACCATATACTCAATAAGTTCAAGTATTAGAAAAATTATCATGTCTGTATGCTCATGTTGAAGAGTAGTAGTTTGTGTTTCACAAAGGCAAGGGAAGTTCTTTATTTGCTGCTTTATAAACACTAAAAGCATTTTCTAGACTTGAAAGGTCTGCCACAACTTTTGAGTTTATAGTTTTTGATTTGAGTTTATTGTTTATGCTTACAGAAACAACAGCAAGCAGTAAAAGTATACTAATAACAATTATAAGTTCCACAAATGAAAAAGCTTTTTTATTTAACATAAGCAGTTTATTTTAAGAAATATATTATTGTAGGAACATTTCCCAAAACTCACATCTAGAAAAAAATAATCTTTTTTGTTAATTTTTCCTTAAAATTTTTTCTACTCGGGGAGCACTTTGCCTATGCAAAGACATAAGTAAAAAATTTTGCAAAAAAATTATCTAAAAAATATTTATTTTTATTCTTACGAAGGAGTTTTGGGAGATGTTCCTAGATGTAATTTCAATTATAAGCAAAAAAGAAAAATAATAAATATTTATTTTAATATTGTCTTGACAAGAGTATGTTATTTCTTTTTGATTAGGTTTTTTTAAAAAAATTTGTTATTTTTATAAAAAAACATATACTTTTAGTTAAAAATTATATATTTTAATAAAAACTAAAAAATGAAGGTAAATAAAAAACATATTTTTTTGTTATTTACAATAATTATTCTTGTTTTTGGATTTTTTAAATTTTTTGATAAAAAGGAAGAATCAAAAGAAGAAAATCCTGAAAAACCAAATTTTTATATAGAAACAAAAAAAATATGAGATTTTTGAAATACTTACACATTAGAAAAAACTTCAAAAATAGACTCAAATTCTGAGATTTCTCTCTCTAGTGAGGTTTATGCTAAACTTAAAAGTTTAAATGTAAAAGAGTGAGATAGAGTTTCTAAGTGAGAAGTTTTGGCTTCTTTTGAGGATACTTCTTGACTTATAACTATTTCATACAAACAAGCAGAACTAAATTTAGCTCAAGCTAAAAACTCTCTTGCTTCTAGTAAAATATCTCTAGATAAGGCTGTTTTTGATGCTGAACTTAATCTAGAAAAACTAGAAAATAATTATAAAACTCTAAAAGAAACTCTAAAAGAAAATCTAAAACAAGCCAAGAATTCTCTGTGAGATGCAAATTTGCTTGATAGTAATTCTAAATCAAGTCTAGATTTGGCTAAATTAGATGAAACTATAAAAAAATTAGAATTTGATTATGAAACTGTAAAAACTTCAAATAAAGAAAATCTAAAATCATTTTTAAATAATTTAGAAAAAGAGCTTTCAAATCTAAAAAACCTAACAGAAGATACAGCAGATTTTTGAGATAGACTTTTTTATGTAACTTGAAAATATGATGTAGATTCTTCTTTTAGAAGTTATTTTTGAGAGAAAGATTCTATTCAAAAAAATCAAACAAAAATTATCTTAACAGAGCTTATTTCTTTTAGAGATTGAGATCTTGAAGATTTAGAGATTAAAGATATCTATGATATAGATAAGTATTCTAAAGTTTTGGAAAAATGATATGAGTTAAACATAGATTTTTTACAAAACCTAGAAAAAACTGTAAATAATTCTATACCAAGTGTTTGAACATTATCAGAAGCAGAAATTGCTGCTTATGGAGCAAATGTAAATTCACTTCAATTGCAAACACAACAACTTAATGCTTCTTTTGTTGCTTTAAAAAATGCTATAAATAATTTTTTAAATACTTACAAAGAAAAAGAAGAGTCTATAAAAAAACAAATAGAGCTTACAAAAAAAGATAGAGAAATACTTAAATTGTCTTTAGAAAGTTGAGAATTAAATGCTGAGATTTGATATAATAAAACAAAAATCTCCTCAGATGATTCTTTAAAAAATATGGAACTTTCTATAAAAAATGCTAAAAATCTACTAAAAATAGCAAAAGAAAATAGACAAGTTAGCTTAAATACTCTGAAAAATAATATAAAAAAAGCAGAGGTTTCTTTGGAAAAAGCATCTATTGATTATTCTAAGCTTTATATAAAATCTCCTATAGATTGAATTGTTTCTTCACTTAAAGCAGAAGTCTGACAAACATATAATTCTGGTTTTCAGCTTATAAGTTTGGTTTGAGATTCTAAAAGTGAGCTTGAGGTTTATATGCAGGCTGATGATTTAGATAAAATAAAAGTTTGAGATAATGTGGTGGTTAATTATAGAGAAAAAACTCTAACTGGTTCTGTTTTTTCTAAATCAAATTTAGCTGATACAAACTTAAATTATAAAGTTATTATTTCACTTCCAGAAAAAATAGATTTCTTTTGATGAATAGCAAAAGTAAAATTTAGTTTAAATTCTAGTAAAAATCTGTTTCCTATAAATGCAATTCTTATTATTTGATGAGAAGACAGGATTTGAGAAATAAATGTTTTTTCAGGTTGAATTATAGAAAAGAAAACTATAAAACTTTGAAAAAGTTTTTGAGATAAGATAGAGTTTGAAACAGACCTAAATCCTGAAGTAGAAGTTATTTTAAATGATGTAAGTAATTTTGATAAAGATAAGTTTGAAATAAAGATAGTTCATAGTTCATAGTTTACAGTTCATAGTTGCAGTAGAGCTGTGCTATTGTCATTCTCCCCCTATCCCTAGCCCTTTCCCCCAAGGGAGAAAGGGAAAGAGGTTTGTAACAAATTAAAATTAATTTATAAAATATGTCAGAAAAACAAGAAAAAAAATTGGAAAAATGATTTTTTGGTTTTTGGGTTAGGAGATATAAGGTTTCATATCTTGCTATTTTTTTACTTATATTTACTTGACTCTATTCACTTATTTTTATTCCAAAAGAGTCTAGTCCTGATGTGAAGTTGGGTATTATTTCTATAAACACAATTTATCCTTGAGTAAATCCTACAGATATGGATGCTCTTGTTACTGATAAAGTAGAAAAAGCAGTAAAAGATATAGATTGAGTAAAAAAAATAAAAAGTAGTTCTTGGGTTGGTAGTTCAAGTGTAATTGTGGAGCTTGAAACTGGGGCTGAGTCTAGAAATGTACTTACAGATATAAAAGATGAAGTTGATAAAATAAGTTTACCAGAAGATGCAGAAGATCCAATAGTTTCAGAAATATCTACAAATAGTGATTTGATATTTGAAGTTTTGCTTTATTGAGATGAAAAAAGATTTAGTAAATATGATTTGATGCAAAAAGCTCAATTTATAAAAGCTAATATAGAATCAAAAATAGTTTGATTATCAAAATTAGAGCTTGCTTCTAGTGACTTAAAAATGTGATGAAAGGTTGAAACAATGGATTATCAAATACAAGTTTTATTAGATAAAAATAAACTAGAAGAATTATGACTCTCTATTTCTTATATTTCAAGTATTATAAAATCTTATAATAAAAATACTCCAATAGGGAATTATGCTATTTGAGGACTTTATTATGATTTTAGGTTTCAGTGAGAACTTTCTTCTGTAGAAGATTTAAAAAATATAGTTATAAGGTCAAATAATGGTTCAAAACTTATTTTAAAAGATATAGCTGTTATAAAAGCAAAATATCCGTGAGATTCTATAAATAAGTTATGATTTGAAAAAAGTTCTTGATATAATTATGTTTCACTACTTTTTAGTAAGTCTGATAATGTAGGTATTTTTTCGGTATCAAAAAATGCAAAAGAATCATTAGAAAAAATCTTAAAAGAGTCTTCTGATTTAGAAGGTTTAGATATATTTTATGTAAAAGATATGTCAGAGCTCATAAAAGATGATTATAATAGATTGTGAAATACAGCACTTCAAACACTTATTTTGGTTTTTATTATTATATTTTTATTTATAGGTCTTAAGGAAAGTTTAATAGCTTCTTTATTGTTACCTTTAGCATTTTTTATAACTTTTATATTTTTAAATACTATAGGTTATTCTCTAAATTTTCTTACAAATTTTTCACTTGTTTTAACTCTGTGAATAGCTATAGATACAGTAATAGTTATAATAGAATGATCAACTGAAAAACAAAAACTTGGTTATAATAAAAAAGAAGCTGCTTTGCTTGCTGTTAGGGAATTTTCTTCACCACTTATATCAGGAACCTTAACAACTCTATCAGCATTTTTGCCACTGATATTTTTACCATGAATTATGTGAAAATTTCTTTCATATATTCCTATAACAGTTTTTTCTACACTTCTTGGGGCTTTAATTTTGTCTTTGAGTGTAAGTTCTGCACTTTTTGTATTATTTGCAAAAGATAAAAAAACATATTATAGAGATGAAAAACTTGAAAATACTTTTTCTGCTGAACAAAAAGAATTTTTAGAATATCAAAGAAGGTGAAAAATACAAAAAACAGAAGAAAATCTAGCTTTTAGAGATAAAGTTTTAGATAATTTTTCTATGAAATATTATATGCTTTTACAAGAAAATTTGGCTAAATTTAGTTTTAAATTTTTAGTTATATTTTCTCCTATAATTTTACTTATTTTAAGTTTTGTATTTTTATCTCCAAATATATGATTTACACTTTTTCCAGCTACAGATGAATCTATTTTAACTTGAGAAATAAAAGCAAAATCTGGTACGGAAAAATCTTATTTAGAAAAATATTTAAAAAATGTTGATAATGTAATATCAAAAATTCCAGAAATAAAAGTATATAATACAAAACTTGATGAAAACTATATTTATGTTTATATGGAGCTTAAAAATAAGGTTGATAGAAAAGAAAAATGACTTAGAAGTATATTTGAAGTAGAAAAAGAATTAAGTGAGGAATTTAAAAAGCTAGAATCATACTGATTACAGGTAGTTTTTCAAACTTTAAAAAATTGACCTCCTACTTGAAAAGCAGTTTGAATACAGCTTATAGCTGAAAGTGCAAAAGATTTTGCTACTCTTAAAGAAGTTTCAGAGGATTTAAAATCTAAGTTTGAAAAAATCCCTTGAACAAAAAATGTTTCTACTACAAGTTCAGATTCACCATGACAATTTATTTTTAAATTTGATAATGAAAAATTAACTCAAGTTTGATTAAATCCAGATGATATAATCAGAGAGGTTTATTTATACACAAATTGACTAAAATCAGGTTCGATAAAGTCAAAATATGAAGATAATGATATAGTTTTAAAAATAGAAGAGTTTGATGAAAAACTCTCTCCAGAAAGTATAGAAAATTTAATAGTAAATACAAAAATATGAAAAGTAAGAGTAGGGGATTTTCTAGATTATGATTTTGAAAAATCAGTAATAGCTATAAACAGAAAAGATTCTAAAATATCTGTAACTGTAGAGGCTGATTTAGCTTTATGATTTGATACTTCTGAAGTTCAACCAAAACTTGAAGAGGTGGCAAAAAATTATCATTTTCCACTTGGAATTTCTTATAAATCTGCATGAGAAAATGAAGAAAATGCAGAGCTTATATTTTCTACTATTATGTCATTTTTTATAGCACTTTTTCTTATATTTTCTATTTTGGTTTTTCAGTTTAATTCGTTTTTTCAACCAGCTATTGTGCTTTTTTCAGTTGCTCTTGCTTTGCTTTGAGTAAATGTGTGACTTTATTTGACTTCTAATCCATATTCCATGACTTTTGGTATATGATTTATAGCTTTAACTTGAGTAGTTGTAAATGATGCAATTATTTTGATAGATATGATAAACAAAAATCTAAAAAAATGAATAGATTTAGTTCATAGTGTTGTTTGAGCTGCAAAGTCTAGATTACAACCTATAATAGTTACTACTCTTACTACAGTTTTTTGAGTTTTACCACTTGCATTTCAAGATGAATTTTGGGCTCCTTTAGGTTTTACCATAATTTTTGGGCTTATTACAGGTTCTACAATGACTCTTTTTTCTATACCTACACTATATTTTTGGGTTTATGATAAAAAAAATAGAAAAGTGAGAAAAGATTTGACAAAAAGATAATTATTGTGTATAATATAAATATAATTAATTTTTGAAAAATATATTTTTATTGTATTTGTAATGGAGAGAGAAGAATTTTTATTAAATCCTAGTTCTTATAAGGCTACACTTTGATTGGATTTGGAAGATATAGTTAGGTTTGAAAACTATTTTAAAGCACTAAGTTTAGTATCTAAAAAAGGTAAAATTGTATTTTCTGATTTTGATGATACTATTTTTTCAAGAACCCCACAGCTTTCAGAAGATAGGTTTGAAAAAAACAGATGACAAGCAGGTAATGATTTGGTTGAATATACAATATGATTTGAAAATTTTTTTCAGAAATATTATAATAGTGAAATGGTTGTAAAAGAAATTAGTGATAAAACTGATGTTATTCTTACAGCTTGAAGAGTAGTGGTGCAAAAATGAAAATTAAAACATACATGACTTGAAAATAAAAATAGTATTATAGTAGATAGTCATAAATACAAACCAAGAGCTATGCTTTCATATTTTTTAGAAAATAATATTTATCCTGAGATTATAGAATTTAATGATGATAAGGCTTTTAAATTATTAGAAGGCTTTAAAGATTTATCTTTTTTATTAAAAAATGTTATTGTATTAAATAATGTTTCTTTGTCTAAAGATAGATTAAATCAAGTTTGAGATATACAAACAATAACAATTAAAAATTGAAAAATTATTAATTAAAATCTCTTTTTAGTTTTTCTAAAATATTTTCTTTTGCTTCTTCTAGAGAAAAATCTCAAGAAAATCAGGCTGCATTTTTGTGTCATCATCCATTTTCAAAACTAGCAGCTAAACTTCAAACATTATAGTCTTTTGATCTAAAACTTGCTTTCACTCAAAAATCTGTTTCATAAACTAAAAAAATAACTTCAGCTCATTCTATATTTGAAAGTTTATTTATAATTCAACTTGTGTCTTCTAGGCTTGTATTTGAATTACTAAAATCATCTTTACTAACTAAAGAATAAACTATTTTTCAATTATAAATAGAAGTTAGGTTTGTGTAAATTTTTGAAAGAAGTTTTAGTTTTTTAAAACTTTCTTTTTTGAAAAATTCAAATATAGGAGCTCTAAAATCTGCTCATAAATCCATTAAATCTGCTCAAATTCTAAGTGTTCTACTGCTTGTACTTTGATTATAATAAATATTTGTATCAGTGTAAATTCAAGTTATTATAAGAGTTGCTTCTTTTTTTTCTATGTATTTTGTCCAGTTAAGCTCTTTTGCTATCTCAAAAACTATTTCGCAAGTTGATGCATAACTAGCATCTACTAAGTTTAAATCTCAAAAAAGTGGATTTGTCATATGATGATCAATTACTACAAAATTTGCTTTTTTGAAGTAATCTTCGTTGTTTTTATAAGTTTCTCAAAGTTGAAAAATACTTGCTGCATCAAGAGAGATAATTGTATCAAAATTTTCTTTTTCAAAATTTAGATTTGTTTCTATTATCTCATTTGCTCATAGAAAACTAAAACTCTCTGGAGCTTTTGAATCATTTGTTGCTTTTACATTTTTTCCAAGTTTTTTCAATATAAAATAAAGTCATCCCAAAGCTCAAAAAGCATCTCCATCCATTCTAATATGGTTTATAAGGAGAATATTTTTAGAGTTTTTTATTATTTCAGAGAATTTTTGTATTTTTTCTTTGTTCATTTTTTGGTTTATTTATAAATATATTTTTTTTATTATAGTTATTTTTTATAGAAAAACAAAACAAAAAAAAGACTTAAGTTTATTTGGTAATAGGGACTTAAGTCTATATTTATATCTATTTTCACTTCCTAGATATTTATTATTTCTTTTTTGTTATCTAGGGGAAATTAGATTAGTTGAAAAACTAATCTTTGTTTTTCATAAGGATTCACACCTTGAATTTCTGCTTTACTTGGGTAATTTTGAAAAGCTATTCACCATGCTTTTTTATTTTTGTTTTTTTTGTAGTTTTTTTTGGTGCTAGCTATATTCACACAAAAATTAAAATTACTGTTATTTTCGTTTTTTAATTTCTAAGTGAATATAACTAACAACCTTTTTTTGTTTTTATTTTTTTTGAACCGAAGTTCTTTTTTTTTGTTAGGCATCTTACTAGATTTTGTAAGGACCATTCTAGTTTAGCAGAAATTATGTTAAAGTTCTGTAAGATGTAGTTTTAGCAACTAACTTACACTAATATTATATCATCAATCAAAAAATAACACAAATATTTTTATACTTTTTTTTAAAATAAAAATCTCTTTTCTTTGTTTTTCTTTTAAAATAGAGGATAAGTCTATTTTGTTTTAAGCTAAAAAAATATTAAAAAAACTTGTTTTTGTATAAAAAAACTATACAATAATTATAAATATTTTGTTTTAAATTAGCTTTTTTGTGCAAATATTTTATACAGAAAATAGAGTGTTTTTAAAAATGTTAAAAACTTTTTAAAATTTATAAGAAAAACTCTCTAAAAAGCTATTTCTTGAAAATAAAATTAAATATAAAAATACTAAATAAATATTACTTTTTAACAAAAATAAGGTGTTAGAACTATCAAAAAAATACTTAAAACTAGAAGAAAAAGATTTTTTATTAAAAGATGTAAAAAAACTACAAGATTTGATAAATTATCATAGTGATTTGTATTATAATAAAGAAAAACCTATTATTTCTGATTATGAATATGATTTATTAT